>Ga0208669_1000029_pt1 | contig 65604 bp, 77 predicted proteins | sample 21_taG_FD_184095 | JGI IMG/M metagenome (GOLD analysis project Ga0208669, IMG submission 184095) | Marine viral communities from the Subarctic Pacific Ocean - 21_ETSP_OMZ_AT15319 metaG (SPAdes) (version 2) | ecosystem: Environmental > Aquatic > Marine > Oceanic | place: Pacific Ocean | collected...
AGGAACACCTGGGTCATAATAAGTAGTAAGTGTTGAATCAGTAAATACTCCTACTGCGTCACACCAACTTATTCCATCAAAATATAAATTAACTACTGGCATCTTAACAATTTATTTTATTTATTACTACTCCCCTTTGTGTTCCTGAACCTATTTGTATTACTCTATTACCAGAAATTTTATACCAACCTGGTGGCATTCTTACATTTGATCCTGATGATACTTGACATGGATCACCCACTCTTGGTGTTGTTCCTGATCCTGCTCCTCTATGGGCAAAATCTTGTTTAGTTTGCCCTGAAGGTAAAGCGTTTAAATCTAAAGCACAAGCTTGAAATTGAGATGCCACAGGAGAAGAATTAGCCTCAAATACAGTTTGTGAAACTTGATTTGAATAAGCGGAACAATTAAGAGGAAACCCTACAATTCCTACAAAAGTTTCTGCCTCAGTAAAATCTCTTAAATCTACAACTACTAATAAATTATCATTTGCGTCATAAGAAGTTAAATCAGTTGAGGTTTCAGCTCGGAACGAATTAGTAAGAGGATTAGTAATAGTTAAATCTGTTTTTCCTTGTAATATTTGAACACCTCCTTCAGTAATAAATTCTGATTGATTAGTTACCCCTCCTGGCGTGGTATCTTCAAAAACATAAATTCTATTTTCTAAAATATTAAAATCGTAATCATCACCTTGTATTTTATCTATTGTCACCACACTTCTTGTTCCATCATAAGGTATCGCTGCTGTGGATTGTATTCCTGTTTTAGAGTCTATATAACCTAAGCCTTCACTAACAGATACTGATGAAAGGGTAATAGCTTGTTGATCAACAGGACTGTTAAATGGTGGTGAAGGTGTTAGGTCTCTATATTGATACCCTACGTGTAAAGTTTTGTTAGTATTTAGATTAGTAGACAATACCAATAGTGTTACCTTTGAAACGACTGTTGTTGGACATTTTACTAATAACTCATATGAAGAAGATGTATTAGCCACTATTGTAACTTTTAATAATGTAGGATAGTGTAAAGTTTTATTAAATGTAAAAGGTGTAGATGGAGTAGTAATAATATTTACCGAAGTCGGATCAGTAGTTGCGTCTATTACTGACGTGCCATTCCATTCTGCTGTTAAAGTTACATCACTTGAAGAATTTAATATATCAATTTCAACGTCAACTGTGCTAACCAAAGCACCTAAATCATATGTATAAGTAAATGTTTTAGTAGTATTATTTTTAGAAACCTCTGTTCCACAAGGAATTATTTTTTCTGTTAATGGTAACTCTATAGTGGTGTTAGAAAAAACATACTCTCCCATGTAAGGGTCATATCCACCTAATTTTTGCGTGTTTAAATTGTCTATAAAACTATCTCTAAAATAAGACCTCATACCATACTCAGAAACTACCTCTAAAGAATCACTTTTAAAACTACCGCCTGAAAGTTTTATTATTGCATTTCTTTTAGCATCAGCAAAAAACATATCCTTACCATAAACAGCAAAACTCTCAGGGTTTCTACTTATTCCAAACTCTTCTATTCTTGCTATTTGTGTTCCTAAAACCTCAGGTACTGAAGCTATTGCACCACCCCCTGTAGAATCAGAAATTAAATTTTTAGATGCCAAAACGTATGATATTCTATCTTCTTGTAAAACTAATATATCAGTTTCTCTATCGTGCATTTTCATTATACTTCCAAATGAATTTTCATAATCTCTATAGTTTACTAACCCTAAGTTAAACTCATTTGTATTGTTTAAATTAGTTTGACCTTGATATATTCCACTGTAAGTTATACTTGCAAATCTTTTAGCTCTTTTAATATTTTCATTTGCAACGGCAGTAGTTCGTTCTCCTAAATTAAGAGACACCTCTGCAGGTAAATCTAAAATTTTCATACTTTCTACACCATTACCAAATGTATAACAATTAAAAAAAGGTAAATCTACTATGGCTGGTGATTGAGTTTGCAAGTCTTGATCTTGTACATTTCCTGAATGTACTAAATTATTACTTGCGTCAAGTATAGTGTTATATGACTCAGAAGAATCATAAAATAAATTAGCGTCAGCTAAGCTTGGTTCAGTTTCAAATATTACTAAATCATTTTCTCGGTTTACTTTAACTCTTATCTCACAAGTAGTTGGGCTGGGATCATACCATGGTCCTTGCACTGGACAACCATGTGATAAATAAAGCCAATACAATCCTGAACCAATGCTTACAACTTCTTGAAATCCGATAGTGTAAGTATTACATCCGTAGTAAGGAGCATTAGCCTCAACAGTTTGACCGAATGAAAGAGGTGATGACTCATAATATCCCACAGGTTTTATTAAACCAGTATTAGATGATCCTCCAACTAAATTACCTATATCTTCTCCGTCCCACCAGTCTTTAAATGATGAATATTCTTGAGGTGAAATATATTTTTGATTCCATCTCCAATCAACTGTCTGAACACCTGATGTACGAGCTTTTCTCCTTATTTTCATCTCTATTTTAATCTGTGTACCAGCAGGAATACTATAGTTTTGCCATGTAGAAGTTAGTCCACCATCAATATCAATAGTTGGGAAAGAAACAGTTCTTGCTATTACTTGCGTATCACAATCTTCCGTATCCTCGTCTTTTGCTGATCTTTTATTATACATAAAAGAAGCTGTAGTCCCTATAGAACCTACATCTAAATTTCCTTGAACACTAAAGTATAGGCCAGCTAAAGATGCGGGAGTTGAACCTGCAGGACCTAACTCACCTGCTGCATAAGACTTAACCTCTAAAACCGTTTCCATTAATAAAAAATCTATTGGACCTGAATTATCTGCCTTAACAATTAATTTTGTTCCTTCTGTAACGATATTCTTTTGGTCTCCTTCTAACTTAAACCATATAATATCTGGTTTTACACGATCTTTGTAGTACCTTGTAACATATAAAGTATTATATTCTGTAGCTGAAGGTTTTAATACAAATTTATATTTAGTAGCCCAAGGTGGAGGAGGGTTAGCTATTTGTACGCTTAAAGTGTTTTTTTTATCACTTAAAGATGCAGGTACATGAACCGAGCTGTTAATTGTTGATAAAGCAGGAGTAGCCCTTCCATATTCATCCATATAAACTATAGCCGCATCATAATCTCTATTAGAATGCAAGCTTGATGATGACGTTACAGAACCAAAAGTAAGAGAAGATTGATTAGCAACTAATCTAAAATAACTAAAAACCTGTGTATTACTCAAAGGGTTTAGAACTAAAAACCTTACAGCTGTAGTGTGTAGTAAAAACCCTGTTGGACTTGTTTGTATTGAAAAACCTTGATTAGCAGCTGGATTATTAATTGAAGATCTTTTAAAACTATAGTCCTGATACCCAAGTGCAACTGATGGTTGTGCATTTTGAACAAGTGTATTAAACCTGTCCGTTAGTGTTGAGCCGTTTTGTGATGCACCTGTCGGTTGTACATTAGCATTAGTACCAATAGCATTTTGAAACTCATCACCATTACACATATCTTGTACACTTGCGTAAGTTTGATTAGTAATCCATTGTAAGGGTATTGTAATAACAGCCCCATTAAAAGGTAAATATCCTACAGGAAAATCTGCTGGTAATTGATTAAGTGGATTATCGGGTTCAGAAGTTATAGCTCTTACGGCTACACTCATATTAAAAACTGTATTTGCAGGTATCCCTGTAGCCCATTCAATTGGTAAATTACCTGTTGATGGATCAGTAAAATCAACACTAAATCCTGAACCTGTTGCAGTAAAATTACTTTGTGGATTTAGAGTCCATGTAAATGTTGTTGTATTATTTTCTTGAACAGGTTGGTTTAAGGTGTTAGCCTCTACAATTTTTGAATTTATACTTGGTGTAAATAAAATATCTATAGGTTCACCTGTTGATAATGTAATATCCCTTCCATCTTCGTAATTACCATACATTAATCTATTTCCTTGTATTACTTGTGCTTGTGCAATTAAAGGAACATTATCATACTGCCTTAATAATTCATCAGAACCTAATGTACTATATATTTTACGTGATGATAATGCTTGTGTAAAAAATGTATCGTTTCCAATTCCTTGTGCTTCTTTATTTATTTTTTCAAGAACATAAATTATATTACTATTAGACTCTTTGTATAATATATCAAATCCAATTACTCTACTTGAGCCAGTGTTTATCTTTATGTTTACTGAGTTAAATTGGTTTTCCATACCCAAATTTTCTCTTGAAGCGTAATCTAATTCAAAATTTTTAGGCTCAAATGCAGCAACAGTAAATAATGAAGTAGCACTATATTGATTATCTTCATATCTATATCTATAAGCAAAAGATAAAAATTTATCAACTAAATAATTTTCTTCTTTTGAAGTAGAATTAAATAACGATATTTCTGGTGCGGCAAGTTCGTTAAGAACAAAACCAGGTGGCCTAACAATTACGTTTAACACATCACTTGATGATGCATTGTAATTTCTTGTAACATTAAGATATCTTGGTGGGTTATAATTATCTGTAAAAAACAACAAATCTTCTATCTTACTTACACCAGTGATTAAATATGTAGGATTAAAATTTAAAATTGTAGTTCCTACTCCTACAGCAGTAAAATGTTGAGTTAAAATATTATCATCAGTATTATAAGAAAATATAACATCTGCAATTTGAGTTCCATTTTGAAATGCGTTGTCGTGAACAAACCAATATATTGTGTTTTTAGTATTATCTGTGTAAGAACCAATACACACTGCTGAAGTAGATAGTTCTGTTTTTCCTGCTGGTAATTCAATTGTTAAATTAGTATTACCTTTTGAGTTTTCTACAGCTCCAATTTCTGAAATTTCTGTAGAACCTAATCTAACATTTATTGCGTTTACATATTCTCCTGGAGGAACTAAGCGTTCATCAACGCTTTTATTCATTTTACCCCTTATAAAAGTGCTTTTAATATCCATATTATTTCAACCATTTATCTTTTCCTCTCATATTCATTAACAACCTGCCTGGTTGAATATTACTTAATCTTATCTTAGCGTTTCTTAATAATGAAGACTTATCTTTTCTTGCTCTGTTTACTACATATTCTTGAACACCTAACTTGTTATTTAGTATAGAATATCTTATATATGCGTATAAATATTCTTCAAATAATTTATTTACACTTATGCTTGTGTCGTCACCATTATTCATACCGTCACTAACATATTCCATAACCACTGATGATCCCGACATTCCTGAACTAAAATAAATAGCACCAGATTGTCTATCAATAGTAAATGTTGGGTTTATGTTTGCTGTTTCGGTATTTAGACCAAATCTTTCTCCTACACCCCAAGTAAAATACCAATCTCCATCACAACAATATCCCATTTGTCCATGATAGGGACCAGGACCTAAATATAACTTAGACATACCTCCTTGTATTCTATCTAAGTCAACTTGAGAATTTGCAGGCCTTGTAGCATTTCCTTCTGCATCAAATATTACCTCTGCATTTGCGTCTTGTAAATAAGATTGAGCAAACATTGTTTGTATATTTTCTACTAAAGGAAATAAAACACCATTTGCAAATTTTGATATTCTTACATAGTTTACATAATCAGGTGGCAAAACAAATCTTATATCTGAATCTACAGTCATTTGTAGAATTTTTATTTGTTTCATTGCATCGTAATTCAACTCTTGAATTCCTCTTTTTGCGTGAAACAAAACTTGATATCTTTCTACATTATTTATAATTTCATTATTACCTTGATACATTAACATAAAATTAGAAACTATATCGTTTAGCCCTACATATTGATATGAACCCCAATTTTTATCAGTTGGAGAAACACCATTGTTTTCATAATATTTATAATCAGTAATATAACTCATTTTTTATACTTGTATTTGGTTGTCTTGTACTATTTCTTGAGTACCAAATTGATACACATCTGATTCTCTTATTTCTATACCTATATACTGACATATTTTAGCAACTAAACCAGGCATATCAGATAACGGTAATTCAAAGTCTTGATAACCAGCTACCGTAGGATCATAAAGAGGTGTTCCATTACTTAACAGAGTATATGTCCATTGAGGTGTTTTTGGATACCTTACATATTGTGCTTTTATTTGACCCGCTGTTTTAATAGATGTAGGGTAAACCGAAATATTATTGCCACTTAACACGTAAGCAGGAAATTGATTAGTAGGAGCTGACATTGTAGAGCTTGTAAGATAAAATATTTTATTTTGACTTACTCTTTCTACCTCTGTTATATTTGTATTACTATATATAGAATACTCTCCTGCAACTGCAAATAAGGCTTCAGCAACATTTATTTGAGATGTTGTAGCTACTCCTGTTATAAAAGTTTGTTTTAAAGTAGAAGTGTTTACTATAAGACTATTAGTTGGTGGAAACTGAGGTACGTTAAAACCTCCTGGTGCAGTAAATGGTGTTGCTGGTGCTAAAGCATCCATTACATTTCCTACTGAGGCACTAAAAGTACCACTAAGTAATAACTCAGGGTAGTAGTATATTTTATTTACTAAATAATAGTCAGAAGGTAGGCTAAAAACATTTGCATTTGTTTGTGTTAAAAAAACTTCTTCTGAAAAAGAATCTATAACCTCAACTAATCCTTTTACTATATCTGCATAGCCTGTTCCCGATTGTCTTTGGTTTTCTTTATTAATCCACTGATTGTATTGATAAAAATAATCTTCATATATATCCAACTGAGCTTGCGTTGCATATAAATTATAATCTTGAGGAGATAAGTATCCATAATTATTCTTATTGATAATACCTAATACTGTACTCCTAACCTCATCAATCATTGCCATAGATAGTGCGTTTTATTCTTTTACAAATATAGCAAAAAAAAAGAGGTTACTTTTTTTGTAACCTCTCTTTAAATTTGTTATAAAACTGTTAAGACAGCACTACACTTTCAACTGTAATTATAGAGCTTTCAAATATAGGCATTTGTACTCTTGCAGCAGAAGGTCCAGGAGGTTCAGGCATATTCACGCCTATATATCCTCTTTTCATAGCATCTTGTATTGCAATAGCAACAGCCCTTCCTGATCCTTGATCTGAATGGTCAATAGTTATGTAATTATTAGTTTGACCTGTAATGTTTAAGAATATTCTGGTTTGTTCCGCACCTGCTCTATCAACTAAAACTATTTGATCCATAAGAACCAAATAAGTAGAAGCTACTGTTGAATCAAAAACATTAAAAGCGTCTCCAATTGCACCAACTGTAGAGCTACATCTAAATCTAAAGTCGTCTATAACAACAGAAACTAATTCACTGAAGTTTTGAGTTGTATTTTCATACACATCACCTACAGTAAGAGACGTTAAAAAAGACTTTCCATTGTCGTAAACTTCTGTTGCAGGAGCTTCAATTGTAAAATTATCATTAAACAAAGTTGAACTGTTAAATATATCAGCCGTTAATGTTAATGATGTTTCGTTAATTAAAGCAGCTACAGTAGTTTGTGTACTTGCAGTTGTATTCTTTACAATATCTCCAACTCTAACTTTACGAGTTGTAAATGTTGCAACAGCATTTAATTGCTTTTCCTTACGAATTGCATAAACTTCATTACCATCAGGGAATAAGTCAGAAGCAAAACTCACTTCTTGTCCGTTAGCATTTACAGCTGTTATAGCAGCTTGAGTGCCGTCAGTAATGTTGTATGCAATATCACCTACAACAACACCATCAGCAACAAAAGTAGCACCAGTATCAACAAGCTTATCCTGTGTGTCAGTTGTAGCAGTTCCTTCGGCTATTCCCACTGAAGCGGTTGTTCCCACTACCAACTCATTTGTACCCGAAGCTACAACTGTGTTAATAGGGATTTCTAAATATTTTGCTTTCATATTATCTTATTTTTTTTAGTTAATACTATGCCCAAGTAATGCTTGTAATCACAACTTGTGTTCCTGCTGCTGCTGCCACCAACTCAGTTGGTCCAGGAATAACTAAATTAAATATAGGACTTGTCCATCCCGTTGATAATGATGAAGCTACTGTATCTGTAATTAAATCTCTCATTGCTGTACACTGATTAGGTGTTGCAGCGTTATAAGCAGGAATAGCTGTATGATTAATTTGTAATTCATCATAATCTGCTGAATGATTTTTGAAAGATACAGTTACTCTTGTAGCTGAAGTTTGTACTATTGCAGCAACGTCTGCTGAAGGGAATATATTTAGTCCCCCCGCAATTGAAGCTGCAGTGTTTGTGAATGATATAAATTTTTCCATAATAAAAATATGATTAAGGGTATTAGTTAATAAAGTACAAATATAAAGAAATTACTCTTCTTTATTTAAGGTCTTTTTTAACATTTTAAAAGTTTCTAACCCTTCATCACTTTGAAAATAAGAAGCCACAATATAGTAAGGATCTTCACCAAAAGGCACGGTTAACATACGTTTTTTATTTTTCTTGTAGTTAAAGTGTACGTCTTTTTGCCCATTTTTAAATTGTAACAAGTTAGATGAGAACATTTGTATTACAGTGTCTTGTAGGTCTAATAAAGGATCATTTAATATATTCATAAAATCTTCTGGCTGAGATTTAGAAAACATTAATACATCTCTTTTTAATTCTGCTGTAGACATTTTATCTACACTACCACCTAAGAAAACTCTACATACAGTTACAAGTTTATCTGTAGATAACTCTTTTGCCATAATTTGAGCATTAAGTTGCATTTCTGCTAACTCTAACTCTTCTTGAGCATCTCTTGCATGATTTATTTCTTCAAATACCATACCATTTTGTGGATGATAATGTAAGAATTGTTGTAATACTTGATTTTGTTTTTCAACAGTTAGAAAACCATCTTCAAATACTACAGGTTCTAATATTGCATTTCCATCTTGCTCGTCTTCAAAAGGAGATTTTTGATTACGTGCATAACGTAACGGCCTGTTTGTCCCTGTGTCTTCGTCAAAGTGTAGTAATGGAAATCTTGATGAGTGTCTTGACGCTAACATATAAGATAATGGTACGTCTGTTCTTTTTAGTCTATAAGACTTGGATACGAATTTTTCGTGTATTTTTTTCATAATAATATTTAATTTAATTTAATTTTAAAATAAAGGGGGGACGAATCCCCCCTATATTAATTTACTTCTGTTTAAGCATTGAATAGGAAGAAGTTGTTCGCACCTAAAGTACAAACAGCTCTTTCTGTTAAGAAGTTAACTGTCATAGCATCTAAATCAGATGTAGCAGCACCTCCCGCAGAACCTGTAATCCAAGTCTTGTAACGTCTATTCTCAGTCTCAGACGCTCTGTATCTCACGTGTAAGAATGGTCTTTTAGCGTTTTTACCTAAGATTTGGTCATAAACTGATGTTGATCCTGCAGGAACTAAAAGTCCATTCACACCACCACCAATTAAACCACCTCTCATTGTAGGGTCATTTAGGTATTTCCAGTCAGACTTATAGAAGTCATAACCTCTTCTAAATCCTGTGAAACCTAAGTTTAACGCCATATCCTTATCATTGTCAAATAGACCATATGAAGTACCACCCGCTCCGTAAGAGTTTTGTGCAGCTAACATATCATCAATATCAAATGAGAAGTTTCTGTTACAGAAAATTACATTTTCTTCAATAGCACCTTGCTTGTCAAGTCTTTGAATCATAGAATCAAAACCTGCAAGAGTAGTTGGGTTTCCTCCACCCCAAACATTTCCTCTATTGTTTACTGCAAAGAATACACCTTCAGAACCAGCGTGTGGGAATGCACCCCCTGTAGCTGAACTTAAATAAGTTTCTGCACCAGAACCTGTTCCCGCAGGTACAGCCTCAATCATTGCAGTTTCCATGTAGTCTTCAAAACGTAATCTTGTTTCATGCTCAGACTTTAAGTACCATAGGTATCCGTTAGCACCATTTTCAGTTTGTATTTCTACCCAACCGATTTGTGCCATATCAGAACCAGAAACTTGGTAAGTATCTTTCATGATAATAGGCTTATTAGAAAAGAATACATCATCCGCTTCTAAAGAACCGTCCATTCCTGTTGTTCCTTTTGCAAATTCAGAACCGTAAACAAATACAGATACTGTTACACCTGCTGCAAAACTTTGTCCAGCTGCTTCGTAATACTCTACTTGGAAAGTATTAGCACCAGGAGTTGGAGCAATAGAAATAACACCTTTATTAGATAATGTAGAACCAGGCGTGTTATCAGAAATCATAACTGTCTGACCTACTCTTAATCCAATACTTGTTTGGTTAGCAACTAATCCTGGTATGTTAGGATCAGCAATAGTTATTACTGCTGTATTTACACCAGCTGCTTGAGCTGAAGAACAGTTTACATATTTAGTATGTAATCTTCCTTGTTCTGCCCACTTAATCATATCTGAATTAGTTGGCATTTCAGCACCTACCATTCTTAAGAATGAAGCTACTGTTCTATTTCCATAACGCTCAAATTCCTTTTCATAAGTATCTGGTAGATACTGATTTAAGAAATCAAAATTAGTTATGTAGTTTGTTGATAGAACTTGCTTTTGAGCTGATGGCTGTAAAGCAAATCCTGGGTTTAATTGTACTGACATTTTTTAATTTTTTTTAAAATTTATACTCGTTTTATACTTTTAATTTTGAGTCCTCTACCACTGCTTGTATCTCCAATAGCTCTTATCTTCAAACCATCTTTTGACACACTCTGAGAAGCCTGTCTGACATCCATATTAATGTTTTTTGATTTTTTAGAAACATTATCTACAGCATCAGCCATTCCTTGCTCATAAAAAAACTTAGCGTACTTTTCGGGATTCATAGCAATTGATAATGCTTTATGGTATCCCTTTGCGTCTTTAATTAAACCTTTATCGTCCATATATTTGTTGACAAAATTTGCAACATCTTTTTGAACATTTTTAATTTCCGATGCATCACCAGGTTTATAAGTAAAATTTTTATCTCCTACATTAAATTCAAAACCTTTGAATTCATTGCTAAAAACCTCATCGGTTTTTTGAAGAAACCAATCATACTTCTTTTTCTGAGCTTCTTGCACAGTTTTAGATTCATCAATGTAACTTTTATAAGCATCTAATGTTTCTCTGTCTTTGTCAGATAACCCATCCCCACTTGACTCAAGAGGAATTTTATATTTATCTTTTTGATCATTGAAATACTTTTTTGCTTTCGCAAGTTCTCTTTTCTTAGCTAATTTTCTTTTTTTAATATCTCTTGGCTCATCTAATTCTTCATCAAAACTAAATTTATCTTCTAATAAATCTTGTATATCAAAAGTATCCAAACCATCTTCAATATTAGCATAGTAATCAGCTAAAACTTGATCATCTTCCATAGTAGTGTAGTCTTTTTGTAACTTGTAAAAGTCTTCAATACCACGGCCTGTTTCTTTTTTATATTTTAAATATTTAGAAACATCTTCTGGCAACTCTTCATTTGCTTGTTGTTGTGCAAATAAATCATCAACAGAATTAATATCTCTATCATATCTATTTTTAATATATTTAAGAACGTCTTCGTCATTTAACTCTGACGAGGGAGTTTCTTCTTGAACCTGAACTTCTTCTTTTACTTCTTCTTTTTCCTCTACTTCAGGTTGTGTTTCTGTTTGTTCTACTACATTTTCCGCAGTATCTTCTTGCTCTGCGTGTTCTTTTAGAAGTTTTTCTTCTATTTCTGCTTGAGATTTATTGTCTTCAATAAACTCTACAGCTTTTACTTTAATATTATCCATTTAATTTAATTTAATTTATACAAAGTTAATAATTATACAATAACTTTTTTAAGCTATCGTGGGTCAAACTCAGCTAAGTCAAAACCGTCTAAACTATCTTCATTAGACTCAAAATTTATAGGAGGTAAATTATTTTTACGTTGGTCTATTAATCTTGATTGTTCTGATGACTGCTGACTTATTCTTTGGTTTTTAGATTTTTCTCTATTCTGCTCACGCATATCTATTTGTGATTGTTCTAAACCCTTTAACTGCATATTCATTTGAAATTCTGTTTGCATTAAAGATTCTTTTAACGCAGCTTCATTTTTAAGTTTTTCTATTTCAAAACCAACCTCTGCTTGTTTTATTTGCATTTTAGATTGTGTCTCCATTTGAATTTTTTGCATAGCTATTTGAGCAGCCGCTTGTTGTGACTGCATATTAATCTGAGCCTGCATCTGTTGTTCTTTTTCTTTTTGTTGTGAGTCTTGTAGTTGCTTTTGTTTTCTTTTAACTTTTAACAACTGATTAGCCATTTTTATATTTTTTAACTCTCTTATATCTATAGCGTCTTCTAAATTAATATCTTGTTTGTTTAAAGCAGTTTGTATATTTGCCTCTAATAATGCTTGCTGTTCTTCATCAGGAGAAACTTCAATAAAAATACCAAAGTCATATATATATAAGTTTTTTATATCATCTAACAACCCTACATTGTATTTTCCAATTTGTTGAGTAAATTCATCTGCAAAGTCTGAATACTCTAAAACGTCAGCTGTTCTTATAGATAATGCTTCAGCTAAAGTTTGTGTTAAATACAAGCTACCCTCTAAAATATGTCTTGTTGCAGTATTAGAGTTAAGTGCGGCTAATTTTTGAACACCCACTAAAGAGTTAGGATCAGGCGTGCTTCCATCACGTGCTTCATTTAATCCCGTTACTTGCCTAATCATATTCATATAATGATTGTAATTACCAATTAACATTTGCATTTTTTGTGAACCACTGGAAGAAGTAAGTTGTGTAATAGGTACTTTAGCATTATTAAACTCACCATCTTGAGTAAAACTCCTACCAATAACACTACCCGTTTGAAAATATAATCTTAAAGCATCTTCAGGGTTATATGCATTTCCTGTTCCTAAATCAACTTCGTTTAATCCATCTGCATCTATAAATACACCATCAGGTACAACTCTTGAAATTACTTGTTGTAATTTTAAATGAGTCATCTGTATTAAATCAGTAAAAGGTATCATTCTTCTTACTAAAGATTCTATATTACCTTTGTACATTCTTGGTGCTGTAGCTACATAATTAGGCATAGCGTATTGACTTGCTGACTGTGGCCTAACCATATTTTTAGCAAGCTCCCACTTTAATAATATATTAGTTCCCATTACCATTACACCATCATACCATACATCTATTTTTTTTGTTACTTTTTCAAATTTACCTTCATCCATCATTTCTTGTGGTGGATTAAATTCGTCAGTTTTAGGAACTACTTTATAATTTCCTGTTGCAGTTTGTTTCTTTTTATATACAAAAGTATTTGTGCTTTTGTAATTAAAATACATTAATGTAACTGTATCTCTATAAAACATAGAGTTTTCATACATAGCAGCAACATTATAATACTGATACCATGCTTGACTGTATTTTGATATTTCTTCTAAGTCTTCATTAGTTAAATCAGGTTTTATTTTTAACAACTCACCAATAGGTACTGTTTTAATTTCTCCCCAATAAAAACAATCTTTAAAGTAAGGATCTTCAGTATAGCTATAAACTACATTAGCAGGATCAACATACTCCACTCTTATCCCATCACCTAACTGAAAGTTATGTTTTACTACAGATAAACCTAAAGTCATTAAGTCCATGTCACATCTTTTACGAGTGTGTGAATAATGATTTTCTTCTAATAATGTATTAATAGCAACTTCATTTGCTATTTCAATTGCAGGTTTATAATTCATTTGCATATAAAGCTCCATTTCTAAATCACTTTCAGGTAATTCATCAGGATTCATGCTAAACAATTTTACATCAAAATCTTTTTCTATTTGTTGAAATAAGTCTTTAGAAATAACACTTTTTTCTACCATGTTTTGAAACTCACCCCTTTTTTCTGATGACATAGCATCTTGAGCGTATGCCTTAACAGTAAATAATCTGTCCGACATTCCATTTACTACAATATCAACAAACTTAGGAATAACAGGAACAGGTGTCCAGTCTAAATTTAAATAAGATAAATCACCGTCTACAGCTAATTCATTTTTATATTTAGCTATGGATTGTTCTCCACGAGCATATAATCTTAAACGATTAAATTCCCACCATTGACTGTAAAACCTACATTGGTTTACCCCTTCTTTCCTGAACCATTCATACTGAATAGCTTGACCTACTTGTAATCCAAATTCTTTAGTTTTCTTTTGAGAATCAGAAACAAACTGATCGGGAAAAGCAGCGGATTTTATATCTATACTTATTCCTTTCATTTATCTTATTAATTGACTAATGGAACTCTTATTATCATATCGTGCAAAGTTAACACTTATTTTTGATTTTTGTTTAGTAGGTGTGTACAGATGCTTTTGATTAGCCATTATAGCCAATCCTGAACTTATTGCAGCATCAAACCTTGTTCTGTTTGTTATATCAAACTTTGCCCAATCCTCTAATGTACGTTGAAAAGGCATAGTTCCCATAATATCAACATCTCTAAATGTACCGTCTAAATCTAACCCTATATGTTTTTCAATATAGGATTCTATTGCAGCCGCATGAGATTGTTTTACATCTTCTGATGAATTAGGAATACCACCTAATTCTCTTTCTGTTTTTGATAATTTATTATATCTTTTGTCTGGTCTATTCATACAAAATCCTCTATACCCTCTGTTTTTAAAATGATACAATAATCTTGGTTTATTATTTTCACATAATATTGGCATACCATAAAATACACAAGCCATCAATACTTCTTCAAAAAATATCTCTGCTGTTTGTGGTCGTGCAATATATTCTAAAAAAAATTCATTTGAAGGAGCATCATCCATATTAAATTTAGTCATTCCATGCAAAGCTCCGTTAGAACCTTTTCCTACAACAACTCCTGAAATATCATAACTATCACAACCAAACGAACCTATATGTTCGTTAGCAGGATATTTTATTCCGTGTTTCAAAAAAATTTTATTTTGTAAATGTTTTGCTGGTGTCCAAGATACTAAAAATCTACCACTTTTATTTGGACTAAATATTACCTTACTATCTTTAACCCCATTCTCCCATTGAAATGAACCTTTTGTAGTATGCTGTCCTAAAATTAAACTATCATTAAAATCTATTTGTTGGTAAATTTTTGTTAAATTAAACAAAGATTGTTTTGATTCATCTCTAAATGCGTGAGATTCTGTTCTTGGAAACTGACGGTAAAATTCATTAAGTGCATCAGGATCAGAAGATAATGAGTCTACTTCATTTTTCCAATAGTTTATTGCTCCTGTATTTATATCTTCACCATCCATTCCTACTACAGTTTTTTTAGGCGTAAACAACACTGGCATACCGTATTTATCTATATATCCTTCAAAATTCCATTCCATTGGTATAAACAAATTATATAAACCTGATTTAGTTTGTCCATTTTGATTTCTTTTAGATGCATCAGAATCTTCAAACAATTTTTTAAAATTAGCACCTCCTTTATCTAATGCATTAGAGGTTGAACCCATCATACACTTACCTATTATTTTACTACCAAGCCTTAAACAAGTTTTAGTAACTCGCCAATTATTTAAAATATTTTCAGGCCTTTCCCACTTACCACTTTCATCATGTAATAAGTATTGAAGTTTTTCTCCATCATATGAGTTGTCTGATGTATTCTTCCAATCTATAGTTGTGTCTAACCCGTCTAAATCTTCATTATCAGTTACATACATATTTTTTTTAGTAATTTTAGACGCAGGAACACGATAAGCTAATTCAGTTTTTGGTTTATCCATACCATCTTGTATAGGTTTAAAAAAGAAAGGATAATTATTTGAAATAGGGACTACTTTGTCTGTAAACATTTTTTTAGCATCAGCACCAGTCTTAGATAAAATACCTATACGTGCATCTCTTGTAATGGTTGCTTGATTAACGCCTTCCGAAGAACTCATAAATGAAAAACCTGAACGTCTTATTTTTAAATAACACATACCAAAACTACGATTATCAGCTTTACAAGCTTCCCAAAAAATATAAAATATTCTATTAGCCTCTCTAAAATCAGGATGTCCAACATCTATTTTAGTCCATTGCAAATACATATAATGCGTACCTGTTATGTAAGTAGGTATACCATTGTTTAAAAACCAATGCCCTTCCTCTCTTTTATCAAATTCTTTTTCTATATAATCTACCCAAGAATTTTTGAAAGAAACTGGCATTTCATTCCACTGAAATATAGACTGTATTCTTTTTAATACTTTTGGTTGAATTGTAGGTGTCCAAACTTGATTTTCTTTTTTTTCTTTTTGATTATCAAAAGTTTTAGGCGTTTTTGGTAATCCAATAATTACATTACTAATCTCATAGATATCTCCTAAAGTACCGTCTCTTGATATAATTACTAATTTATATTTTTCATTATAACCGTATTTCCATGTTTTAGCTTTATTTTTATTAGCCATCACACTATTAGGTATATAGTTTTTTAAAACTTTATATATACTATTTTGATCTTGACTCTGCAAATCCTTTTAATGTATTATTTTTACTATTAACTATGTTACCATCTAATAAGTCTTTTTCTTCTTCTATTTTTTTTAGTATTTCAAAAGCATCCATAATACATAATTTTTTTGTAGCTGCAGCATTTTTTAATCTATCAGCCGCTAACTCATCTTCCGCATCATATTTAATAATATCTTCTTTAGCTACTTTTACTAATTGTTTAACAGCTTTTTCTCCTGCTTCAATAATTTGTAATTTTAATTCTTTATTTGTCATTTAATATTACTGTTATGTTATTAGTAAACATTCGGTATAATATTTCATCTTCAACTGTAAACTCATATTCGCTTTCGGGTTCAAAAATTACTTCGTCACCTTCTTTAACTCCTAACTGTAATAGTTGTTCGTTTATGTATTTAACAATTCCAATTAAAGGTTCGTATTTTGTATGTTTATCTAAAAAAGTTTTCTTTTTATTTACTGGCTTTACAAAACAATATTTTCCATGTGCTTTCCATTTACCATTATGCTTGTATAAAAAGAATTGATCTTCTTCTACAAAAAACATATTTTCTTTAAAAAAACTTTTACCACTTTTAGTATTTCCATACATATCGTTGTAAAATTTAAAAACATTATGATGTACTAATAAAGTGTCTCCAATTTTTACCTCTCCTTTATAATTCAAAGGCAACGACATTACTTCTGCATAACGATTAGACACAGTGTGGTCTTCTTCAGAAACACTTGTTACAAACTCTAATCCACCGATAGATTTTATATTGTCGTATCTTCGGTTATTGTAAGGCTTTACTATAAACGAATATAAAGCTCTCATTAAAAGTTTATATTATATTCTAATGTTATTGGTAAGGTGTAAAGAAATTCTTTCCATATAAATATTTCTTTATTTTTTTCAACCCATAATTTATATGATTGGGTTTTTTCATTAGCCTGTATTAAGTGTATTTTATATTCACCACCCAGAACAGGTTGATTTATAATGTAATGCATTGAACCAGACTTATAGTCTGAGCCAACAGAAATTTTTCTAATATCCATTTAATTTTATTTTTTATCTTCTATTAAACCTTTATTTATTTCAGCTGTTATTTCTTCTACAATTTCAATTGCACTAATTGGAAGTGATTTTAACAAGCGATTTATATGTTTAATAGACTCTTCATTTAGTTCTACTTTCATTTAATTTTATTTAATTATGTACCTAAAGGTATTTTATATGCAGTTCCATCTATAGTTATTGGTAAATAATTTAGTAAAGTTCCCGCACTGCTGTTTACTACATTTCCAATAGGGTTGCTTGAACTACCTATATATATACCCGCTCCTGAGGCTTCAGCTCCTTTACCAATTACAAGAGAGTTTTGAACTGCCGCAATTGCAGATTTACCAATTGCTATAGCATTGTCTATATTGTTTCCTCCTGCAGCTGCGTCTGCCCCTATTGCTATTGTATCAATATTTAATGCTCTTGATCTTTTACCTATTGCTATTGTCCCTCCTGCCATAGAAGTAGCTTGAGTTGAGTCTGTTCCCGCTAAATATCCTATAGCTATATTTCCTTCTCCTGTTATTTCAGGATAAAAAGAACCATTTGCTCCAAATGAATATGCACCTATAGATACATCCCAACTTGATTGAATTACTGGTGCAGCGTTTATAGTGTCAGTATATGCTTTTTCTCCTATTGCAATTGCACCTCTTTTAAAAGAAGTGTGATTCCACATTGCATAAGTTCCTATTGCAATTTGCCCTGAGTTATCTGCTGGGTTTGTTTGTCCTTGTTCATTAGCTCCTGCTTTGTATCCAATATGAGTTCTAAATCCTACTAAAGGACCAGTTGCAGTAGAACCTGGTGCATTTCCAGCAAAAGCTCCTATCGCCACACTATATCTATTATTTCCTTGAAGAACAGTTGTTCCTGACACTAAACCTGACATTGCGTTTAAACCTATCGCAACTCTTTCCATTAACTGTGCTGTCCCAGGTGATGCTGTTACATTTGTATTTCCATTACCTGCACTTCTTCCAATAAATACATCACCATCCCCATAAGCATTTTGTGCGGCTAAAGCACCAATAGCAACACTTCTTCTACTGTTTGTATTATTAGTTCCTGCACCAGCAGATTTTCCTATATATGTAGTTTCAAAACCAGTGGTTATATCTGCACCCGCTCCTTTTCCAATAAATGTATTACTGTAACCATCTGTTATAGACTCACCTGAATTATAACCTACATAAACACTGTCTACTGCAGTACCGTCATTTTCTGTTCCTAAATATCCCGAACCTAACCTTACAGTGTTTGAAGCAGCTGTTGTAGTTAATCCAATATAACCTGTTCCAGATATAAGTAGTTGATAATGTTCGTTGGTTGTTGCATTAGGACCAATACCTTGAAGTTCTTTTAATCCCGTTGGTCTGTCTATAAAATTAGAATTTTCAACTGTAGTTCCAAGCTGATTAAACTTAGCAAGGAAATATTGTGTTCCGCCTGATATAGCCGTGTATCCTGGTGAATTAGTAAATTGACTTAAATCAGTTAATGAAGATGAAACTTGTATATCATTTGCCGATGTTAATGTAGAAATATTAATTGTACAACCACCATCACTACCTTGACCAATTAAAGTTACTGCACCACTTGTATATCCTTGGCCTTTTGCAAAAACTGAAACAGCAGATGGTACTCCTCCTACAGTAACACCTGTTACTAAAACAGTTAATCCTGTTCCACCACCACCCGTAGTTCTATACGTTCTATCAGCAACATAGCCTGTTCCTCCGCTAAGAGTTGCGTTATTTAAAGTTTCTACTCCATTTATTCCTATAATAATATCTCCTGATGATTTTATGTCAATATCACCCTCTAAAGAATTTACAGATGTAACACCGTCTTCTAAATCTTGTACATTAGAAATTTGTATTCTATTTTCATCTGTTATTGTATTAACATCAAAAGTAGCATTATTCCCACTTCCTAAACCTATTAAAGTTAAAGTCTCTCCTATCGCATATCCTCTACCTTTTGAATATATAACTCCTGTTGTTACAACATTTCCATTTACTCCTGTTACTTTTATAGTTGCTCCTGCACCTGATATTGATGATGTTGTAGAATAAATTTTATTTACAACATATCCTGTTCCACCTGCAATTACACCTGTCAAAGATTCTACACCACTCTCTCCTATTGTTATATCTCCTGAACCGTCTATCATGGCTGAGATTGTAACAGCATTATCGCTGTTTCTTGCAACTTTTATTCCTGTTTCTCCTAAAACTTGAATGTTATCTGCAACAATAGCACTTCCGTTAATATTAGTTCGTGTTAAAGTTAAGTTAGGATCAGTTGCAACTCCTAAAGAACTTTCAGACATTTTTATATCATAAACATCTGCTGATTCTGTGGTTGAAACAACAATAGTGTTGTCAGCTGTTAAAGTAAAAACAGTTGTATTTGCTGTACCACTACTACTTTGCCCTATTAGTGTTACTACGTCATTTGCAGTATAACCTTGTCCAGCTGAATAAACACTTACCTGTTGTGCTTCTCCTGCAGCACCAACTGCTGTGACTTTTAATGTTAAACCTGTTCCTCCTGAAGGAGCAACTGTAGTAGCGTAAATTCCGTTTAATGCATATCCTGAACCTTGATTTGTAAGAACAGTTACTACTGAAGCAACCCCAGATACACCTAAAGTTATATCGCCTGAACCAACTAATTCTATTCCATCTGTTAAAGTATTAATAGAAGTTACAGGTAAAGCCCATGTTCCGTTTACTTTTAAAAATTTATTTGTTCCAAAATCTGCAATAAGTGGACCAGGGACAAAACCTTGCACCCCATTGGTAGTTAAACCGTCACCTAAAGTAAAGACTGAACCTGTTATTGTAGCTGTATTAGTTGTTCCTGCAACAACCGTAACATTTAATCCGTCACCACCAAGTAAAGAAACAATACTGTTGTCTGTAATATTAGCAGTTCCTGTATCTCCATTTAAAGCCCAGCTACTTGTTGTATTTACGGCATCAGCTAATTGAGATATCTCTATATAACTTGCTTTGTCTGCAGTAACTGAGGTAATATTTAAAAATGCGTCAACTGTTCCCGCAGGCGTAAGACTTGCTGCAGCAATTTGTAAAACGTCACTTGAATTATAACCTGAACCGTCATTTGTAACCTCTATTGAATTATTTGTTGCTACTATCTGTCCGTTATTATCTGTAAGGAAACTTATAGTTAAACCTGTACCTCCTGCAGGACTAACTGTAGTAGGTACATTATTATATTGTTGATTAGGAGGAAATGCTCCTGGTGTCGCAATGCTTAAAGCATATTGTACCCTGTCATTAACTAAAACTTTATCAGTATTTTGTAAATATCCTTTTGCTGTTAAATTAACTGCATTATTAAACTGAACTAAGTTGTTTGCTTTTGTGACTACATTATCTCCTCCTGTATAGATTAATTCAAAATTATTTAAACCATCTAAATTTATTGGAGCAGTTGCACCATAATTTGTTTGAGGTGCTGTATTTGTAAATTTAATTTCTGTATCACTAACTCTGTCTACATCTATCCCTGTACTTCCTGTAAAAGTAGTTTCTGTAAAATCATATTTTTGTGGAGTTTCAAAAACTATTTGAAGCTTAGGATCTGCATTAGATGGTACAGGACTACCTGTTTCTATTACTTTAGTTCTTAAATCAGAATTAGTATATGGCTTAGTAAATGATTGTATTGCCCCTGCTGCCGTAATAGTATCTACATTTAAAGAAACTCTGGTTGAAAGTGCAGGATATCCTAACGCCTCTTCAATATCTATAGTGTCATTTACTTGATATCCTTTTCCTGCAGAATAAACAGATAAATTAGATAATACTCCTGCTGTGTTAGTAGCTGTTATCATGCATCCTGAACCTGTAGCACTGTTAGTCGTAGTGCTAAAAGTAACAGGATAACCTACGTTATTCATTGTTTGATAAAGAGAAGGAACTCCTGCATTAATACTAAATGTTGCTACACCGCCCGTTCCAATATCTGACTGACCCGAACCTTCTAAAGTTAATGCTCCCGTTAGAGTATTTAAAGAATCTACTACAGTTCCCGCTACTGATGGAACACCCCATGTATTATCAGCACGTAAGTAATGCGTTAACATTGTTGTAGTATCTAAAGAACTTGTGTCTGCACTTAACCCTACTGTAAGCTCATTAAATGTAGATAAAGGATCGCTTAAGTCAAGAGAGATATAACTTTTATTTACCGCAGGTGCTCCTGCTATAGTATCAACCTTTTCTACAAAGGTGATTGTGTTATTTGTAACATCTACCGTTCCTGTAAAACTTGCAGGGTTTGTTGCTAAACCAAAAGAAGTAATACCTGCCGCTGCAGTTGCAGCAATAGTGATAGAGTCAGCACCACTATCTGTAATAGAGATGTTTGCCCCTTCTACTATTTTTATTGTGTCTCTTACAGCACTTGCATTTACTAAAGATATGTCAGCTTCTGTAGGTGTTATTACCGTTACCGTTCCTGTTACCAAAGAACCAGGTGTACCACCATTTACTGTAAATGTATCTCCCACCGCATAACCTGTACCTGCTGCTACCACTGTAATACCATTTAAATCTATAGCACCACCTGTGTTGGTGTATGAAACTGTTAAATCGTTATTACCTGATCCTGATGTAACCTGTGTTCCAACAGTTCCCGTTGCGGTATATCCTGCTCCTCCTGCGGGATTTGTTACAGTTGATGTAGTTCCAGCTGCATTTGCTGTTAGTGTGTATGGAGAGTCTGTTCCTGCTGTTATATTTGTTATTATACCATAATCATCTACAGTTACGGAGGCATTACTAAAAGTTCCTGAACTATAAGCTGTTTGAGTTGGTAAATCTATATCTATATCACCCGAACTTGTAATAGGACTTCCGCTAATTCCTATTGTAGAGTTAGTTGATGTCAATCCTACCGAAGTCACTGTTCCTCCTGAAGCGTTAGATGATATAGTTAAATCATTATTGTTATCTAAATTTAAAGTAATACCTGAACCTTTGTCTATATTTACAGAACTTGTTCTAACGGCATCAGTATTTTTTAAAGTTATTGTATTAGAATTTACTGAAGTAATTTCTAAAGTTCTTGGGGTAGTTGGTGGTACTCCAGTTATTATTGAAAGAACATCTCCTACTGAATATCCTGAACCAGCAGCATTTAGAGTCATTGAATTTATAGTTCCCGAAGGACCTGTTTGTATATCAAAAGTAGCTCCTGAACCTCCCGCAGGTGTAACCGTTGTTGGAGTATTAGTTGAGGTGTTGTTGATTGGATAACCCGCACCACTGTTTAGGATTGTTGTTGTACTAACAGATCCCGTGGCCACAAAACTTAAGTCCCAATCATTTCCTGCAGGTACTGTAAACCCTCCCGTTTGACCATAATATGTGCCTGATACTACTGCAACTACCGAGCTTACTGCATCATTGTTTCCGCTTGTTATGGTATATGTGTCACCTTGTTGATATCCTATTCCAGGATTTGTAATAGCTACAATCTCATCTACACCTCCCAAACCATCAACAGTTATCTGTACCTTCAAGCCTGTACCTGTGCTTGGTGAGATTGCTACAGTGTCAAAAACACCATTTGTATTATAACCTGTTCCAATTACTGATGGTGTGTCATTAATTAGACTAACAGGACCTCCTTGTACTAAATTATTAGTTACTAATGATGATGTAATAACAGGGTTTGCAGGTACAGTATTATCAATACCTGTGTTTACATAATTAGTATTTACAGAGCCAATACCTGTTAGCGTTCCTGATCCACCACCACCACCATTAGTTCCCCAAACAGGTGTGGCTCCAATTCCTTGAGAAATTAATACTTGACCAGCTGTACCTGCACTACCTTTTAATTGAAATTCACTAAAGTCTCCCCATAAATTAAAAGCTCCGTTTTGTGCCTGAATAATTCCTTCTGTAGGTGAAAGACCCACTGCTGCGTTACCAGTTACAGCTACTATTGCGTTTGTTCCTGTTGCTGCCGTTCCAGCTGAATTGTCTAATACGTTTTGTAATGTCGGTGCTATTTGAGCATTAGACCATATTGGTGTTGCTGTTGTTCCTTGAGATAAAAGAACTTGTCCTGCAGTTCCTGCACTGCCTTTTAAACGTAACTCCGAATAATCTCCTGCAATATCTAAAGCACCATTAGTAATTTTTAAAATACCTTTTGTTGTGGGTACTCCAGTATCTGCATCTCCTGTAATATTTACAAATCCTCCAAAATCAAATGTTACAGCATCACCAAAAGTTGATGTTGAAGTTCCTAAAAATGAAACACCTACATCTGTTGCTGTATTTCCTTGTGTTAATACTTGTTGTAAAGTATGAGGTGTATTAGTTGGACCACTTGACCATTTTACTCCGCTTCCTGTTGATACAAGTGCTTGCCCCGCAGAACCTTTACTATAAACAGGTGCTACAGGTGGAATTGTATTACCATCGTCTATAGATATACCTGTAGTCTGAGAAATTTTTAATGCTGTAGAATTAACAAGGTTAAAGTCACCTACATTTACGTTTAAACTTCCTCCTACATTAATAGGTCCTGCCCAATTCAAACTTGTTAGTGTATCTCCCGATAAACTACCCGCAACATTTCCTGGTTGAGTAATTGAAAAACTTCCGTCTTGTAAATTTAAATTTTGTGACGAAACGGTATTGCCTAAAGTTACTACCTCATCCCATGTTTGAGATCCTCCCGAAATAGTATCCCATGCAATTCCTGTTCCTGTAGATGTTAATACTTGTCCTGCAGCACCATGAGATCCTTGAGTACCTGCTGAAATTACAGTCGGGAATACATCAACAGCTGTTAGTATTCCCGTACCTGTAAGTGTTAAATTATTAGCGGCTGAGTTTCCAATGCTTAAAACTGATGTTAAGTCTTGAGCAACTCCACCACCACCTACTATATCGCTAATTTTAAAAGTAACCGTCCTATTATTATCATTTACATCTGTTCCAATTATTAAATCAGAACCAGCGGGTGTAATAGTAGGATACGCTGATACATCAAATATTTTAGCCATATAGTTTCATTTTTACTTTGTTATCTTTAAATCAGGAGTTTCTTCTTCTGGTTTTTCTGTTACCTCTCCTGTTTCTAAATTAATGGTAGCATTTTTTCCATACTTTTCCATTAAAGGTCCTTCTTCTGCCTTGAAAGATTCTCTAATTTGAGAAATTTTTTCCATTAGCTGATTTTGTTGTAAAACAGTATCACCTAACTGTAATTTTAATTGATTATATTCTTGTTGTAAAGCTTGTAATTTGTTTAATTCTTCACTTGTTAATTTTACATCTTTTTTTGCCATTATAGTATTATTTTATTGATTAATATTTCAACAAAGATACAAATATTTTTATTATGAAATTATGTTGGAACATTGGTACTCCAAGTAGGAGTATTGACGCCTGAACCAGTAAATGAATTGGTTGAACTATCAGCGTAAGAAGTGCCAGTTCCTTCATTAAATCTCCACCATGCTGTTAAGTTAGACGACTGATTGTAATTACCAGAATTTGTGCTTAAATCTATAGGTGCTCCTGAATTATAAATAGCTGCTATATTTGTAGCGTTAAGTGCTGTAGCAAATACTGCATAATTATTCATTTCACCATCAAAATAGTTTGTATTACTTGCTCTTCTCCAAACCCCTAAACTTGAATTACCATTGTAAGCCAAAGTAACATTTTGATTTCCTGATTTTACATAAGTGCTTGGATTTACTACAGAACCATTTTTATAAATACGCCATTCGTCTCTATCTTGTGTAGAACCCATACTACCTGACGGTACAACAATAGCCAAGTGATACCATTGTCCTGCTGAAACAGCTGAGTTGGCTGTTCTACAGGTATTTCTATTATTACTACCAGACCCTGCAAAACCTTGATTTAATCCCATAACATGAAATACTAAAGACCCATTTCCGTTAACTACCATTTTTAATCCATAGTAACTATTAGTACAGCAATTTCCTAAGTCATAAATATACTCTCCACCTGAAAGTGAATCAATATATACCCAAGCCGTTAAAGTAAGTCCGCTACTATTAATAGATGCTTGAGATGGATTTAATGTTGAAGAGGTTTGATTTCCTAAATCAATATATTGCGAACTACCGTTTAAGTCTACAGAATAATCAACTGCAAATCCCGATGGCACATCAACATCGTTTAATTGAGATATTGTAGATTTTTGAATAGAATCTATACTACTAACAGAACTAATATCTACACCTTGTACCTTTGATATAGACATATTAACTTAGTGTTATATATGTATTGTCTGGATGAAAAAACATTTGTCCATTGGTACTGTCAAGTAAAGTACCAACAATTCTTACTACTTTTTGTGATCCTGATGGCGGTTCAGTTGTTAAACTACCTGCTGTTGTGCTGATATATAAAATGTCTCCATTATCTCCTGGATCATAACTTAAAGTAAACATTCCTCTTGTTAACATACCTACCGTTCCTGAATTACCATTAGCCACAGACATAGCTAACAATCCTTTTGATGTAGACTCTGCATCAGCATCAGCTGAAATCCAGTCTCCACCTGAATAAACATAAATTTTTCCTTTAACTACAGTAGTGCCTCCTAAATAAACAAGTTCTCCTTGATAATCATTGTCTGTTGTTGATGTTTTATCTAATCTTGTATTAGAGTTCCACGTTCCTGTAGTTACAGTTCCTGTAGTTACTAAGTTAGATAATGAAGTCACAGCAGAAGAGTCAAACCCTATTGTGCCTGAACCTGTAATTGTTCCACCAGTAATTGGTGATGATGTCGCTACTGATGTAACTGTTCCAGAATTTTGAGTTATGGTAGTCCACTCCATTCCTGACGCAACACTTTTTAAAAACTTTCCAACCCCTGGGTCTCCATCTATTTGTATACCTCCAGTTGCCGAAAGTAATATATCTCCTCCTGACTCCATATCAATATCACTTGTTACAGCTAAAACATCTGAAAAAGTTTTACCGCCTGAAATTGTTTGTGTGTTATTTGTAAGAACTACTGTATTATCTACAGATATAGTTCCTGAACTTGTGATTGTTCCACCACTAAGGCCAGTTCCTGTAGCAACTGAAGTAACTGTTCCTGTGTTAGTTGTAGCAGAAGTATTTATAGTAACAGTAGCCCCACTACGAGATGTTGTAATATTAGTTCCTCCAGCTATATCTACACTTTCTCCGTTTGTAATTGTTTCACTTCCCCCACTATCTGCTGTAAGAGTCCAGCTTGACATTGAACCCGCTGAAGTTAAATAGCCAGAATCATTTGTCCATTGTGATATATTACCAGATTTATTAGTAAATGTCTGTGTATTAGAAGCTGTTGTAGTCCCTGTGTTGGTTGTATATCCCTCTCCGTTAGTTAATTGGTTGTTGTTGGTAATACTATTATTAAAAGTAACTGTTTCGTTAGATGATTGATTTAATGTAATCGTTCCTCCACCTGTTAACCCTGTTCCAGCTGAAAAAGTTATAGTAGCGTTATTTACAGTTGGTAATGCACCATCTACATATGCTTTTGTTGCAGCGTCTTGTGCAGATGATGGATTGGCCATTCCTGTAATAGCATTAGCACCCATTGCAATACCTGCCGACATATTTGCACCAGCAAGACTTGATGATGCCGTTGTAGTAAGCCCACCTGTTATGGTTGACCCTACACTTGTAGTTGCAAGTTTTAAACTTCCCGCACAATAGAGAGATACTGCTCCGCCATCAGTAGCAATAATCATATTTTGAGTATCTGCAGCGTTGTTTATCACAACACTTGCTGAATTAATTAATAGTTGCCTACCAAGTAATGAAGTTATTTTATTTTGGTTTGTTGAAGAATCATGATAAATTTCAAAATCCGTACTATTTCCAAACTGTAACTTTGCATCGTCAGAAAAATTAGTAGATTGAAGAAAATTGATAGCCATTAAAAATAGATTTTTACAAATATACGAATTAAATTAAAAGCGTTTTGCTAATAATCTAATCCGTATATGTAAGTTTGATTAAAGTATCTCAGTAACTAAAACTCTAACAGAATCATTAGCTAAAGCCTCAACTGTACTTAAAGTAACTTGACTTGTAGAATTTCTTTCAACTTGAAGCTCTACTGTTCCATAAGGTGAAGCAGTGTAATAACATTGAACCATAACGTCTCTTGTTCCTAAGTTATGAGTAACAACATATGTTGTAGCAGAATCATCTCCAATATCTACTGCGTAATTATGATTGTTACCAATACAAGTTGTTACGGCTGCACAAAAATCTGTAATTTGTGATGCAGGAATAGCAATACTTGCATCTGCCATTGCTGTAACTCTACCCTTAGTATCTATAGTAGCTGTTAATGATTTTGTAACCCCACCGTAAGATCCGTTAGAAGTTTGAGTTGCCATACTTACAGCTCCATTAGAAACTGAAAGTCCACCCGCAGTTGGGAAGTTAGCAATACCTTGAACTGTTGCTGATGCAACGTCAATGTTTTTGTTAATTTCAGTCCAATCAGCTGCCGATGCAGGATTATCTATATTAGCAATAACTAAATCACCAATTTCTAAAGTAGGACTCCAGAAGCCTGAAGCATTACCTGCTGCTGTTACAGCATAAGTAAATCCTTTTAATATTCCTTGGCCTGTACTTGTTAAGTTTGGAGTATTTGTACTTGCATTATATCCTCCTTGATAAATTAAAGCTCCTGAACCTGAAATACTTGTATCTACATAATTTTTAGATGCGGCATCAGTTGAAGCAGAAGGTGTTGTTGGCACAGTTACTTGTCCTGTAAATGAACCAGTACCCGTAACACTTAAATTACCACCTGTCATCGTTAAGTTGTCTCCAACTGTTAAATCCGATGATATAGTTACATCATTTGGTAAGCCAATAGTTATATCACCTCCGTTTCCTGTACCAGGAGTTGTTATTTGTATTTCATTAGTAGTTCCAGAGAATTTAGCCGTTGTTGTAGAACCTCCCGAAGAACCAACTAAAGATAATGTAGATTCATTTGACGATACAGCCCCTACACTTAACGCATAATTAGCATCAGTATTAGTAGATGTGTTAGTTATTGTAACGCCTCCAGTAGAAGCACTAACGCTTATTCCTGTACCTCCCGTAACTGAAGTTACCCCTGTATTTGTAAAGGTAACTGATCCCGTAGCTGAACTAACACTAATACCTGTGCTTGCCGCTGCCTCAATAACCCCGTCATTAGTAAGAGTCATTCCTGTAGCAGTTGTTGCTGTAGATATACCGTCTCCACCCGCAATATCAGCAACCGATGTACTTGTTACATTTAAGTTTGTTCCTGTATCACCTTGTAAAGTCCAGTATTGATAATTATCACTTGAAGGTACAGTAGGCATTGTAACAGTTTTTGTATTAACAGCTGTTACGTGACCTGTAGTATTAGTAGTAACCGAGTCAATAGCAGTAAATGTTCCTGCTGATCCTGGAGAAGTGGAGCTTGTATTGTTTGTTCTTGATGTTGTATCGTGATCAAGAGTAACTGTTCTTGTTCCTCCAACTGCCCCTGTAATATATGTTCCACCAACTACATCTACTGTTTCTCCATCACTTACCGTTTGATCTGTTCCTGAAGTAGAGCCAATTTTCCATGTTGACATTGCCCCTGAAGAACCACTTGAAGCAGAAGTAATACGCCCTTGCTGGTCAACTGTAATAGATGCTAAAGTATATGAACCAGGAGATACTGCTGTATCATCAAGAGTAATAGTTAAATCATCCGATGCACTTGCAGCTGTTGTTAACCCCGTTCCACCAATAAAGGTTGCTGTATTTCCATTAACAATACTTTGAGAACCACTGTCTCCTGCTAAATTCCAAGAATTCATAGAACCTGTTCCTCCAGTGTATGCTATTGTTACTGCACCTGTTGCACTACTTACAGATATATTTGATCCTGCTACTGCAGAAGTCACACCATCATTATCTATAGTCATTCCACTTGCTGTAGTCGCTGTAGAAATACCCGTGCCACCTGCAATATCAATTGTTGTTCCGTCAGTTACCGTTCTATTAGTACCTGAATCACCTTGTAATGTCCATGAAGTATATCCACCAGGTACTGCTGCCCATGTATTATCACCTCTTAAGAAAGTAGAAGAACTTGGTGTTCCTCCTGCTGATAAATCAATAGTACCCATTGTTACAGCTCCCGTTGCTGAAGAGTTTGCTGTGCCTGCCGAAATAAATGTTCCGTTAGCATTTGTAAATGATGTTACCCCTAATGTAGCAGTACCATTTGATGCTGCAGTTATAATACCTTGTGCATTTACAGTAATACTTGCATGAGTATATGATGTTGCAGTTACGCCAGAACTTGGCATATTAACTGCTATTGTTCCACTACTTGTTATTGGCGAATTACTAATACTTAAGTAATTACTTGAAACACCTACAGAAGTAACTGATCCGCCTGTGCTTAATTCCTCCCAAGAGTTAGATCCTTTGTGTAAATAAAGCTCGTTAGTATCTGTTTTATATATTAACTGACCCTCTCCTGCCAAACTTGACGGAAGTGTTCCTGTTAAATTTTGTACCTTAAAATTTGTTAATTGCGTATTGTTTAAGGATACGTCTTGTAAAAAATTAATTGCCATAGCGTTTCTGTTTTTTTATATTAAAATTTATAGGTTAAACTTAATTTAAGTTCTCCCTCACTGTCTTCTGATTCCATGTCTAATAAATAGGATGGTTCAATATATAGTTCGTTCCATACATTTAATGCATATCCTACTCCTAATGATATTTCTTCTTCTTCAGTCATTAAACCATATGCATACAAATGGTCTCCAAAAGAATATCTTGCTACTAAATTATAATCATCTCCATTCATCATTATTCCTGCACTTATTTTATCCATAGAGTACAATACTCCTATGTTATCTGTTAAGTTATCTAAACTCATTTCTTCTCCATCTGCTGGCGAACTTACCATACTTGTTACCATAAATTGTGCTGAAGCTACTGATGTAAATAAACTTAATAATAATACTAATAATATATTTTTCATTTTTTTGTTTTTTTAGTTAAAATATGCTTTTCCATTAGTTGGATCTGCAAATGTTATTGTTACTTGATTCAAAGAATCATATTCTACTTCTCCATAAACAGTTATGTTTGCATTGTTCACAACACTTACTGATGGGTATTTATTTAATCCGTGATTTACCACCCAAGGGTTTGCATTTGTAGCTTGAGTGAACACATAATTTTTATCAGCTGACGTTGGACCATACGTGAGCAAAGATATAAAATAATCTTTGTTACTATTTAAGCTACCTGAACCTACTAAATAACTTAATGTTATATCAAAAAACTCAGTTTCTTGAGGATTTTGAGTGGCACTATTCCATAAATAAAGTCCAAAAACAGAAGGATCATCACATTGTGATATCAATACAGTTGATGAAACTAAAGGGATTGAATAGTAGGAAGATACATTTACCGTAGATTCAGTCATAAATTGACTTAACATAAAAGAATTTATGTTTGAAAACAAAGGATTACCTGCGTCTGAATTTGAAAATGATATTGTTCCAGGATTTCTTACATCTCCTTTTTTCCAATTTTGATATTTATATCTTAATGCATTTAATTCTATTTTATTGTAAGTATTTAAAAACTTAGCAACATCATTAAATGTAAAGTTTTTTGTAGCTCCGCTATTTAATACGTCAGTACCAATAACTTTATCAGTACCTATTATGGTGCTTTGAATTGGATACGAACCTATTTTAGCCATTACCTGTTTTTTATCTTAGTTCCTTTTTCATATGAACGGCCACCAAAGTATGCCGCAACTGTAGTCATGAGTATAAGTTTTAATAATTCTTTCCACTCATCATCAACTACAAAGGTAATAAAACCTGAGTCAATAAAAATAAGCACAATTGTGCTTAAAATTAAAAATATTAGTACAGCAGGTCTTACCGTTTTAGATAAAATATTGTCAGATGACATATCACTTTGCCATCTTTCCGTAATGTTTTTTTGTTCACTGGCTGCTGCTTGATTAAACACCTCAAACATAGCTTTTTTAGCTTCTATTTTTTCATCAGGGGTTTGAACAAAGCGATCAACAACATCACCCACTTGTTTAGCCACGTCCATTCCTTGTGAACCGAAAATTTTAGTCCATATATTCATTTTATATCTTTGTATTCTTCTTTTGCGTCAAAACTTGGACACATTTTAGAGGAAAAATCTCTATGTCCATAAATTATAGCCTCTTTATGTGCTTTTTTTAACATTTTAAGCAAAATAATTAACGATTCTTTTTGTTTTTCTGTTCTGGTGTCTTCCCATTCATTCATTTCTTTGTCCATTCCTCCAATATAACAAATTCCTAAACTATCATAGTTATGACTTGAAACGTGTGCTCCGTATTTATCTACCATTCTACCGTATTCTATAACACCATCAAGTCTAATTACAAAATGATAGCCTATATCATCCCACCCATTACCTTTTACGTGCCAATCTCTTATATCTTCAGCAGAAAAATCTTTATTTCGTGGAGTAGCAGAACAGTGAACAATAATTTTTTTTATTGTTCTCATAATTTACTTTTTTAAACTATAAATTCTATCGTCTAATCTATTAAGAGTTTCTTTCATTTCTAACATTTCTGTTTTAATAAAAACTAACTCTTTTTGTATCTCTATCATTTGTTCTGTAGGCGTTTGACTTGGCTTTGGTAATTCTTTTGCCTCTTCTATTTGAGCTTGTAAAGAATAATACATTCCTACCATACTTCCTACTAACACAATTATAGTGATAAAATTTTTAGGACTTAGACTGACTTTTGTGTTTTCAGAAATTACTGTCATATTACCAAATAGCTACAGAATTAAATCTTGCTGTTACATCTGTTCCTGTAGAATATAGTTGCAATACTTGTACAGGTAAATATTCTCCAACAGGAAAGTTATAAAAGGTTATGTCATCTCCTGCTACTGTTTTAACTTTAACATCAACATATGACAATTCAACTGTCATGGCAGCTGTGTCAGTACCAACATATAATAAACATCCTTCTGAAGAATCAATTCTTTGGCTTGGTAAAGGACCATCACCTGCTACATATATTACATAATTATCATCGTAAGTAGTGCTTGTTCCAAAGATATCTGCAGATAAAGTAAGATCAACAGCATTATTTACTGCAGTTACTGTAGCTACTGTTTCTGCTGTAGTATTATATACAATATCACCAACACTTACTCCGTTAGTTATAAAGTCTCCCACTGCATCTATTAAATGATTTGGTCTTGTTACAATATAGGCTTGTGTTCCTGTAGCAAATGGATTTGTAGCAAACGATAACACAGTAGGGGCTACTCCTGTAACTACTGCATTTGCTGGAGTAGTTATATTAAATGCTTTATCTCCATTAACAACAGGAAAAGGAACTCCGCCTGTTGTAAAGGATGCTCCTGCATCTATTAATTCATCATTGTTTTGTCCAGTTGTAGTTCCTGATGTTACTGCATCAGCTACTCCCGTTACTTGTTGTAAGCCTGGATAAGGAATTCTAATTGTGTCACTTGCTAATACATTTAATGCTAAGCCAGTGTTTACGGTAATTTTTGGGTACGCCATTTTTTTCTTTTTGAGGGTTAAAAATCTCTTTATCTTTTATATGGAAATACTCTGTTAAGAGTATCTCTTCTTTGATTACATCCGCAGTCTTCTTTACCAACTGCTTTTGCCATCTGATGTGCTACTTTATCTAATCCAGTAGCTTTTGTTACTTTAGCTATAGTATCTCCTAAGCCTCTTGATTTATTTAGATTTTGCATGAACATTTATCCTTAGGACAACACTCTACGTTCATAGTTAAAAATCTCATTAAACCATTCCAGCTGCATTGTAAATAACAATACAAAGATATTAATTTTTCTTTCATTTTATCGTGTTCTTATTCTATCGTTAATAGGTGTTTTAACTCTTGGCTTTACATACTGTACATGAGAGTCAGGAGTTAACACTTCCTTTTTTTCTATTGTTTTTGCTTTTAGCTTACCTTTTGATTTTAACTCTACTTTTTCCTCAAAAGTCATATTAGGAGGAGTAAGAGGTTTGTTTTTCGCAAGGTTTTTTCTTTTTTTCGCCATTTTTATTTTATTAAATTAAACTTATGCTTTACTACAACCAAAGTTTTTTGCATAGTTAGCCATTTTTACAACTGACTCTGAGTATTTGTTTGTGTTTTTCATAACAGCTGATGCTGCTGAACACGTACTTTTACCAGGCATATTGCTTTTGACCCAAGCAGTAAACTTTCCCTCATTTCCTTTTTTAATTTCTGGAAATGCTTTTTTTGTACGACCAGCCATTATTTAAGATGATCGTGAGTCTTCCAAGAAGACGTGTGTCTGTAAGACATTGACTTGTCAGCTCCATAAGAGTGACCATACATTTTTTTAGACATTGCTTTTGACTCATCTCTTCTATCTTTCATAGATTGAGATTTCTTTCCGTTTCTTGATCCTAAAGATTCGTCAAGTCTGTCGTTATATCCTTGTTCCATTTTTCTTTTTTTAAATTAATAACCTGAATTAGTTTTCTTCTCCATACCATAACCTGGATTGTTCTTAATAGAACCATTCATAGTTTTGGCAAATTCTGCTGCTTGTGCTTTCCCTACAGCATTGTAAGGAAATGTTCTTTTAATTGTTTTTCCTGTATCAGGACATTTATGTGTTACTGTAGGCATAATTAAGCTTTTTTCTTTTTTCCTTTTGTTGCACCAGCAATAACATCAGCTCGTGTAACTTTAGGATTGTTATCTATTCCGTGTTTTATACTAAGCATACCTAATCTATCAATATCCTTATTTTTAAACGCTATACTGTTATAGTCTTTCTTTGACATTTTTCCCATAGTGCAAATATAATAATTAATTTATTAGCATCTCCAACGTCTCAAAGCCATAGCTTTTCTTGTTGGCCTACCTTTTTTATCTTTTAATGGTCCTTTCATTCCACTCATTCTTGCACAGAAAGATCTTCTACGTGCAGCTCTTTTTCCTTTAGCATTTTTTTCTGTTACTGCAGTTTTTAAATTACCTCCTGTCTTTCTGTTATATGCAGCTACACCTTTAGCAGTCATTCCTGCACCCGATTTAGTAGAACGATAATTACCTCCTTTACCTGTCGTTCTTCTTATCTGTGCTTTTTTTGTTCTGCCTTTTGTAGCCATTACTTTTTCTTAGACGGGTGGGTGTATCCAGCTTTTTTTAATCTAAAATGTTCCTTCATAGAAGTGACCTTAATACATTTGTCTTTCTTGCACATCATATGAGTTTTAAATTTTTTTGCCATTACTTTTTCTTAGGCAATGACTTAACCTTTCCGTTTTCAGTACGTGCATATCTATGTGTTGCAGTTTCCATACTTGGTATTAATGTACCACAGTATCTACCACTGCCATATTTCCAACATACTTTTTTACCTGTTCTCATTTTCTTTGCCATAGTATTTTATCTTGTTCTTCTAATCCTCATTCTTGTACTTGTTCTTCTTGATTTAGGAGGCGGAAAGAAATCTGTCTTTGTAGTTTTCTTTTTTACGTTTCCATCTTTATCAAGTTTTTTTCTTTTTGATGCAGCTAAATCTTCTTGAGCAGATTTGTTTTTATTAATTTTTTTCTGTACTCTTTTTCTTCTAAGGTTTCCTAAAAAAGTTGTCTTTCCTTCTTCTTTTCTTTTCTTAAGCTTTTCTCTTTTCTTAATTAGCTTATTTAATTTTTCTCTTGAAGTTTTTTTAGCCATAATATATTTTTTTATTTAAACAAAGATAATTATAATTTTATATTATTTTTAAACCATTTAAAAGCTTTACTTACTAAAGTGTTTTCTTTTTTCTTTTGTATTTCTCTACAGTTAACACACAAAGAATCGCTAACAGTAATCCTAACACTGTCTACTATTTCCTTCACAACTATCTTATAATCAAAGACTAAACTGTCTTCACTTATAAGTTTTAAGTTGTTTAATTCATAAACACTTTCGTTAAACTTCTTTTCTATTTCTTTTATGTCTCTTTTTTTACGCCAAAGATCTTGTTCAAGTAAAACTTTTTGTTTTTTCTGTTTGTTTACTTGTTGTATTGTTACGTCAGCTAAACTATCTATATTTATTGTTGGTTCTTCTGTTTCAATAATTAATTCTTCTGGTTGTGTACAAGAAAACAATAACATTATGAGAACAAACCTATTCATTTATTTCTTGTAAAGTTTTTATAAACTTATCATTTAACTTTTTATAATCACTTCGTAAAGTAATTACCTCTTCTTGCAATGCTTTAATTTGATTTGTAAGAGTTGTTTTATTATCAATATATAAATATCCAATTGCAATTAAACAAAAGAATAGTAATCCTGTTACAGGATTAGCTGCAAAATCTTTAAAGTCTATTGGTGACTTCATTCTATAATTAGTGTATCTCCGTTTGCCTTCATACTTGCAGCTACTTCTTCATCTGTAAACGTATATGATGTATCTGTATCTACCATATCTACAAATAAATCTACATCAAGAGTAAATATTTCATAAAGCTCTTGGCCTTCTGGTATCATATACTCCATAACATAATCATAATACTCTTGTGATCCTTTTACTATTTCCATTTTTTGTATTTTTACAAAGATATAAATTAAATTAAATGCCAAAGTCTACTCACAACTACCTAAAGTATTGGAGAGTTATACGTTATTGGGTAAAGGCTAAATACAATCTTACAACCCCTGATATAGAAATGATTCTATTTTTATATAGTGAAGAGTATTTTAATAAAACAAAGTTTAAAGAGTTTGAAGAATTAATGTCTTGGGATATAAAAAGATTTGATAGACTACTTAGGGATGGGTGGATTCATGTATGGAGAAAAGGATATGGTAAACATACAACATTATACGAGCTTTCCTACAAAGGGAAGCGAGTAGCGAGTACAATTTATAAAAAACTTAATGGTGAAGAGATAGCAGAGTCACCATCTATTAATCCTTTATTTAGAGCGGACGCTTCTTATATGGATAAGGTTTATAGAAATTCTATAAAAGAACTTAATGAATTTATAAAACAACAACGATATCTCTCTCAGTAATAATAGTAAAAGTATCATTATGTATAAGCATACTAAAGCCAGCAGACTTATCATAATAAATAATTTGACCTTCTTTGATTTCTGAGACATCAGTACCTGGTTTTATTACTTCACCTTTTTTATATCTAAACTCATCTGCATCTTCTGCAGTAAGTATTAACCCTGACTTAGTTTTTAATTCTTCTTTTACAGGTTTTATTATAACATACTTGCCAATTGGTTTCATATCTTAATGTTTAAATATAGCATAAATTTTTGCTTTTCTTGATTGCTCAGTAATACGTCCTTTTATAGTTCTTGTAGGAACTTCACATATTAATTCTTTACGAGGTTCATCTTCTATTATTTGAGCCGAAGGCTCAAATTTTGGATTTTTTGAGTTAAGCTTTCTTTTCTTCACGTTTCTCTATGTTTTTAATTATGTTGTTTGTTTCTGTTTTTACACCAAACAGTTTTAAAATAAACTCTATCATGCTCTCATATTTGTTACAATAGCATTAGTGCTAAGTATAGTTGTTGCAACACTTACTGCATTAGTCAATGCGTTCTTTGTTACTTTCAGCGGATCAATAACACCCATCTCATACATATCTCCGTACTTATTATTCTTTACATCATAGCCGTAGTTATATTTTTTATCAAATACTTGGTCAATAACTTTATCATTATTTTTACCAGCGTTATTTAATATTTGTATAAGTGGTGAGCGAAGAGCTGATTCTAATATTAAGACAGCATCTTTCTCATCTTGGTTTTTGGTTTTGGCTTTTAACTTTAATGATTCTCTAAACAATGCTATACCTCCACCCGCTAATATACCTTCTTCAAGTGCTGATCTTACTGCACACACTGAATCATCTACTCTGTCATACTTTTCTTTTTGTTCCATCTCAGAGTTACCCCCTACATAAATACAACCTATAGCACCCGCTAAACTTGCTATACGTTCTTTTATAAATTCTTTAGTAGACTTATCTTTTGTGTTTTTTTGTTGAACTTTTAATTCAGCAATTCTATCGTTTAACTCTGGTGTGTTATTGTCTTTTTTAAATATTACAGTTGAATGCTCTCCTGCAATAACTTTATCTGCACTACCTAAGTCATTAGGCATAATTAAACTTAAATCATCACCAGTCTTCTCTGAATAATATTTAGCACCAACTGACATAGCAATATCTTGCATAAGTTCATGTTGCTTGTATCCAAACTGAGGAGGAGCTATATTACAAAACTTTAAACCATTACGAACTACGTTAGCCGCTAAAGTATTAATAACATTAGTTGAGCAAGGGGCAATGATTAACAGTTTGTCTCCGTTGTTTATTACAGGCTTTAACACGTTCTCTATTTGAAGTATGCTATTAATTTCTGCATCGCAAACTAAAATCTTAACATCTTCAAGTATACACTCATCTTTCTTTTGATTATTTATAAATAAATTAGAAGACCAACCTCTTGCTATTTTTATACCGTTAGTAACCTCAGCATAGGTTTCAGATGTCATAGACTTTTCTACAGTTACCATTCCGTTTATTCCAACTTGTGTATAGGCATCTTTAATTATTTTACCTATAGTCTTATCATTATTGGCAGAGATAGACGCAACGTCTAACAATCTTTCCTCTGTTACTTTTTTTGAATTACTTTTTAAATTAGATATAATTTTAGATGCGTGATTGTTAATATGCCTAATAACTTCTGTTGTGTTTGACTCTGATGTTAATGTTTGCTGACCAGCTTTAACCAAAGCTTCTGTTAGAACAATAGCTGTTGTTGTCCCATCACCTGCAGACTGAGCTGTACGGCTTGAAGCTTCCTTCATCATCCTAACTGCTAAGTTTTCTATAGGATCATTTAAAAACACAGACTCAGCAACTGTTACACCGTCCTTAGTAACTGTCATGCCTGAAGTATGATTTGGTGATTCTAATAACACAGTCTTACCTAAAGGTCCTAATGTACTTTTGACTGCTTTGGAAATTTTAGTAATTCCTGTAATTAATTTCTGACGAGCTTCATCATCAAAGCTAAGCGTCTTTGGTATATAACCTTGTTCCATTGTATTAAATTTAATTTGAACAAATATAATAAATTAATTGTAATATCACATTCCAGCATTCCAAAGAAATTTTATTTTTTTTATATAAATATATTTAAACGTATATACTTTATTATTATTTATTTTTTTTTAACGTACCTAAGTATGGAATAAATAAAGAATATATAGTTAAATAGTTGAAAATCAAAAAGTTAGAAAAATTAAAGTTTGGAATATCGTTGGAATATCGTTGGAATATGAAGGAATATCTCTGGTTTTTGTATAAAAAAAGAGGAGACTAAGCTCCTCTAATTTCAAAACAAACAAATTAAATTTTTAGTATTCGTATATATTACGATCACCATCCATACGCATTTTAGCTCTTTCAATACCGTCAGCGATACAGTCTATCTTATATTGTTTTTTCATTTGTTGTCTCATCATTGACGCTCTCTCAATACCTGACACACCATCTGGGCGTTCATTTATTAAGCGACCATCTTTTATAGTTAGGCCTTGATAGTTATTGTTCATAGTATGATTTTTTTGTAAAGATAATAAATTTTTATTAGACATTTAGGGGTTGAGGGTTCTACATACTTATACGCATAACTACTGCTTACGGAAACGGAGTTTTTTTTATTGGGGGGGTTGTATTTTGTTTTGATTTTTGTGGAATTTTTTGTCTTTTACTTTCACCCCACACGCACACGCACTGCCCACTCACGTACGCACAGACATATATATGATGCGTTCTAACGCACTAACTCAAATCGGAGCTCCACCTTCCCTTACTCACTTGCAAAGTAGAAGAGAGAGGAAGAGACTTCCCTTAACGACAGTCCGACACACTCACACACTAAACAAATCACACCGACAGACATCACACAATATATTCACTATCAATATCTTATTAGAGAACTTTAATTATTTTATTTATACTAATACATTAAAAGAAAAAGATAGTCCTTTAGAACGCATTAAACACCTCTAAATATCAAAATCCAGAATCAACCCAAAAAAAATCCGACATCACTTTATTTGCATATTTATTAAGTATTTAGTATCTTTATATTAATAATAACAGAGGGTAACACCTCACTTAAAAAACAAACAAAATGAACACAAAATCGTTAATCGGACTTACGAATCAGAAATCATCTGATATCGTATCACAGTGGAGTAATCAGTATTTAAATGCTGACTTTAGTATTACAATGTTGAATAAGGTATCCACTAAATTAGAGTGTGACGATAAGGTACAAGTTGTACTATTTATCAAATATTGTCAAGCATTTAACATTAGACTTGATTCTTGTCGCACTCAAAATAAAATAGGTAATCCATACACGGCATTCAGTCAAATATTATGGATAGCAAAATTTGGTGATGGAGTTGCTACTCGCCAACTGACTCACGCACTCAAAGAATTATGGAAAGGTAATGCAGATGTAATCAAAAACTGCAAACAAATGGGTGGTAGTTTTGTGTCATCATTATTTGAGGGTGATATTGATTCATCATTCAGCTACGCAGACAATGGTAACAAACGTGCATTGATTCAAGGATTCTGTGATGATAACAACAGAGATGAACAAGAAATGCAAAAGGTGTTAAGTAACTATCAAGATGAAGAAATGTATTTCAATTATTGGATGCATAGTGGTAATGTTGTTGAGAATGTTGATGGTAGTTTTTCAACTCAAGATGCCCAATACAGAAACAAGTTTGTAAGTATTGAACAACTAAAAAACTATTACAATAAAGAATTTGCATATTGGAATTTAGTTAAATAAAACCAACTCACTCCACGTGCCTCAATGCTAATCGCATTGGGGTTTTCGTGGTAGAGGACTAATCCTCGCAAAATTAAAATCAAACAAAATGAACTTAGAACAATTTAAAAACATAGATAAATATAAAGTAACTAATTTAAGTAATGCAATTGATAATGCAATTGATGTATCATTTAGTCAAATGATTGACACAGTAAGAACTCAATGTTATATGTCACAGAAACAAGATAGTTGGGAAGACTGTGATGAATTAGAATTTCTTGAAGACATTCCAATGTTATTCACTGATGGTAGAGATATCAAAGAGTCAATTAAAAATCAAATGAAACGTGTAGTTATATCAGCACTAACTGATTCAGATTGGGTAGGTAAGAATGATGCAATGTACCAACATTTACCTTCTGATATTGAAGATAGACTACATAAAAATTCTGATGAATATCAATCACAATTTGAGACTGAGACAGAAAGACTTGAACGTGAAGATGAAGAAGAATATGATATTAGTCCAAATGGAAAATCTAAACCATCTGATTCTTTTGGCTGGAAATAAATTTTGATCATAAGAAATTTCCACGTGCCTCACTACTAATCGTAGTGGGGATTTCGTGGTAGAAAACAAATAATAATTAAATTAAATAAAATGAAAAAGACAGTAAAAAAACTTGTGATGAAGGCAATGAGAATGCCTCACATACATCACATCAATAAACAAGGTAATGCAATTGTTAGAAAAAAAGAGTTGCAACACATGATATGTCAAGCACAGAAAATGATTGAACATAAAAATAAACCTCTTGGTGAAAATTCAGATTCAGTAACTGAAAAAACTGATGACAATGGTAATATATACTACACTCATTCAACAGGATTTTATAATGTAACAATTGGAAAATGGGTTGATGAAGGTTTGTTGACTCGTAGCAAGGAAAATGGATATAAATTAACAGAGTTAGGTAGATTATTTGCATCCACAGATACACGTGCATATGAGATTGATAAGTGGAAACGTAAATTCAAATTAGAAAAGGCACGTGCTGATAGATTAAATTCTCACACTAATGATTTGTTAATTCAGAAAAGAAAATTACAAGACAGAATTGATGAGATTTATTTTGGAAAAGAATTTATGGATTCAGATGACAAAGGTAGTTTACAAGAATATTTTGTTACAGATGAATGTGAATCTATTGTGACATCATCACCACCAAATTCAATCATCAACACTTGCTTAACTAATATGCAAGAAAGTTTAAATTGCATAACACAACATATTAATAAAGAATAATTTTGTTTGTTTTTGTTCCACCAACCTCACTGTTAGTCGCAGTGGGGATTTGGTGGTAGTGGGCAATAGTGCCTTAATTAAATTACAAACAAATGAAAAAATTAACTGACACAACTGATATGCTTAATGAAGTATATAGAGTTGTACTTAATCACTATGTTGCAATTGGTAGAGATAATTCAAAAACTATTTTTGATAAGATAGATGATTTGCAAAGAACAATAAAAAATAGTATTGCTATCATTCCTATTCAAGATTATGAACTCACTGATTCTGGAAATTTAAAATTATTTAGAAACGGAGTTTTGTTTAATACTTATTATGATGTAGATAGTATTGCACAAGCTAAAATAATAATTGATGATGAAAATAAAAAACTTGGTTATGAATAAAATAGAGATAGAAAGAAATGATGTGATTAGATTCACAGAAGTTACTCCAAATAATTTTTGGACAATAAAATGGGAACGTGGAAGTGGATACGCATATAAAGATAAAAGTGATGCTTGTATTGGACACGTTAATAAAGATTGGTTGCTTTGGATGATTAAAAAAGGAAGTGCAGAGTTAATCAAGGCAAAATCATAAAATAATTTAAGGCACGATTTCGTATCTAAAAAGATATGATGTCGTGTCTTTTTTTTGTCCTATGGACTTACGAGCTCTATGGACTTACGAAAAAAAATACAAAAAGATCCGTAGGGACTTACGATAAATTAAAAGCCATTTCATTAGGTTATTAAGTATTTATTATGTATTTTTACCAAAGTTATTAATTAAATTTACTTACAAATGAATACAAACTATGGGACATACGACTATTTATTGTCACCAAACAATAATATAGTTGTTCATTATGAGCTGTATGAACAGCCAGAATCTGAAGACAGAATAACTCCTGAAAGAAAAGAAATTATAATAAACAAATTAATTCTTCACGGTGATGAAGTGCAGGATGAATTAGAAGGTTTGTTAGAAAATATTCAATCTGATATGGAATTAAATTACGAGAAATTATGAAGGATATAAAATTTTGGACAGCTCTTAAGAGACAAGCATTAAAGAGTGGAGATATAATGTATGCAATACATTGTGATAAAATGATTTATGAACTTAAAAATAAAAAATAAAAAAATGAAAGTATTAGAATTATTTAGTGGTAGCCGTTCTATTGGAAAGGTTGCTGAAGAAAAAGGACACGAAGTATTTTCTGTAGATGCTATAGGTTACCCAAACACAGATTGGGTTGGAGATATTTTAGATTGGGACTACAGACTTAATGAAATGAATGTAGGTGAGTTAGATGAGCTTTGGATACCCGATGTAATATGGGCATCGCCACCTTGCACAGATTTTTCAGTAGCTTGTATAGGTAAAAAATGGGTAAGTGGACACGAGTACCAACCAAGAGATCCTGAGCTCTTAGGTATAAAAATTTTCAATCAAACATTAGAAATTATAGCAACGTATTTAGAAAAAAATCCTAATCTTGTTTGGTACATAGAGAATCCACGTGGAAAGATGAGAAAGTCTCCAGAATGGGCTAATCTTCAACACGTTAGACAAACTGTGTCATACTGTTCTTACGGTGATTCACGAATGAAGCCAACTGACATATGGACTAATGCTTTAAATTGGAAACCAAAGCCATTATGTAAAAACTACAAGTACGATGCTGATGGTAATATAATAAATAGACACTGTCATCACGAGGCATCACAAAGAGGAGAGACAGTTAGGAAACTTAGAGAGAGAGGTATAGATGCTAAGAAAGGAGGTACGGAGTCACTTAAAAATAATCATGAACGTAGTAAGATACCAAGAGAGTTATGCGAAGAGATAGTTGATAATATGCTTTTTGAATACGAGGGGAGCCTACTACCATTTTAATAATCAAATCAATAATAAATTATGGAAGAAAAACTAAAAACTTATAAATGTATAGAACACGGAGAGATATTTTATATAGATGCAAAAAATATGGAACAAGCAATAGAATTTGCATTAATGTATGGTGGAAGTGTAATTAGAGAAGTTAAATCAAATAAATAATAAATTAAATTAAAAAAAATGAAGAAAATAAATATTGACAGATATATGTCTACAAATGACTTTGTGTATAAAAACAAATTAGATAAAGAGGCTATTGAGCTCTTTGGTGAAGGCTGGGAATCCGAAGATGATATAGATCAGATTGAAAAATTATGTGATCACGTAAGCCCTAATAAATACATGGTTAGTTCTATACATGGATTAAAATATGAGGATGATATTGAAGTTCGTGAAATAGATGGACTTACGACTAAAGAAGATATTATGGAGTTTTGCGATGATTTAGCTACAAAAATAACAGAGGATATACATGGTGATGCTAAAACCTGTACAGGTAATATGCCTGAAGAAAGTCTTAAATCATATCATAATATTTACGGGGTTATAGAAGATTATATAGATAAAAATTATATCCTTAACTTTGTAAGAAAGTAAAAATCATGGATAAATTTATAGCAATAGTATCATGTGACTCACAAAGCAGCTCACATGGAGTAAGGGAAAAGTTAAGAAAACCTACATCTTACATTGATGTTGGCTATTCTCACAGCACAACAGCTGTACTACACAGTGCTTTAAAATCTTGGAAGAAAGGAAAAGATTTATGGTTTTGGAAAACCTACCCTAAAGAGCTTAAGTTTTTAGAGGTAGAAGAACACGCTCATAAGAGTTTTATTCAAGAATTAAAATACGATAAAAACAATATTTCACGTAGATTAAAAAATATTCCTTTTACGCATTTTTATTATATGACAGATAATTTTTTAAAGTTAACAGATGGATATAATTCACAAGTTCTTTCAGTAATTCCATACGATGAGAGTATATATGGGGTAATTACAGATATAGACACTTTAGATCCTCAGTTTGTAACACGTGAAATTTATGATAAAATTCAAGATAATGCAAACAATATAATAAAGATGTATTTTGACTCTGAGGGACTTACGAGTGACATATATAACTTTCCTAAAGAACTCCATTTATCGCCTAAAAAAAATGAGTTTAGAATACCAAACGAAGTAATTGACTATAATAAATTTAATTATGAAACTGGAATGGTAAGGGGTGACAGCTATTCCTTTGAAGCAAAAGAAAACTTTTTACATTTTGATTTGGTTGGTAAGTAATTATTATGTATTTTTAAACCGAATTTGATTTGTACACGAGTTGATGTTAGGCGAAATCAACAACGTAATTAGAAACTGTATGGCGTGTTTCTTCCTCGTTTTTTATTAATATAAATATTAAATTATGGATAAAGAATATCAAGAAAAATTAGGAAACTATAAGTACAGAGTATTAAACTTTAATAAATGGAACGAATATATTAAAGAAGAATACCAAAAGACAGCTCTTAAGAATATAAATAGAAAAGCTAAAAAACAAAGAGAGCAAATTAAAAACAGTCCTTTAAATTTCTGTATATAATGAAAGAAGTTCATCAGTTGATCTTGAAAGAAAAATTAAAAGATAAGCCAAATGTAAAATATATACAATGGCTACAAAAATTAAATCAAGATATACTTAAGAAAATTATTATAAATAACTATACGCATAAAGAGAGGGAATAATCCCAATAATTTTATAGGTGTAAGATACCTTAATATTAAATGTTTGCTCTTTATATTTTATAAGGGGGTGGTTATAAAGGCGATATTGCCAAACACGTTAATACTTTTAGCTACTCCCTTATGAAAATTAAATTAAATTAAATGTAATGAAATCACTTTCACTATACTTAGTGGAGCAGCTAAAGTCTGCTCAAAAACAAAAAATTTACAATAAAAAAAACCGATTAAATCATATTGATCTTAATGATTTTTTTAAATACAGTGGTAACATAGAAATAAAAAATAAATTTGTTTCTGCGTGTAGATTGCCAATACCACGTTTTGAGAGAGAAATTATTAATAATGATATGAGTAAATATAAATTAATTAAAAGATATGAGCCAAGAAATTGATGTGCCAGATTATTATGTAGGAGACACCTACAGAGAAGGATATTACCAAGCAAGATACGTTGTAGAAGATTTTAATTGTACGTGGAATGTAGGCAATGTTGTAACATATTGTTTACGAAGTTCTGAAAAACATGAGAGTCCAATAGAATGTTTAAAAAAATCAATCAACCACTTAAAATTTGAAATAGAAAGATTAGAAAAATTAGAAAAAAAAAGAAATGAAAAAAGAGATATTTAACACTTACGCAACTTTAGTTGCAGATAAATTTTACATTTCACTACAAGAAATGTTTTCCAAGTCACGTGTTCACCCACGTCCTGAAGCCAGGCAAATGCTTTATTACTTAGCTTATGAACGTCCTATAAAAATTGGTAGTATTAGAAGGTTCATGGAAGAAAATGGGCTTCCTGTTCAGCACAATACCATAATGAAAGGATATAAAAAAGCAAAAAAAGCTGTTGAGGAAGATAAAGATTATCAAGCTTTTGTTAAAAAAACAACAGAGAATGTACAGTAAGAAGGATATATTTAATCAAGCTCTAAAGGATGATACAATATACTATCATAGAAACGGTGGAATTAGCATGATTAATTTAGGTGTTAAGATCAATAAGTTTCCAAGTAAATTAGAAATTTTAAATTGTTCAAAAAACGGAGATTATTATCAAGAATTAACAGACGAAGAATATCAAATATTTTATGCTCACGGTTGGGAAAAAGGTTGTAGATTGTTAGCCTTAAGCAATTGTAAACGTAAGGTTGATCTTATACAATATAAGATGAAGACAGAAGTAAACACACGTAAAAACGATAAGTTTATTAAAAATCTTAAAACTAAAAGAGATTTAATAATGAAAAAATATACTTATCACACAAATAAACTAATTAAATTAAATTAAATAAAATGGAAAAGAAAAACATTTACAAAGCTCTTGCTGATTTTCAACAAGAAGTACCTGTGCTTTTAAAAGGCACAGATGGTTATGGATACAAGTATATAAAACTTGAACATATAATAACACAGATTAATCCACTATTAAAAAAACATAATTTAGGATTTACACAACTGTTACAGGATGATGGTTTAACAACAGTTTTGTTTCATCATCCGAGTGGAGAAAAACTATCATCTCATGCAGTCATTCCTGAGTGTTCAATGAAAGGTATGAATGTATATCAGTCAAAAGGTAGTGGAATAACATATTACAGAAGATATATGTTGTCATCAATGTTAGGAATAATAAGTGATGCAGATACAGACGCTAACATTTACAATACAGTAGTTCCACAAGTTAAAAAGAAAGCTGATAAAAGTGTCACTAAGGTTAGATTAGAAGTGGGAGGTGAAGACTGGAAAAATGTATTAAAATATATTGCTGATCCACAAATTAAAGCATTAGGACTGCCTGTTATAGTAGAACATATACAACAAAAGTTTGATGTTTCTGCTAAAATTAAAAAAGAGCTTTCTAAGCATATATAATGGAGCTTATTAATTTAATTGAGGTTGTAAACAACCTTAAAGATGATTCTAAGTATTATGGGACTTACGGGAAACAATGGTTATCTAATTCAGACATTGGTACACTTTTAAAAAATCCTAAAAATTTTAGAAAACCTCAACAAGAAACTAAGGCAATGATTGAGGGAAGGTATTTTCATACTGCTATGTTAGAGCCACATAAGTTAGATGATTTTGTGTGTTTAACTTTGGCAAGTAGAAATACAAAAGCATATAAAGATTATGTTGCAGCTAATGATAAAGAAATTTATTTATTAGCGAAAGAAGTTCAGTCTTTAAATATCATTGTAGATGTTATGAAAAATAATCATAAAATGAGAAACGCTATTTATGATAAAAGTAATTTTTATGAAGTTCCTATGGTTAAAGAAATTGGAGGTGTAAAATGGAAAGGTAAGGCTGATATAGTATGTAAGGATCAGTTAATTGATATAAAAACTACCTCTGATATTTCTAAGTTTAAATTTTCTGCACGTAAATACAATTATGATAGCCAGGCATATATATATCAACAGCTTTTTGGAAAGCCATTAGTTTTTTACGTTATTGATAAACTTACTCATGATTTAGGAATATACGAGCCATCATCAGATTTTTTAAATTACGGAGAAGAAAAGGTTATGAGGGCTATTGAGGTATACAATACATTTTATAATGAAGAAGGACCTCATATGTTAGCAGATATAAATCAATACGTTCATTATGAAACATTATAGAAACATAATATGGCATAGAAAAATGTTTTTTGTTATTAAGGTTGTTTATAAGGTAATAAAACATTATCTTTCAAAGCTCTCTTGGAAACGAGAAATATTTATAGTAGAAGTTCCAACTACTATGAAAAACGAACAGGATAAGCAAAGACTTATGGCTGACGTTTTAGAAATTTTGGAGCATGAAATTAAAATACATTAAAATGGATAATAAAATTTATGTAGGAGGTGGTACTGAAAAGTTTGACGGTAATCTTGTATCGGTTAGCGTTTGCTTATCTGACTTACCTTCTGAGCATATTCAAACAGGTAAAAACGGTAAAAAGTATATCAATCTAAATGTTCAAAAGAAAAAAGAAATTGATCAGTTTGGTAAAACACATTACGTTGCTGTTGATACGTGGAAACCTGAAGCTAAAAAAGAGGTGGTAAATTCCAACGATGACTTACCTTTCTAATAATTGTGTGTAGTAAAAGGGAGGGGAAGATATTTCTTTCCCTCTTTTTTTACTATATTCTTTGGAATATAAAAAATAATAATATAATATAATAATAATCAATAAGTTAGCTAAAAAATAGCTTGGAATAAGTTTGGAATGGAAATGGAAATAACAATATTTAAGGACATAAAAAATACTGATCAACCTTTTTATAGAGAAGTAGAAATAACGTTAGAAAGAATTGAAAAAGGTAATTCAGCTGATATAGTAAAACAAGTAAGAGCTGAAAAAGACAAAGAAAAAAGAAACGAATTAAAAAAATTATTACCAGCTATATGTTTTAGTGGTAAGTTTTTAAAAAGAAATGACAAATCTTTAATTGAACATAGTGGACTTATATGTTTAGATTTTGATGGATACAAGACTAATAAAGAGTTATTACAAGAAAAAGAAAAGTTAACAAAAAACAAGTTTGTTTTTAGTGTATTTGTTTCTCCAAGTGGTAAAGGACTTAAAGCATTAGTTAAGATTCCATCTTTAGTAGAAAATCATAAAAGGTATTTTAAATCATTACAAAAATATTTAGATTCACCTTATTTTGATTCAACATCACAAAACGTTTCACGTGTATGTTATGAAAGTTATGATCCTCTTATTTATGTAAATAAAACCTCAAGTATATGGGATAAAATAGAAGAGGCTGAGTTTGTTGAGGTAAATAAAAAAATAGATAAGCCTACTATTCCAATAACAGATGAAAATAAAATTGTTGATATTTTAGTTAAATGGTGGGAGAAAAAATATGGATTAAAAAATGGAGAAAGAAATAATAATGTATACATTCTTGCTGCTGCATTTAATGATTTTGGAGTACCTCAAAATTTAGCTGAGTATGTTATGGGTAATTTTGATTCTAAAGATTTTAATATAAATGAAATAAAAAGAACAATTCAATCTGCATATGCAAACACACAAAATTTTGGAACAAAATATTATGAAGACGAAGACAGAGTTAATTTAGTAAAACAGCAATTAAGACGTGGAGTGCCAAAAAAAGAAATACGATGTCAATTAGAAGACGAAAATATTGATGTCGTAGATATTGAAAACGTAATGGTTCGTCTGGAAGAAGAACAAGCAGTAAGACAATTTTGGACAAAAAATGATAAAGGTGTTGTAAAAATTACTCATATATTATTTAAAAACTTTTTAGAAGATAATGGATTTTATAAATTTAATCCTGAAGGAAGTAAGAATTATGTTTTTGTTAGAGTTACAAACAATCTTATTGATCATACATCTGAAAAAGAAATAAAAGATTTTGTTTTAGATTATTTATTAACTATAGATGACTTGTCGGTATACAATTATTTTGCTGAAAAAACCAAATACTTTAGGGAAGAATTTTTAACTCTTTTAGCATCTATAAATGTTTTTTTTATTGAAGACACAAAGACGACTGCTTATTTATATTATATGAATTGTGCAGTTAAAATTACTGTTAATGAAATTACTTTAATAGACTACATTGATTTAGGTGGTTATGTATGGAGAGATCATGTTATAGATAGAAATTTTACTATGTGTAAGGTTGGTAAATGTGATTATAAAACTTTTATATCTAATATTTGTGGTGAGGATAGGAGCAGAATAGATTCTATGGAGTCTACTATAGGTTATTTATTACACGGTTGGAAAAATTTATCTTACTGTCCTGCTGTTATTTTAAATGACGAAGTTATCTCTGATAACCCTGAGGGAGGTACGGGTAAAGGTTTGTTTATGAATGGTTTATCTCATATGAAAAAAAATGTAACAATAGATGGAAAATCATTTGCTTTTGAAAGATCTTTTGCATATCAATTAGTTTCTGCCGACACACAGATATTGTGTTTTGATGACGTAAAAAAATCATTTGATTTTGAAAGATTGTTTTCTGTTATTACTGAAGGATTAACTTTAGAAAAGAAAAATAAAGATGCAATTAAAATACCTTTTTCTAAATCACCTAAAGTAGCATTAACAACTAACTATGCGATAAAAGGTAAAGGTTCTTCATTTGAAAGAAGAAAGTGGGAGTTAGAGCTTGCACAACACTATACTAAAGAGTTTACACCTTTAGTAGAGTTTGGTAAGCTAATGTTTGGTGAATGGGATGATAACGAATGGTGTCAATTTGATAATTATATGATACAAAACCTACAAATTTATTTAAATAAGGGCTTACTTAAAAGTCAGTTTGTAAATTTAAAAATTAGAAAATTATCAGCAGAAACTTGTCATGAGTTTATAGAATGGTGTGGCTTAATTGGAGGTAGTCAGCCTAATGAAATGTTAAAACCTAACATAAGAATATTTAAACAAGATTTGTATGAAGACTTTATACATGAGCATCCTGATTTTGCTCCTAAATCAAAATTTACTATATCACGTAACAAATTTTGGTCCTGGATAAGATCTTATTCAATATTTAAATATAATATAGAATTTATAGAGGGTAGAAATATGAACGGTAGGTACATTGAATTTAAAACAGATGATGATGAAATTTAGAGATTATCAATCAGAGATAATAAAAAAAGCTACTGATATATTTATGTATGGTTATAGTAATTTTGTTTACTTAGCTATGGAAGTTAGGACAGGCAAAACACTGACTGCATTAGGAATTTGTTCTGAACTTAACGCAAAGAATGTTTTGTTTATTACAAAGAAAAAAGCTATTTCAAGTATTGAGCATGATTTTTATTTACTTAAACCTCCCTACTATTTGGAAGTTATAAACTATGAATCTCTACATAAAATACCACAAACAAATTGGGATGCGGTTATTTGTGATGAAGCACATTCATTAGGGGCGTTCCCAAAGCCTAATAAAAGAGCTAAACAAGTAAAAGAAATATTAAGAAGATCAGCACCCTATGTTTTGTTTTTATCAGGTACACCAACACCTGAGTCTTACAGTCAAATGTATCATCAAGTATACGGAGTAGCTGGTAATCCGTTTTATAAATATAAAAACTTTTATGCTTTTGCTAAAACTCATGTAAACGTTACTCAGCGTAAAATAAATAGTATGATGATTAATGACTACTCAAAAGGATTAAAGTCCATTATAGAGGCTGTAAACCCCTTTAAAATAAATTATACTCAACGTTCTGCAGGGTTTAAAACACAAACAGAAGAAAAAATATTATATGTAGAGTTAAATGAGCCAACAAAAAATTTAATAAAAAGATTAAAAAGAGACAGAGTTGTAGAAGGTGATGGCGAAATATTATTAGGAGACACAGGTGTTAAGCTTATGTCAAAAGTTCATCAACTTTGCTCAGGTACTGTAAAGTTTGAAAGCGGTAACGCTTTAACTATAGATTATAGTAAAGTACATTTTATAAAAAAATACTTTAAAGGTAAAAAAATAGCTATATTCTATAAATTTACACAAGAGTACAAGGCATTAAAAGAAATTTATGGTGACGAATTAACTAATGACTTAGAAGAATTTAAAAGTACAGATAAATGCATAGCACTACAAATAGTTGCAGGGAGAGAAGGCGTTAGTTTAAAAGAGGCAGAAGCTCTGGTATACTATAATATTGATTTTAGTGCTACTTCTTATTTTCAAAGTCGTGATCGTATGACTACAAAAGATAGAAAGTACAATAAAATTTATTGGATTTTTAGTAATAAAGGAATTGAAAATGATATCTACAAAGCTGTAGTAAAAAAGAAAGATTATACGCTATCACACTTTAAAAGAGATTCATTAGATTTGTAAAATGACAGAGAATCAAATCCAATTGAAAAGAATAAAACAATTGGAAGAGATGGGTTATTATGTAATTAAATTAACTGTAACAAACAAGAACGGAATACCTGATTTAATAGCTATACCAAAAGACTCAGATGTTTTGTTTTCGGAAATAAAAAAACCAAGAGGTAAAGTGTCTGCTATACAGCAGTTTAGAATAAAACAATTAAATGATCATGGAATTAAAACAGAAATCTACAGAGGCGATTAAATGGAGTGTTGAAGATCATTTTATAGAAAACTTACAAGAAGAATTTAAAATAGTAAGAGCTGTAAAAATAGCAAACTTCATACAAAAAAATTTACCTGAAATGCCAAAAAATAATCTTACATCACAGATTTTAGGCGGATGTATTGTTGATATTGACAAATCTCTTATAACTTTTGCTATTGAAATTATTCGTGAAGATAAAGGTCCTACTATCTTAAGCGACATAACAATGATATCTATGGATGAGTATTTAGACTTACGACTTTTAAATTGTTATATAAAAAATCCTGAAGAATTAGGATAAGTCACATTTTTTTTTATATTTGATAAAATCAAGTATAAATGTCCCGAATTGCACGTGAAGATAAATCTACAATAAGTCATATAAATTATGTGACTGATCGTATACATGGCTTTGGAGACGAGCTGTATGAGGATTTGATGGAACGTGAACACCAAAAAGCTAAAGAAAAAGCACAAGATTTAATGAAGGTATTAGCTGACTTAATCAACTCCCTGACTGATGAAATCTAATATAATACAAACAATAATAATCTGGCCATCATGAACAAAGAACGAGCAAAAGAATTAGACGTGTTCTGCAAAACAGTTGCAGAAAGATTTTCAAACAAAACAAGACAAGGTAATATTAATAATGAAACATTTAGTGTAGATGAAATTATACCTACATCAGATGATTCAGCTGTGGTAAACTTTAAAAAAAATACAGGTAAATTAGCTGTAGCTTTTTGTTACTATATAAATAGAGGTAGGTCTAAAGGGTGGAAATATTTTTTTCCAACTGATGCTCACACCGTAGGCATGAACGCTTTTTCATTCTATAAGTTAGAGGCCGAAAGAAAAAATTACAAGAAGAATTTTGAGAATGATTTAATCTCTCAATATAATAGAAATAGAAGCCATAGTGATCATATAACATCTCTTGACGAAATTAATTAAATAAAGATTGTTTTAGTTTTTCTTGGATTTCCAGTATTTCAGCACACTTTTCATACTCTTCAGTATAGATAAAATAATTAATAAGCTCACCATATATAGGGTCGTTGTGTCTTAATTTTTCTTTATTAGGATCATGTAAAAACCATAACTCATCCTCTGTATCTAAAAAATCTATTAAACTTCTTTTCCCTGTAATTAGTTCATAGGTGTTGTTAAAACACTTGTCTTCATCAAAATTATTCTTCTCCATATATTTGCTCATACATTTCAGGGTTAGTACGTTTCATTTCTGACTTACTCATTTTCTTACTACTATTTTTTAATTTTTTATTTTCTTGTATTTGCCGATACAAATCAGGATTAGTTTGTTTTATATACTTCATATCTTCAGAACTATAAGCAGTCCCTGTTCCTGGACGATAGGACGGGCTAATACCAAATATATCATAAAATGCTTCGTTCTTGTCCTTACCTTGTCCTGCAAAATAATTATACATTCCTACAAAAGGATCAACCTGTGCTCCTAATAAAATCTCTACTAATGGCCTTAGACTTTTATCAACTCTTCCATCTTTTAATCCTTTATTTACTTTTCTCATAACAGACTTGATAGGATTTACAACATCATCAGCATATCCTGAAGACTTACCTAAAGCTCTGTTTCTTGTTTCTTGTACTGCTGCACCAAAAAAAGGTATTTGATAAAGTAAGTTTAAACCATACATAGCTTCTTTTAATCTGTCCATAGCTTCTTCTTCGTCTTTATCATTACCCATAAATTTAAACATATTTGCTGCCAAAGCAAACATTACGTTAGCACCTGCAAAGTTTAAAACAAAAGCTCTTATGTCTTGTCTTCTTGGGGCTTTTTTACGAAATATAGCTCCCATAATATTACTTGTAGAACTCATAACTTTATTTATTTGTAAAAACAACGTACTACCAAACATAGTAAAAGCTCTTGTCATTTCATTTTGACTTTGCTGTAAAGGAATTTTATCTGTCTCTCTTCTTGACTGCTGAGTTGCATTATAATTATTAAAAGCTTCAGCCGCTTTAGCTTTGGACATTCCATTTGCAATATTAGCTTCGTAATTTACCATATAACCCATGACACCCATAATATCTCCCATTACCGTAGGCATAGCTGCACCTTTTTGAAACAGTGTAATAATTTTATTTTTAAAAGCTTTATAATCTTTTTCATTCAAAGCTTGTCTTAAATCTTTAATTCTTCTTTCAATTGGAGCTGTAGTTCTACTTCCTGTTTCCAATCTGTATAAGTCTCCTTCTAATCCTTTACGCAAACGGTCTCTAAAGTCTGGAGATATTTCTTGTGCCAATTTCATGTAGTAAGGCAGCCTTGCAACAACTTTAGCCATACCAATCATAAAACCACCTGCACCACCCTTACCTTTATATTCTTCAAAGGCATTAACAAAAGATGTTGATTGTTTTAATAATTGAATTGCTTTAAATGATAAAGCAAAACCTGTAAATTTACGTTGCAGTTTTGCAAGAACACCTTGATCCTTTACTCCCATAGATGGGTTTATAGCTAAATTTACTGATTCGTTTACTCTATCAGCAATACCTAAACGTGTTAGTAAAGTATTTACAGCAGGAACATTAAAAACTGCTTGTAAATTTTTTACTCCTAATGCATAAGCCTTATATCTTTCCATTTGTGCAACATGGTTTTCTAAAGTTTCTACAAAATCAGGACCTGGATCTATTTCTCCAAACTCGTCTGTTCTTTCTTTTAATGACGGAGCAGTCTCAGCACTAAATACTTTTGAAAAATTACCACCCTTTATTAAATCTTGAGTTACATTTGAAGCTGATATACTTTTTGTAGGAAAATAGTTTTCTACAAAACCTAAATCAGTATAGTTAGCTTGTTTATATATATTGTTTATACTATTAAAGTAATCTGTACTTAACCAGTTTACAATTTTATCTACAAACTCTACAGCATCTGTTCCTATGGCTCCTTCTATTTGTGATATTTGATATTGGCCGAATCCTGAGTTTTCTAATTTTATTCTTTGAGTTTCGTTTTTACTTAAAGCGTATATTCTCATTAACTGTGTAACACTAAATACTTCTTGTGCTTTCCCTGTGGCTTTATTAATATATTTTGTATCTCCAAAGTCTATTTTTACAGGCTCAAATGGTAATTTTTGTTTTAAATCTTGATAGCTTTCTATACCTTCAATACTTGCGGCAATAGAATTTATCATTGTCTGTGCATTATAATATCCTCTCAAGGCTTTAGTATGCATTCTATTTAATCCTTGATAAACAGTATCGTAGAAAAATGTATTTTTTAAATTTACATTATCTAAAATATTCATTAGAGTTCCTAAATGAGAAAGTCTGTTTCGTAAATAAGCACGTATACCTACTGTAGATGTAAATTTAAATTGATTAAAAAAGTTATTAATTTTACTTCTTGTGTCTCCTAAAAATCCTTCTTTATCTAAAGCATCAAAGTCTCTTTTATTTTTTAACTCTCCCTTACCATCATCATTAAACATTTCAGGATAGTTTTGTCTTATTTGATTAGTTGCTGATTCAAAAATTTCATTATTAACTTCAGCTCGTTCTAATCTTGCCATATTTAACATAGCAATAGATTCTTTTTTAGCATCTTTCATTTTCTCTAATATATCAGTAACGGCCTCTAAGTCTAAGTTATATATATTATTAAATGTATCAAAAGCTAAAACACGAGCTAACAAGGTTTGTTCTCTTAAAGTAAGAGGTTCACCTCTTTTTTGTTTCTCTAATGTTATTTGAGTTTCTTGTTGATTAGAATCAATTAATGCAGAAATTGATAATAGCTTTTCTCCTCTGGAAACATTGTCTGGTGTCAAGGCAGCTTGTAACACTGATCTTACTTCTTTAAAAAATGCAACGCCTCCACCTTCTATGTTGGACGCTATTGGCCTTGATGATTTAGTAGAAGCAGACTTGGCTAATTTACTAACCATAGCTTTTATCTCTTTAATCTTTTTTATCTTAACTTGTTTTCTTTTTCTTTCAACTGCGTTAAATATTTTTTCACCTACAGACAAAATAGAATCAGGTCCTGCTGTTATAATTTTGTTTAGCATTCTATCTAATTCTGCCTTAGTAAACGTAGCTTCTTTTGGCACGTACTTTCTAATTAATTGCTTTAACTGAAGTTGTATTTTTCTTAAATCTCTTTGTCCTTGTTTTTTTATAAACAAGTCTCTTTTCAAACGGCTAATACGTTTACTTATCTCTACACTTTGTACTTTACCTAACACACCTTTATAAGATATTTCTATGTTGTTTTGTATGTTTTTATCTTGTGCTTTAAATATGTCATTGTTTCTTAATATTTCAAAAGCTTTCTTTTCAGTTTGTATACGAGTAGCATCAGGCTTTTCTACTAAAAATTTATTTAACTCATATGATATTTGATTAAATAAAGTTTGACCTTCACTTATACCACCGTTTACTAATTGAAACTCCATTGGTATATCAGTAAAAGCTCCTTCTTTTTGTTCTAATGCAGCACGAGCTTCGTCTGTAGATAGTTTTCTGTTGTTGCGTAAATATTCAAATATAGCTGCCTCACTATAGTCTAATCCTCTTGCTTTAGCAACCACATCATTTATAGTATCTTGTTTGTTAAATATTCTTTTCTCTTGTGTTTCTCCTGTATACACTGATGTCTTGTCTGGTGCTTTATAACTACCCTCTACAACAGACACATTACGAACTGCGTAATCTTTTCCTGATTTTTGCACAAGAACTTTACTTCCCGACTCTCTGTTTTGTGGTAAATGTAGTATTGGTTTACTACCGTCCTTTAATGATATATGAAATGGATAGCTTGGGTGTGTATCTTTCTTGACTTCTACAGGACCATTAATTTCAACTATAGCATATATATCTCCCGTATTTAATCCTTTAGTTAATTTTTCAGCTGCCACTTGAGCAAGTAAGTCAACTAATGCTTGAGAACCAGGTTTTCCTGAAACTAATTTAGTTGTACCTTTACCAACTGATCTTGATTTGTCACCTCCTAAAAACTCAGCTATAGCAGCTTGGTCTTCTTTAGGTAGGTTTTTAGCTATTTCACCTACAATATCTTTAACCACAAATCCTCTTTTTTCAAACGTAGTAGTGTTTGGATTAGTAAAATATTTTTGTATATCAGTTTTTAAATCTCTGGCACTTTGTCTTAAATTTATAGTACCACCTGCTTTTTTTACAGCTGAAGAAACTGCAGTTCTAAAATTAGATGCAGATATTAATTTTTTATCTAACATAGTATTTAGAATAGCTAAAGTAGAGTTAACACCTGAAGCACTACTGACTAATTTTGAGTCTGTTCCTTTTGTTAAAGTTAAAAAAGCCCTACCTCCATTTGCTTTTAATTGTTCATTTAATCCTCTCGCTATAGAGTTTGCTGTTCCTTTTTTTCCCGATGCCCAAACATCGCCAAATTTAGTTACAAAAAACACACCACCTTCTCCTTCAAAAATAACCTTACCATTAAACTTTATTTCACCTGCAAGCATATCATCAGGAGATGTAATTACCGTTTCAAAACCTTCTAAGAAATTTACATTTTTAGGTTGAGTAACTAAACCTTTTTTAATCATTTCTGCAATACTATCTTGCTGGGTGTAGCTTACTTCAAACCCACCTACAACCATTGTTTTTAAAGCAGTTGATGGATTTTTTACTTCTTTACCACCTGCAAATAAATCAAGTTGTTTTACATCTGACTTAGTAATTGTTTCTCCTGTTTGTACTTTACCTGCTACTACGTTTAATAAATCAATCAAAGCCTTATCAGTTCCAATAACATCTTCTGCTGTAAGCCCTAATAAATTACTTAGTTTGCTTATAAACCTTTTTATAATAGATTTTTGAGGTGCTTTTAAAGATGTATAGTTATTTGACAAATAACTAAAGATTTCAGCCATATATTCTTCATTTGCATATGCTAATCTTGACGCATCATCTTTATTTCTTTCTTTATATAACGCAATATATTCGTCAATTTTCTTTTTTATTTCAGGGTCTAAATCAGCCTTTGCAAGAGCCTTCATCATTCTGTCTGTTAAAACTGCTATTTTACTTTCTGACCCTAATTTGTTTCTAAGTATAGCATGAAATATTTCATGACTTAATACACGATCATTTGCAAGTTCAGCATTAATATGAATTACATTATCACCTCTAAAAACACCAGCAGACCTACCTTTTGGATTCCCAATAGCATTCATATAGTCTACCTCATTCTCATGTATTACTACCATCACATCAGGAAGTAATTTTTTTAATGCAGCTAAAGCTCTTTTAGCAGGTTTTATAAATTTTTCTGAGTTTATTCTTTTTGATTTGTCTGACTCGTTTACATAAGCGTTAGGTGCTATAGCTTTAAGTTCTTTTATTTTCGTTTTCTTTTGCGTGTCTTTTTTCTGTTGCTCAACTTTGTCTTTGACTTTCTTTCTGGTAGGCTTTTTACGTCCAGTGTTTCGTTTAGAAACTTTTGAAATAGGCTTGGCTTGTTTTTTGCCATCCACCTTAGTTGTGCTTTGCTTTGTAGTGGCATCGGGTTTAGTTTTTAATTCAGTTGGTGCTGTTAATTTAATAATACTTTTATCTAATACAATAGTTTCAGGTGCTATAGGATTTGTAACCACAATAGCATCGTGGCCTGCTTCTATAATAGGTTTTAGTTTTTCTACTGTCCATACATCAGATTTTTCTACTTTATACGGATTCTTTGGTGTAATTGTTGCTGTAAATTTATTACGAGTACCATCCGCTTTATACGTTCCTGCTCTATTAGCAGGACCAAAAAAGGCTAAGTTTGCAGGTGCAGGACCAAAAGTGGTATTGTTAGTGTTTTCAAAATCTAATGGTGCAAACAAATCTTGCTCAGACTCTTCACCGTATCTAATCATTGCCTCACCTTCATCTACTTTTTCTCCTACTACTTCTCCTTGTTCATTTGTAACTGTCTCTTCTGTATCTAATGCTACAGCTTCGGCTAAGTCTTGTGCTTCTTCTTTAGTTTCAGGAGTAGCTGTAATTTCTGTTTCTGTTTCTGTTTCTGTTTCAGCTACTTTTGCGGCAGCATCTCTTTTATCTTTTGCTACTAAATTTCTTGCATAAGCTCTTTCTTCTGAAGTAGCTGTATCAGTATTGGGTTTTAATTCTTTTAACTTTTTATCTATTTCTTCTTCAGTTATTTCTGTTTCTTCAACTTTAGTTTCTTTTGCTTCTTCAACCGCATTCATTTCCTCTATAATCTCAGCCCTTCTTTTCTTTGCAGGTTGTGATTTATTCCCTTCTAAACTATTTAATTCTTCTTGTAACGGAACTAATTTATCTAATTTTTCTTGACTTAACTTTGGGTTTGCATCTAAAATTTCTTTTTGTGCTGTTGATTTGCTATGAATTTTTTTCTTTCTATCAGCCGCTACTTTTTCTAACTCTGGATTGTTTTTAATAGTTATTTCAGCTGCGGCAAATTCTTCGTCTGTAGAATTATACACTAAATCTTCCATTATTTCAGGATCAACACGTGTTAAATCTTTTTGACTCTCATCAAAATTTCCTTTATTTATATAGTATTTAGGTGATTTATATGCTGCTATTCCAAGTGTAGCAGGTAAAGTTGCTGTTCCCGCAAACCCTTCAAATAAAACTTCAGCTGCGTCCATTTCTTGATCAGCTGCTAATCGCCCTCCTACTTCACCAAGAGAACCTCCCGCTGCCTCTATTGCTGCAACTTGCCCTGTCGCTTTAACTTTCTTACCTAAACCGTATGCTTTTCCACCTAATGTTCTTGCTCCTACTTTTATACCTATCTTAGAAGCCATACCGTCAATAGCACCAATAACAAGTCCTCTTCCTGCTGATTTGTTTCTTATACTACTCATTGCTTCTTTATCTTCTAAGACTTTTCGTACCCCTGCTTCATCTAACTTTAAACCTCTGTCAACAACTTCTTTTTGTAATAATTCAGCAAAAGTTAATCCTGTTTCTAATGTTATTCCTGCACCCATAAAAAAACCTGCAGCACTTCCTATAGGTGAAGCAACAGAACCTGCAGCAGCACCTGCAGCAGCACCTGCTAATACAGTGGGGTTTACCATAGCACTCATGGAAGAAACAAATAATTGAGGAATAGTGGATGGGTTATTCCAAACTCCCTTAACCCAACCCCAAGCACCACCACCGTTAGCTTGGTATATACGATTAAAGTCTTTCATCTCATCTGAAACACCTGCACTTTGTAATTGTCTTTGTGCTACTAAAAAGTCTTGTATGTCTTCTGAGGTTACTTCAGCTCCAATACGGGATTTACCTAATATTTCTAATGACTCATCAATAGTGCCTCCCTGCACTTGTCCTTGAACACCTGCACGCCACATATCGCCAAAAAAATCTGTAAATTCATTTTTACCAAATACTCTTTCAATTGCAGTATCCTTCTCACCAACTGATAAGTCTTGCATTTGAGCATCGGCATAAACAGGGCTGTAGGGTTTAACCTCAGCCATTTCAAAATCAAGGTTTTGACTTTGTAAATAATCCGAAGTACCAACTCCTTCTTGTTCCGTGATAACTTCCTCCGTAATTTCCGTGTCCCCAGAACCATCTGAAACCACTTCTGGACTTTCTTGAGTCGGTTCTTTTTTTTTTACAGGTTGCTGAAATCCAACTAATATATTAAAATCGTCTTCAGACTTTTGATATCCATTTTTTCTTGCAAGTCCATACATCTGATTTACTGCTTCAGGATTTTGTTGCATTAAAATAGTAAACTCTTCTAAAGATTTTTTATAACCATCTTGTTGAGCTAACCCATATAAAGTTTCTAAAGCTTCTTTATTCATATGTTAAAAATTACCCATTGAGTTGTCACTATAAATTCTTGAATACTCCGCATCATTATATGGCTGTATAGCAGGATTAATTATTTCTTCTTGTATTTGTTTCCAAACAGGTTGACTTCGTTTAGTTCTTATCTTGTCTATTTTTAAATTTCTTCCCGCAAAATCAACAAGCATATATTCAGCATCTCTACCTTCTAAAGTTGTATTATCTATTATATACTCACTATTTTGTGTAGCTGATCTCTCGTTGTAAAACACTTCAGTTTCTAAAAGCGTTCCATGAGGATTTACAAGCTCTTCCATTGATGGGGAAGAACCAGCACTTACTGTAGTTGGCTGGTGCATTACTACATATATTTTTTTGTCAGGCTGATCAGCAAAACGTACCCTATCAGGGTGTTCTTCAGGTAAATCACCAATCGTGAGTGGCATAATTATTGAATCATCTACATAAGTAGTTTTTAAACCTTGACCTTTATTATTATAAAACCTCTTTACTTTTGGCGGAAGGTAAGCGTCTGTAACTGAAGTATAAGTTTCTAATATCTGTTCATCAGAATCATTAATACCTATTTCTTCATTTAATGCTTCTGTTACATATTCTGTCCCTGTAGTTGTAGAATTGTTAGGACCAATTTGTCTATCAGTAGTATAATCAGGCATATCTACTTTTACCTCTTGATATTTCTGATCATTAAGTTGATTTTTTCGTTCGTTAAGTGCATTGTTATTTGTCTCAAACTTAGTTCTAATAGCTTTTTGTTTGTTATCTATTTGATCATCAAAAACTTGACCCATATATTCTTTAGCTTTTTCTTTTTGGTTTGCCCAGTTTGGAGCGTCATCAATTATGGTAGGTTGATTGTTATCAGAATAGTTAATATGAATTGCATTTGGGTTAGTATCATTAGTATCTGTAGTAGTGTAAAAATCACCCATTGAATCAGTTAATACACTGGCAACATCCAAATCTTTTGCCATAAACCCACTTATATATTTGTCTTTATTTGCAGTTGCTGTTTCAGTAAATATAGTTGCATCATCTAAAGTTCCTGTGTTGCTTATTGTTGTCCCTAAAGAATCAACAATAGTTTTTGTTTTTCCTAAAACATCAAACTTGTCTAACCTAAAATTCATTCTATTATTCATACCAGAGAAAGGCATATGCTTAGAAGGGTCTTTAGGTATTGAGCCATCGTCATTTGGTCTTACTAAAGATATCTCTCCAGTAGTAGGGTTTACATATTCTACTAACCCTTTTAAATTACCAAAAGCTAAAGCTCCTTCAGCAAAATCTTGTTCTATAGATGATGAGCCTAAAAATCCTTTTGAAGGATCAGCAGCTATTCTATCTTGATAAGCCTTATAAGATGCGTCATAATTTTTTGCAGCCTTAGAAAAATCAGTAAAGTTTCCCGATATCCTATCCATTGCTTTTGTGTAATCTGTTTCACTAATCAATCCTCTTTTAAATAAATCGTTTTGTGTTTTTAAAAAGTTTTGTGCAGAACCTGAAGCACTAATAACTAATTGATTTAAAGAAGGACTATCGTATTGTTCTAAATCTCTAAGCTCTCTATTTTTTTTATATGTGTCGTCTTCTATTTTATCTCTACGAGCTTCTTTATCTTTTTTTATAGCCGTCAATTGAGTTGTTAATCCTGTAGCTACCGCACCCCAATCAATAGTAGATTTAGTTAAATCTTCAGGTACAAAAGTGTTAAAATTTATATTTTGTTTAGCCATAGGTTAGCGATTTAGTGTAAGTCCATACTTTTCAAATATAGACTGTGGGTTTAAATTAAAGCCACTTCTGTTTGGTACATTTATTCTTGTATCATTTACAAAAGGTGGTGCAGCATCAAACAAACTATAATTTGGCTGAAACATACCAAGTTCATTTACGTTGCTTTGTGTAGTGGTATTATTTAAAACATTTTGTGTAAAAGCTTCAGGTGTGTCAGCAAAACTATCATATACTTTCTCAGACGTACCTACAATTGCATTCATAGAGTCAGCATTATTGTCTTGTGCCGCTGCAAAGGCTGATAAAGAACCAAACTTTTCAATTCCTGCAGCTTGAGCGTTTAAATTTTCTAATAGTTTTGGATTTTTATAAAAGTCTATTTCAGTTATACCTTGTGCGTCTAACGTTAATTTATTGTCTTTATATAATTTTTTTAAAGCTCTATCTTCCTTACTTAAACTGTTTAAATCAGAGTTTGCAGAAATAGAAGTTAAAGCACTACCCAAAGAAGAAATACCTGACTGTATTTGTTGTGCTTGTGCGGCTCTTGATTGAGCGTTTCTTGCTGCTTTGTCTTGTATTGCAGCTGTATCTATTGCTAATAATTGCTGATTAATATCAGCTTGTTCTTGCGTTTGTATTGCCTCTAAAGCACTTAATTCTTGTTGCTGACTTAATCTTGCTTTTTCAGCTCGGTCAGTTTGCATAGCCCCTATTCTTCCTGCTGAAGCAGCTACTTCTCTTCCACCACCTTCTCTTGCAGCATTTATTAAATCTGCACTAACTTGTAAATTATTTTCTAATTCCTGCCTATATAAGTCATCACTAATGCTTAATTCGTCCATAACATTAACATTAGCTTTTCTTTTTAATTCAGCCATTTTATTTGCAGCATCTCTATTAGCCTGTCTATTATCATTTGCTAATTTACGAGCTTGTGCAAAGCTAAGTCCCGCACCTGCTAAACCTATTACTGCTGTTGTTACTGCACCCATATTATAATTTTTTTATCATTTCTGTTGCGTTTGAATCCCCTTCTAAATAACCTAACTCTTTATAAAGAGTAATTAACGGTTTACTTTTTAAAAGTGAATATATATATTTTTTTCCCAATCCTGTTGCTAAAGATGTTATTGTTTCTATTAACATTAATAAAGCTTCTTTTCTAATTTCTTTATTTTTAAATTTAAAATTAGATATAATCCATTCTAATAACACTACGTCAGAGTTTGTCATATAAACATAACCTGCACAAATTGGTTCGTCATTATAATAAACCATATACCCTGTATCGGGTAAAAAATCTTTTGCAGGAGGTGTCCATCTCCAATCTTTCCACCACTTGCACAACACATTCTCATAATCATCACTTGTAAGTGGCTTTATATTTAAACTCATTCTTACAAAGATAATAAAATCTATGGATAACTTTTCATCACACTACTTCCTAAAGAAAACATTTCTACAGGACTATTAGATGAGTTTTTCAACGTAAATTCCATAAAGTAACCTCTAACCCCATTAGACTCTGCTTGTGGATTTTTATAATAAAACCAAAAATTATTACCTACAAGAGTAACAGCTCCTGGATTTGTCATTGTTAAAGTATTAGTTGCCTTATCTATTTTTACCACCTCTCCTATTTTTAAATCATTAGGTGTGCTTTTTACATATACTGCATCTCCACCACTAATCATATTGTCTATTGTAAGACTTGAAGGAAATAATAATTCCCACTCACCTGGAGTTGTAGATGCGGTAAAGTTAGCCCCATCAATAGTTCCTATACCATGTGTTGATCTTAATTTAAAATTTTCTGTGTTTAATGGAGTTCTAATATAACTAAACCATTCACCTTCTTTTTGTTCAAAGAAAGAAGATTCTATTATACCTATACCTAAGTCAGTAGCTAAATTGGTGCATTCCCATGCAGCACTACTCTCTAAAGATATAGTTTTAAATAATTTTATAGTAGTTGGTTCTGCGTTAAAAACTCCCGTTATTTCAGACGGAGTAAATATTCCGTAATAAGTATTTCTTAATTCATTAGTATTATGCCTATAAAGCCTACCTTGCTTAAAAGAATAAAAATAAGAATTCATACCTATCATGAATTCAGGTAAAAAAGAATAAAAAGACGGCCATCCTTTTACACCTTCACTATATGATAATGTTTCTGTTTTTGACATATTTTATTATTTAACAACTCGCACAAGGACCAAGAGTTTTTGTTGAAAAAGTCCAACTTCTTTTGTATCCATTAAAAATTATTTCTACAGCTTGACCTGCAGGAACACCTGGGTCATAATAAGTAGTAAGTGTTGAATCAGTAAATACTCCTACTGCGTCACACCAACTTATTCCATCAAAATATAAATTAACTACTGGCATCTTAACAATTTATTTTATTTATTAC
>Ga0208669_1000032_pt1 | contig 63157 bp, 87 predicted proteins | sample 21_taG_FD_184095 | JGI IMG/M metagenome (GOLD analysis project Ga0208669, IMG submission 184095) | Marine viral communities from the Subarctic Pacific Ocean - 21_ETSP_OMZ_AT15319 metaG (SPAdes) (version 2) | ecosystem: Environmental > Aquatic > Marine > Oceanic | place: Pacific Ocean | collected...
TGTTAATTGCATCTTTATTTTGGCGGTAATCTCTGTCTTGTAAATCAGTAGACTGCTGAGTTCTTTTAGTATCCCTCTCGAACTTTCTAATAGCTATCTCAATTGCTTGTTTTTCCGTTTTACCCGCTTTTAAAGCCTGCTCCTTGTAGAATACATAGTTAGGTACTCCCCCTAAATAGATAGCACCTATATCCCCTAAACGCGTAGTATACATTAATATATTAATTAGTGACTCTCTGGTGTTGCCAGACATTCCAAACCTTTCCGGCATTACCTCTATCATTCTCTCATCCGTATAAGCCTCTATCGCTTTGGTAATACTTTGTTTTTGTCGGTCTTGAAGGTATACAGAATTTTCAGCTATTTCTTTCCATACCGCTTTTACACTCTGTCCTTTTCCAAACCTACTTAATGCAGCGTTCTTCATCCAATTAACAAAACCTATATCATTTCCATAAGTAACAAAAGAAGTAAGCTGTTTAAGAGTTACTACTGGATTTATTCCTAATCGAGACAAGATAAATATATCCTGCATTACATTAACCGCTTGATCCATTTTACCGTCTGACTGCGACATACCTTTGTTAGCTATTTTATCTATAGCCGCATGAATCATATCATTAGTTTCCTGACCATACAATCTTTTAATGGTGTCATAAATAATTGGGTTGGTAAAAATTTTATTTATATCACTTACCGGTCGAGCATAAGCGGCAAAATACTCCATATCTCTAATGTATGTAAACAAAGCATTAGTACCGTCCACATCTTTTCGGATAGCTCTCTTGTTATCTTGCCTCATTTTAGTAGAGTTAGAAGATACTGTATTGTGGTATTGAGGAGTTCCAGACAGTAGGTCTATTCCAGCATCTTGCTGGTCTCCCTTTCCTAACTCTCTATATACCATACCCGCATAATTAACATTGTAAGGCATATCAATTCTATATATATCTTTATACGCTTGATTGTAGTGTTGATATAACATAGGGAACAAGATGTCTACTTGCCAGTCGGCAAATTCTTTCAGCTCCGCATACTCATTAGTTAATAAGTCAGTCATCTCTTGCATAACTCTTTGATAATCACTTCCAAATTGTTTTTCAAATCCAGGGTGATTTCGAGGGTCTTTATATTGATTATATAAATAATACATCTGATTAGGAGATAACTCTTGTTCATTCTGAGCTATAGCGTCTTCCAATTTTTTCTGATTAACAGGAGTTGGATTATTGTTATAAGCATCTTGAGCTTTCTGCACAGCATCAGCGTCTTTGTATATTCCGGTTGATACGCTTCTTGTAAATTTAGCTACCTTCTTTTTATACTTTTTTCCAAACAACTCTTGCCATTTAAATATAATAAAAGCTTCGTTCATTAACATTCTCTCTTTAAACAAACGACTCGCTCTATCTATTTTTTCAGTAACTTCTTTCTGAGTAACCCCTTCAAATAAGGCGGCTGGAAGTTTAGAGATTTTATCCATTAAAGAGAACATGTCTGAGTTTTGACCCATTATATTTCCTAAAGTTCTAACAATACTATTGACTAAATTTTGAGCTCTCTTTTTAAGAGCTACTCCTGTCGGTCTGTTTTTCTTGTTAGAAGCGTCATTTAAATCTCCTTGTTTTTGCTTAATCCCCTCTATAATATCTGTAATTTTATCTTGAATTAATTCAGGGGTAGGGTTTTCAATACCATCTTCTTTTAGTTCTCTAATAGCTTGCTTTTTAAAACTTTCAGTTCTACCCGTGATGTCTTTATACACCTCTTCAAATTGTCTACGATATTCTAAGTGAGCTTTTTTTAATTCTTCTTTAAACAATGTTTTCCCTGTAACTATTATATCTTTTAACATTGATTCTACTTTAGAGAGAGTAGCCACCTTACTGATATCTTTATTATCCATCAGGTTTTGAGCGTTAATTAAACTCATTATAATTTGGAGGTCAGCTAAAGCTTCGTAGTCTGCTTCTTTTTTAGCAGGATTTTCGTTGATATCATTATACTCTTTCTGAAGCTCCGCTAAATACTCTAACACTTTATCTTCGGTCTTCAATCCTCCTTTAGGATTAAGTCTCTTTCTTATTCTCTCTATTCTTTTACGCGTAGCATCATCTATTTTAACTCCCTTCAGAATATTATTAATCTTTATTCTATCTTTAGGATTTAAAAGTTTTTCGATTGACTCTTCTAATCTAATATTATTCTTTTCAGCAGCAAATTCTAAAATTTCATCCTGTATATTTTGTATATTTTCAGGGGTTGCTTGTGAGATCTTACGAATTAAAGTAGTCACTTCTGATTTAGTATAAATATCTTTAGGAAGAACTCTTCTTAAAAAGTTTCTTAATTCTCTTTGAGCTTCCCTTAATTCTTTCATTCCTATCTTTTTGGAATTTAATATAAGTCGAGAATTTTTAATAGACGCTGATAAATCAGTGCTTTGTTTTCCTCCTAAAGCTCGCGCCATATCTATTTCTAAAACTCGTTGCTGAGTGGATGCAACATTAGTTCCTGTAGTGTTTAATTTTTTAAAGGCCGGTTGAGATCGTAAAAAATCCATAGTCTCGTCCATTATCTCTTGTTGACTCTTTTTTATTTTAGACTTTATATTAGCTCTTTGCAGTTGGTAATATTTTTTAAATACTGTATTATAAAGTTTAAGGCCACTGTTCATTCCCCCCTCTATATTACCTAAAGATTTAGGGATGGTTTTAAGAACCTCATCATGTACTTTTAATAATTTATCTATTTCTCTTTTAGGAAATTTACGGACTCGAGTTAAATAATCTCTGATTGCCGCGTCTGTAAAATTCTGATCTCTTGCGGTATTAATAATATCTATAGGACTATCTTCTTTATTAAAAGTTTTTTGGTTCTTTTCGGTTATTACCTTTTGGTTCTTCTCCTTACTTCTTGGATTAAACATTCTACCATTCTTTGTTAAGTAATATCCTGTCAATCTTCCATAGTCATACGCATTTTTATCTCTAACTCTCGCTTTACCAATACCAAAACCTAACCTGCCAGCCCACGTTTCTAAGTCGGTTAAAGAATAAACGTTAGGACCAATAAAACCTTTAGGGTTCATTTGATACATTTGTATTAATTTATCTAAGCCGGCTTTTTGATTTTTCTCTTTAAGCTGAGTATATTTCCCTGGATTATTTACTCTATCCATCATGTAGTCAATAAAGTCTTGCTCCGTAATCTCAACTCCAGCTAACTCGCTTAACTCTTGAGCTTGACCGTCTAAAGGAGATGCGTTTCTTCTTAAAAGGAAATTTAAAGCCGCATTACCCTTTCTCCAATTACGATCTCCATATTTATCAAAATCTTGTTTGGTTATACCATGGAAATACTCATGAATTTTTTGAGCTATATAACTAATATCTAACCCAGCTAATCCTGATTCTTGTTGCTCTAAAGCTTTACCTTCAGCTTCTTGCTCTGCATAAGCATCTGCAATCTCCTCGTCTGTATAGACATCTCGACTTACTTGATAGTCTTTAAGAATTTCTATTCCTTCGGACAATCTACTTAGGGCTTCCCCATAAGTTTTACTCTCCTTCATTATTTTACTTATAAACTTATCTACAGCTCTTCCTTCTTTAGTTTTCCTCAAGTCAGTGTGTTCTCGCGCATCCGTATACATACCTGCTTCATTAACCGGATTATATCCCGCTAATTTTAAAAGGGCATTGAATAACATTGAGTGATGCCCGGGTACGATTGGAGTCTTATTGTATTTCGGAGCAGACTTTTCTTTCGGTGATTCTTTTTTAGATTTCTTCTTTGGCTTTGCTTTTGGCTTTGCTTTTGGTTTTCTGGTTATAACCTCCACATCAGACTCTTCTACCTCTTCTCCTGTTCTCACCTTACCAGCTACCGTATTAAAAAAGTCTATAATATCATTGTCTGTTTTGGTAAATTTAACTATATCTGTAGGTAATCCTAATTTAGAAGCCACAATTTGTAGCCATCTTTTTACCGTTCCTTTAGATGACTTATCTAACTTAGTATAGTTATTAGCTAACATAGCAAATAACTCAGCCACCTGTTCTTCACTTTGGTCTTGAGTTTCATAAGCCTTAGCAAACTCTTGTAATTCTTTTTTTACTTTAGGGTCTTTCACTCCCTTAATAGCGGCAGCCAACATACGCTGAGTAACCTCTTGTATCTCACTATCAATACCTAAAGTTTTTAATAGTACCGCATGCATAACTTCATGAGGAACCGTTCTACTGGTAGCGATGGTAGAGTTAATATGAATTGTATTAGTAGCTGGAGCAAACGTTCCTCTTGTCCCTCTACTCTTTTGACTTACCGCTTGATTATATGCATCCTCTGTAGCGTGTAATACTATATTAACATTAGGTAATAGTTTCTTAACTGCTTTCCCAGCCTTAATAGCTTGATTTAATAAACGTTGAGGGATAGTGGTTTTACCCTTACCATCAGTTGAGGTATATTGAACGTTGTCTGAAACCCTGCCTCCTGGAAGAGAAACTGTAGACCCTTCACTGGTTGTTACATTAACCGTATTAGTTTCAGTATTTACATCTACCCCTGTAGTAGTGGTAGTAGTTTCCGACACAGGAGTGTCTTCTGTAGTTTCTTCTGTAGTCTGCTCTACCACTGGAACACCCGTGTCTTCAGCCACAGCTGCTTCTAAATCACTAACCTCCTCATCTAATTGGGTTTCAGGTTCTACTTTCGTCTTCTTCTTCGACTTAGTATCTGTTTTACTTTCGACTTTACTTTTTGAGGTAGACGTACCCGAGGTGTTTCCCGTTCCCACCGGGCCGCCATCTTGGGCTTGTACTTGTACATCCACTTTCGTTGAGCTTGACTTTTGAATGGCATCTGTTTTTTCTTTTTTAATTAATTCTTTAGTATTATCATATTCTTTTTGAGTCCAGACATAATCCTTTCCCTTATCCTTTTTTATTCTATCCCTAACCTCTTGGTCTTGAATATCCATCTGCTCTATCTGCTCTCTACCTTTTTTTAATAGTTCAGCTTGTTTAGCATCGATCTGCTCTTGAGTAGGATTTTCTATTCCGTCTTTTTGTAGTTCTTTTTTAGCGTGATCTTCAGTAACCTCTACTGTATAAGTTGATGTTGTATTTCCGTCTACAGTAGTAAAGGTATGGGTTCCTTTAGCCAGCTCGGCTTTCTTTTGATTAACCTGTTCAGGAGTAGGGTTTTCTACACCACTATTTATAAGCTCGTGCATTGCTCGTTCGGTTAAATGCTTGTCTTTTGCTTCTTCGGAGAGATTACTTTCCCCTTCTCTTATTATACTCTCTACGTCATTTTCTAACTGAGCTAATTCAGCTTGCTGTTTCTTAGTAAGCTGTTTATTATATTTTTCAATATAATCTCTTAACTCTTGTTGTCGTAATAGATTCCCTAATAACTTCTTTTTTTGCTGTAATGGAAGGTCGGTAGGTATCTGATCCATAACCCCGCTTATCTGGTCGTAACTCTGAATCTGCTTGTCCCCTTCAGATTTAGTCATCTCGCCTGATAATATTTTTTCTTTTATCTTTGTTACAAATGCATCTTTAACTGTTTGTTGGTTATGGACTTGCTCAAACACTTTAAATGTATCGTCATTTACTTGCGTGAAATCTTGATCTTTAGCTGCATACACCATAGCCATTGGAGTTCCTATTACAAAACCTCCTATCATTTCTGAAGTAGCTCCTACCATTAGTTGACCAAAAAACTCCTCGGTACTTTGAGGGGTAGCAAAAGCATCGCTCTCTGTTACGGTATTATAAAATTCTTTAAAACCTATATCTGCTAATTCTTGAGCAAACCCAGTTTCAAACTCAGCAACCCCTGCGTTTCCTACTCTTATCAATCCTTGAGCTAACATATTGTTTACCTCAGCTTTCACTACTTGAGCAAATGTTCTGCCTGAAACCTCTTTACTTCCTTTACCTAATACATTCATTAGAATTTTAGAAGATAGACTGTTCATTTGTTTCATGTTTCTGAAACCTAAATTCTCCAATATCCCTACTACAGCCGCTAAAGGAATAGAAAATAGTTTCTTTTCTCCTTCAGATATACTGTCAAAATATTCATCACCCGCCATTTCTTTTTGTAGGTGGGTATATACTTGTCCTCCCATATTTAGAAGTCTAACTGGTGCTGGACCCACCATTGCCGGAATACTTCTTGCGGCACCGTAAAACCCTAAATTACCTACCCAGTCCCACCATCCTTTATCTTCTCCTTTATGGTCTATCTCGGAAAACGGATGGTCTTCTACATATATATTTTGACGAGACATTTTTTGATTAATATACTCTCTACTTTCTTGACCAGTCATCCAATCAAAAGCAGCCTCAGTACCGGTTGTCATTCCTTTTTCTTGCTCCATACGGTCAGTTACTTTGTTGGCGAAATTAGAAAAAGGAGATGCTTCTTGCCTATCATAACCTTCCCCGTCTTGTTGGTCTTGTCCGAGCTTTATTTGTTTCTTCATTTGATCGGGAGTCAACCCCCCTGTAGCGTCTTCATCTATAGCGTGAGCAATAGATACCCCGGCATCTATTACTAAGTCCATTCCAAACGCTCCTATATCTGCCCCTCCTCCTGCTGTGAGATTTTGAAAAAATCCTCCTGAAGCAGTTCCTTGTTGCCCACTCATCATATACCAAAGACCTATATCTCGGTCTAATTGTTGCCCTATATCTATTAAATTATTTCTCTCTACCCTAAGTTGCTTGTGTAGATACTTTAACTCTATAAGTAAAGCGTCCGGAGTGGTAGCTATTTCCTCTCCGTTTTCTCCGGTTATATATATAGGTTGGTCTCGAGGTAGGTGTTTTATATTATTATAATCTTGAACTTGACGGAAGTATTCTTTAATATCATCTCTTAACTTATTTTCTTTTTCGGTTACTTTTTTAACCGTTCTATCCACCTGTCCTTGGTCGTGAAACTTAAACTCTTTTTCTACAGCCTCTCCTTTCTGAGCTTCGTTATAATGATTAGTAGCAGATTTATGGTCTACTAAAAAATTTTTAAGTTGCGTTGCCTCCCACTCTTTTTCATATAGTCGGTCTAAATTAACATAATGTCGTTTTTTATACCATTGTCCATCATCAGCTTCTTCATATCCGTACACATACATTCCATCCCCCATAGCGTCAGCTCTCTCAAACACAAAACCATAATCTCCAAAATGATATTCCATTAAAGGTATTACTCCCTCTTCCGTGTCTGCTATAAGGTCTTTATCAATATGCTGAAGAGATTGCTCGAAAGGATCTTTACTTTCAATATACCCTTTAGTTTCATTGTCAATTCTTTTTCCCGAACTTTCAGTTGATTCGTAAGTACCTCTTTTATAAGCGTTTTCACCTGACGAATCTTGCCCTTTAAATATATTTTTAAGAGTATTACCTAAAGGGCTATCATATATAGCTCCCCCTAAAACTCCCGCACCACCTCCTATAGCAGTACCCCAAGGACCAAAATAACTACCCGCGACAGCACCACCAGCCCCCCACTTTAGAGCAGAATTATTGGCTTTTTCTGTTCTCGTTACAATTTTTTGAGGCTCCATAATCTCGGTCTCAATAAGATCTTCATTGACTGCGTCAAAACCTCCGGACGACATAAAATCATCCATCTCCGCATCACTCATATCCATCTGCTCAAGAGTCATGGTGGTCATTAGAATAGCCTTCTGTTCATCACCTCGTGCCTTATCTAAATACCACTGACGATCTACTTCATCCATAGCAGCCCATCGGTCTAAAACTTCTTGGTCTATTTTTTGTTGATTAGAAGGCTCTTCTTGAGGTTGATCTATATCCTGTTCATTAGGGTTTACGTCTCCTTCGGCAGGTTGTTCATTCTGATCTATATCTTGTTCGGATTGAGGTTGAGGGTCTCCTTCAGCGGGTTGTTCATTTTGGTCTATCGCTTGTTCGGTTGATATGTTTGAAGATTCCGATTTGCCAGGTACTCCCTCCACTGGTGGTATACCTGATACCAACATTTCCTCCACATGGTCTCCAGTAAGCTCGAAATTTTTTTTTTCAGGAGATTCTCCTGCAGTAGTTCCTACTAAAACCTGAAACTCTTCTACCGTACCATTATATCCTGTATTAACAAAATATTTATAAGTATCATTAAAAGCCTCATTATTTTCTTGTAATAATTGCTGATAATCCTCTATAGTTCCGTTATACCCTGTTTGAACAAAGTAATTATACCCGTCTTGAATTGCTTCCTCGTTCATTTTTACTTATTATATTTATTACCCACTCCTCCACCACCGGTGTTTGCATCGTTCACTACTTTAGACATCAATTCTTGGACTCCCGTAACTATGTCATTAACCGCAGTGCTATTCTTATTCGGGAAACTAACTGTTTCGTTACCTATAGTAAAGACAATGTTCCCACCATCTTCTTTTACAGATTTAGGTATACCTTTCATTCCTTCTGGCCAGAAAGCTGAGTTTGTTAGCATTTGGTCAAACTTACCTAAAATAGTAGAAGTTGAGTTCATTCTCAAACTATCTCCTAAGTCTAAGAACTCATTTACGTCCGTAACCGCCATCGGAGTATAATCTATACGCTCTCCTGCTTGTTTTACATCTACACCACCTTCACCTACGTTTTCTCCAACCTCTCCTCCTGCGTTTAACCACTGGTCGTAATTAGAACCCTCAACCGCGTGCTCATAAATCGACCTGTTTAATTCATCTACAGTTAAAGGAGTTTTATCTTCTGCAAAAGCGCTAATACGTTTAGCTGTCTTCCCTGGCTTAGTTATAATAAATTCTTGAGTTACTCCATTAGCATCTATTACAACTTGAATATCAGCCCCTGTCTCAGCTCCTATTGCTTCAGCAGCAGCCTTTCTTTGTCTTGGGTCTCCTGATGTTAAGAGGTTTACATTTTTACCCATATTAAGCATGTTTTCCTTCTCTTTACCTGCCTCAAATTCCCATTGATTTTTTGGTCTTGGAGCATGGGTTGTTTTCTGCACCTTCTTAATATCTTTCTCTTGCTTCACATCTAAAGAACTCTTTATCTGATTTTGCGCATATTGTTCCGCAATCTCTTGCTGATGCTCATTAAATTTTGGGTGGTATTGATTATCCTCCCCAAACTCCATAACTAAGTATGGATTATTTTCTTCGTTATCTGGATTCTCTTCATTCCATTTATCGTAATCTTCTTGTCCTCCTATTTGAAACGCAGTCCCATCTGAAGTAGTTAGGTTAGCGTTTACCATCATAGACTGTTGGTTGAAAGGATTAGATATCATTTGTTGAGTTTTTAAATCTAACCACTTCTGTCCGTCTTCAGTAGCAAAATATTCTGTCTCCGCTCGACTTCTTTGTTCTGAAGTAATCTCAGCTGTTACCCCGTCTTGAGTTATACTGGCTGTAATAATTTGCCCTAACTCATCCTTCACTCCTTGAGTTGCTTTACCTACATCAAAATTATCAATCTTTTGTTTCATTAACAAGGTCATTCTCTGTACACTCATACTGGAACCAGGTATAGGTTGACCGTTTTCATCCATCTTTAACATAACCATATTTCCAGTTTCTGGATCTGCCTCTAAACTCATATTATTCATATTAGCAAAACCCTCTAATTGTTTTGCCATCCACTCTTCTCCAGGAGCCCCTACCGATAAGTTAGACCCCTCCATCTGTTCCTGTAATCGTTGAGTGTATTCTTGGAAAGTTTTATCGTATTGAGACGCGTTCTTTTTTAATAAATCAAATCCTGTTTTTGCATTATGCTGCCACATCGTAGCGTCTGAAGGTTTCATTAAACCTCTTTGAACTAAATTTTGAACATCTAAAAGTTTATTAGAAACGTCCTGACCTCCATTCATTACAAATTGTTGAATGGTGGGATTGTCATATTCCCCTATATCCTGTAAAGCTGTTTGTTGGTCTTGAAATGCCTTTTCAATTTCGGCTTTTTGCTTTTGCCTCTCATCTTTAATACCAGTAAAGGTATCGGCTATTTTCTTTGCCTGAGCGCCCCAATCTATCTGCGATTCAGGATCAGCTCTTTGGTAAACATCAAAGTTTATTTTACTTTTGCTTGGGATATCCGTTGCCATACTTTTTTTATTTATTTATTTATTAGCTCATTGTCCAGGTTCCGTCTCCAGTATAAGCTCCTGGGTCTCCCCCAAAACTTCCATACTGAAAATCTTCCCCATCCCAAAACATATTATCTGAACCTTGTTTCTTTATATTTTTATATTGCTTTCTGCTATACCCTTTCTCCCCTAATTTAGCCGCCCATTGAGCGTCAGACATACCAGCTGGTTTTTGCTCTGAAAATTGTTTAGATAATTTAGACCCTCTTCTATCTGCGCCACTTTGACTATACAAAGGAGCCATAGAAGCGAGTCCAGTTGCTACTCCTGCCACCCCTTGAACTCCTGAATTAATAGCTTGAGCTCGGGCAGCCTCAGCATCTCTTTGTCTCATGTTTTGTTCTTTAGCATAAGCTACATCCATTTCAATAAGTTGCTGGTTAATAGCTTCTTTAGAGTCCGCTTTAGTTTTATTAAGATCTGAAATTTCTTCTCCCATAGCAATACGAGTATTTTCAGCTCCCGCTTGAGATTGAGCTCCCACTCTCCCAACTCCCGCAGCTAAAGCCCTTGCGTCTCCTTCTTGTAAAGCTTCTACATTTTGTTTTTGAACAGCTAAATTTTGTTCAAACTCTTGCTCGTAGGCATCCATAGGTACATTAAGACCTTCGTAGTAGTCTGTCTCGGCTTTTTTCTTAGCGTCCGCCTGAGCTTTTTTAGCTGCCGCATCCGCCTTACTTGCTAATTCTTTTTGTTTAGCGGCTTCTGAAAACCCTTGATATGCTTGATATCCTGCTGCCGCTACACCTATTACTGCTGTCGTTACTACTGCCATATTATATTGTTTTTATTAATTCATGGGTGTAAGAAGCTCCTTCTTTAAACCCTTGTTTTTTATAAACATTAATTAAAGGTTTATTTTTAATCAACGCGTACACATATTTATTTCCTAAACTTTCCGCTTTATCACTAATGGTTTTAATCAAAAGGTCTAAAGCTTCTTTTCTTTTTTCTCTATCTTTATAATATAAATTAGAGATAATCCAGTCACACCATACTGCCTTAGAGTTAGTTATATACATAAATCCGGCACATATTGGAGTCTCTCCTTCATACACAATAAATCCACCCGTTCCATTTTCTGGTAAAAAATCTCTCTTCGGAGGGTCCCACCTCCACTCTTTCCACCATTTACAAAGTATATCTTCGTAATCATTTTCTTTAAGCGAGAATATATTTAATTTCATTTATGCAAAGATAATAAAATCTATGGAAAACTTTTCATCACGCTACTACCTACAGAAAATAGTTCCACCGGCCCTGTATTGTTATTAGTTAGTGTAAAATTCAAGAAATAACCACGAGCTCCGTGAGACTCCGCGACCGCGTCTTTTACAAAACAAATAAAATCCCCTACCGGAGGTATAGCTCCTGGAGGAACTACTGTATTAATAGTAATAGAAGCAGGGGTTGTTACACCTGCTACAGTAGTGGTGCTTTGTCTTACAATATTAGTTACAACACCTCCGTACGTTGGGGCTCCTGATGTTGCTGGAGGAATAGATGGAGCTACAAAATAAACCGCATCCCCTACACTTAAAATACTCCCTATATCTTGAAGTCCAAATTCAATTACTATCGCTGCCGGAGGACCAGCTATATTAGTGCATACTCCTATACCATTTGTTGATCTATCTCTAAAGTCTAATGTTCCTGCATTTTCCCTTAAAAATGTAAACCACTCTCCTTCTTTTTGCTCAAAAAACGTTTGAAGCATAGACCCTGTGCTTAAGTCAGAAAATAAAGCAGGACACTCCCACCTGTCATTACTTTCATAAGACATAGTTTTAAATAACTTAATAGTCATTGGTTCAAAATTAAATACAGAAGTAATAGTTGAATTATATTGTACTCCGTAATAATTGTTTCTTAAAGCATTAGTGTTGTGACGATATAAATTACCTCCACTCCAAGTGTAAAAAAACCCATTCATACCCATCATAAAGTCAGGTAAAAAAGAATAAAATGAAGGCCATCCTTTTACATCTTCACTGTAAGATAATGTTCCTGGTTCGTAAGGTGTTGGCATAATTAATTATTTTATGGACATTTAGTTATTGATGTTACTACTCCTGGCATCCTGGTTCCTGTAGATTGGGTAGGTCCCGGGTAATTTTCTGGAGGTAATGCGTGCCCTAATCCATCTATATCTGCATATTCTAACATTCCTACTTCTATTACCCAGTCTGATATTCCTCCTCCATCTTGAGCGTCAAACCTTACTTTATACATTCCTACACCTAATGGTGTTACCCCGTCTGGATCTTCGAAAACTAAATCGTGTAACCCTAAAACCCCATCTGGCTGACCGTATTGACCTGGTGTTGTTGGGTCGTAACTTGCGGGAAATTGAGCTCCACCCACAAAGTATGATGAATTAGGATTGGTATTTCCAGAGTTATCTACCGGAACATGATAGAATGTAAATCCTAACGAATGTGCACATATCGTACTAAATGCAGTTCCTAAAGGATATTGAAGACTTCTCTCTATCCCTGTTAATTGACGAGGACATTGAACATGAATACCCCACCAAGTATTTATACAAGGTGCGGTTATAACCATAGTAGCAATACTATTAGTAACCCCTAAAGGAGACGGTATAACCGAAGTCCACCCTCTATACTCTCCGTTAGATAAAGGCCATGGGGTTCCGGCTGGTGATGCTAAATTAGGAGCTAAAGGTTGAGTCCCATCCAAAGGAGATGCAGGGACATTTAATGCGCTTCCTGGGTTACAATCATTATTACTTAGATTTGTACAATTCCAGTCTAAACAAGTAGATTCTAAAGACTCCACATTAGGATAAACCCCTGACGAACCACCTACATTATTAGTAATACCTGTATAAGGACCCATAGTTGCTGCTCCACTGGCAACAAAATTATTTAAACTTGCATCCCAGATATAGTATTGAGCTCCATTTGGCTGAATACCTGAACTCCCTGTAGCTGTAGTAATAGGAGGAGTTCCTGGATTGTTATTAAAGCAAGGAACGCTAAAGGTTGCTGGAGGTCCATCTGGAGCTCCTATTATACCTCTTTGATATCCGCCAACTAAAGCTGACCCTTCAGAGCTTGCCATTCCATTATAATTCCATGTAAGTCCATCTGGAATAGGTCTTAAAGTAGTGTTGTTAACTCCCGAGCTAAAAGTTACTACCGCTGCTCCTGGAGCTGTTCCCATATCAAATGCAATAGTAAATAACCCTGTACTAAAACCTCCAATATTTATACCTGTACCACAAGGTATTACACATGAAGGACATGGTGTTGCAGGCCCTAACACTCCACCAACCATTTGACGGTATATACCTCCGATAGAATACCACCCATCATTAGCTATGGTAGTTAAGTTTGGGTCGGTATAAATTGTAACAGCGGAAGCAAATGAAGCTCCCGCCCAATAATATGTATTTGTACTGCAAGTAGTCATAGTTTAATATATTTAATTTTTAACATGAGCCGGCATTTATTACCACTCCATTAGCCCCTACTTCTATCCAGTTTTTAGGGGATGCTGCGGAAGGAGAGGCGGGGTCTACCACATAAAATCCAGTTGGTAGATAATTACCTGAACTCCCTACATTACAAGAGGTGTTATCGTAAACAATATTTCCTAAAGCCGGTATAGACCCTGGTCCATTAAATCCAATTTGTTGGAATCCAGGACTATTTGTATCAGTAGCACAAGCAGTTGCCGCGCTGAAGGTCTGAGGCCCCACATAGACCTGTTGACATCCTACCGCACAAGTACAGCATACATCATCAGCTGAAGCAATAGGAGGAGGAACACAATAACATAATTCTGAAGACCCTATTAGTCGTAAATCCCAAATTAAATATAAATATTGATTAGCTGAAGGCATAGATAAAGCTGTCTCTGTAGCCTGATAAGTATCAATAGAAGGATTAGTAATAGGACCACCAACTACTGGAGCTGCCGCTAATAAAGTGTTTGTGTCAGCCACCGAATTAGTATAAAGGGTATTAGAAGATAATATTCTAAATTTATGTATTGACGGATCAAAATCAAAATTGTCTGGCGGAATCTTCTGAGTACGCAAGGTGATATCCGCTCCACTGTAAGGGAAAATACCAATTGACCTAACACCTGTTTGAGCTTGATACTCTGAAGGTTGTAAGGTAACTAATTCAGCAGGAGAAAAACCAGCATAAGGACTAATTGTAGTTCCGTCTGTCCAATTGTAAGATGTAGTGATAAATTCTCCTGAATAATTTGGAGAATTAACTACCACTTGGATTACAGTAAGCTGCTCTTCAGGCGGACACTCTACAGTTATATCAAACGCAGCCGGACCTGATACTACATCAATACTCACTTCCGCATAATCCGGAGTATTTGTGGTTTTATTAAAAGTAAAGAATCCATTTCCGCCTACTGGTCCTGATGAAAAAGTTGTTCCATTCCAGGTTACACTAATATTGATAGTTCCAGAGGTTATATTGTAAGGAACATTTACTAATCCAATCACTAATCCTAAGTCCACTTCATACTCTAATGTAGAGGTGGCACTCATTTGGGTAACTTGTTGACCACAAGGTACTTTAGGAATAGGAACAGGAACTTGTCGTAAATTAGTTCCTATAACATATTCCTTCATGTATGGGTCATAACCTCCTAATTTTTGAGTAGTAAGTTGAGCATTAAAACAATCTCTAAACCAAGAGTTCATACCGTAAGATTGAACCGTTTGAAGTTGGTCGCTACCTTGAGACGCTCCTCTTAGGTTTATTACCGCCCCTCTTTTAGTGTCAGTAAAAAACATATCGTAACCCCAAGCCGCAAAACTTTCAGGATTAAAACTTATACCGTACTCTTCTATTCTCGCTATTTGAGTTCCTAAAACTTCTGGAACTGAGGCGATTGCCCCTCCACCAGTAGAGTCTGTTATAACGTTTTTACTGGCTAAAACATAAGTTATTCGATCTTCTTGCAATACTAAAATGTCTGTTTCTCTCGCATGCATTTTCATGATAGGACCAAATCGAGTTTCGCAATCTTTGTAGTTAGCAAGACCTAAATTAAATTCATTCAAATTATTAGAGTTAGCAGGACCACTAAAAACTCCACTATAAGTCATTCCTGCAAACCTATCCGCTTCTTTAAAGTCTTGATTAGAAACCGCTAAAGTTCTTTCTCCTAAATTAAAGCTTTTTCCAGCAGGACTATCATTTACCCTAAAACTTTCCACTCCATTTCCGAAAGTGTAACAATTATAAAAATCTAATGTTGTAATTAAATCAAGGCCAGGTGCTTGATTTTGTTCTCCTGCCGGTAAACTATAAGGGTCTCCTGGGAGATTAGTTTGAGTAAAGTTTGATTTAGCCATGTGATAAGCCTGCCCACCTGGAGCTATAGGTTCTATATCTAATAAATCAGATGCGTCATAAAATAAATTAGGATCCGCATCTAAAGGAACGGTTTCCCAAACTAATAAAGACCCACCTCTTGTTACCTCAATTAAAGTAGAACAGTGTCCGTTATAATATTCAAACCATTCCCAGCATCTTGGAATACCACAGGTATTTACAAAATACATTGACCCTGGCCCTGTAACCCTACATCTGCATACAGTTGAAAAAGGATTGTTAGTACAGCCTCCACTTGAAGTTAATGCGGGGTCATAAGAAATACCCATCTCTGAACAGGTAGAAGCTTGAGTACAAGTCATTTGACTTTGTAAATCATCGCCTACCGTCCACGAATGGAAGTTAGGATAATCTGCGGTAGATACAAAGCTTTTGTCATACGTTAAACTTTTACTATCGCAACTTCCACCTCCACCTCCTCTCCAGTTTCTAATTTTAATTCTTATAGTAGAACCAGCCGGAATAGTGTAAGGAACCCCCGCGTCATCATTAAGATTGTAGTTATTTATACAGCCATCAGTAAAACTCCCTGTATTATCCGCGTCCTTACTTTTTGTTCCTCTAAAATAATTTTGTTGTGTTGATTCTATTGTCCATCCAGAAGGCTTTAATAGCATATAAAGACCTTTTAAAGATTTATTTGTAATACCTTCTGAAGCATAAGCTGTAACTGCTAATACAGTACATTTTTCCTCTGTTAATACTGGCCCAGCTGTATCTACTTTTACAATTAATTCATCCCCTACTTTTACTAAGTTCTGATTGTTTCCTTCTAATTTAAACCAAACTAAACTTGGATCGTTTTGTTTTGCTACGTCTCCACTTCCGTCTTGTTGGTAGAATATATTAGAAAATATTGTCTGATAAGTTCCTTCACTTGGCTTCATTACAAACTTATACTTCTTTGCCCACCAAGGAGGTAGACTGGAAAGATTTACTGTTATTCTGTTTTTAAACACTGAAGTTGAAGGGTCAAAATAAGCTGTATTAGTATTACTCACTAAAACTGTAGACGCTCTACCATACTCATCCATATAAACAATACCTGTTTCGTAATCTCTATTAGAATGTAAACTACCTTGGTCTGCAGAGGTTAAATACCCCGCGCTACACCCATAAGCAATAAAATTAAAATATATAAAAGACTCAGATGTAGTACCACCCCCATCATCAGCCCAATATTGTATAGCTGGAGGTCTAAGTGAGAACCCTCCTGCTAATGGGGTAAACTGAAATCCTAATGGGTCGCAAGGAGATGCTACAGCTCCTCCTCCTGACACAACTTGATAAGTAACACCTGTTGTCTCTAAAGCGGCTAAACCTCCTGTAGAGTCTGCTATAGGTAAGGCTGTCATCGTAATAGCACCTAAACTTGTGTCTACTATAGCTAACAACCCAGTAGCCATATCCATAACTAAATCTCCATTCGCAACTCCATCTGCAATAAAATCTGCTGTAGAGTCTGTTAAAAAACTAACAACAGTTCCATCGGTTACTCCTGATGAAATTACAGTGGTACTACAGAGTAGAGGCCACCCTGCTATAGGTGTAGCACACTGGTCTGCTGCAGTAAATCCTCCACTAATTAATTCCATAGTGGTTCCGGTCATCGGATCAATAGCTGCGGCATAAAATCTATCTGATAAAGTTCCTCCGCTATCTGTGTTGTTACAAGGGTACACTTGCTGCATTACTCCTGTTCCTGTATAACCTTGAGATGCACTTCCTCCAAAACGAGCCGCAAACTCCGGGCTTGCACACATCGTGGTTACATCTGGATAATCCACAGGACATGTAAAAGTACAGGTTACGGTAAAAGGAGAAGACTGGACAAAAGTACTGGCAGCCACACAATCAGCGGTTCCTCCAGGGTTACATTGTAAAGCGTTTTGTTCTAATGAAAAAGAGAAGTTAAAAGTGGTTCCAGCTACAATATCTCCAGCTGCTGGATTAGCATTAGTTAAATCCCACGTTAAAAGAGAGTCTTGACCAGCGGTTCCTCCCCCAATAGTATATGCTGAATTAGCAACCTGCGGATTAGTAGTTCCTCCATCTCCTATAGCCTCCCCTGCGATTTCTTTAGAGGTTGGTGCACACCAATAATCTACATCAATATCTGCACCACCTTGAGCTACTTTTATATTATATCCGTCTACATAATTCCCATACATTAAACGATTTCCTTGGATAGTTTGAGCCTTAGCAATTCGCGGAACATTATCGTATAGTCTTAATAACTCATCCGAACCTAAAGTGGTATATATTTCGCTATTACTAAAAGCTTCAGTCTGGTAAGTATTATCAGCCCATCCTAAATCTGCCTTACGAAACCTCTTTATTACATAAATAGTATTACTGGTAGTTTGTTTATATAGTAAATCTATTTCTTTTACTCTTTTTGAACCGGTTGAAAAAGTAACTCTACAAGCGTTAAAACGATTATACATCCCAGCATTTAGATAATCCTGAATACTGAATCTAAATTGCTTAGGTTGAAAGGCGGGAGTTGAAAATAAAGATGTAGCACTATATTGCCCGTCATCATATCTATATCTATAAGCAAAAGAAAGAAATCTCGTTTCCATGTAATTCTCTTGCCCTACCAAACGATAATTTTCTACTTCAGGAGATCCTAAAGGAGCCCATTGACTGGCAGTGGTATCGAAGTCTTCAAACCCTGGTGGTTTTACAATTACACTTACATCTTCTTCTTCAAATATAGTATCTAATCCACCTACCGGATAATCATAATCCGTAGTAACATTTATCATTCTTGGAGGATTCAAATCATCCGTCCAAAATAACAACCCTTCAATTTTATCGACTCCGGTAATAAGATATTTAAAGTCAAAATTTAAAACCTCTGTACTAATACAGTGGTAAATTAAAGACCCTGTATTAGTGTTATAGGATACCACTAAATCTACCACTCCGGTAATTACTGAATTAGGGTTACCTTCATTATGTACAAACCAGTATAATGTTTCATTGATACCGTCTTCATATACTCCAATACATCGAGCGTCTCCAACTAAAGGTTGATTATTATACTCTAACTGAGTTAACAGAGTGTTACCTCGGGAGTTTTCTACCGCACCAATCTCTGTGTTTTCGGTAGACCCTAAACGCACATTCAGCGCATCAATATATTCTCCTGGAGGAACAAGTCGTTCGTCAATAGACTTGTTCATTTTTCCTGCTACGAAATTTGTTGACGTTAACGACATATTATTTTAACCATTTATCCTGGCCTCTTAAATTCATCAAGAGTCTTCCAGGGTGTATATTACTTAATCTTAATTTTGCATTACGAAGCAAGGAGGATTTATCCTTTCTTGCTCGATTAACTACATATTCCTGAACCCCGAATCTACCATTCAAAATAGCAAATTTAATATATGCGTATATAAATTCTTCAAACATTTTATTTACACTTACACTGGAGTCATCGCCATTCTCCATGCCGTCTGAAACATATTCTAATACCACCATTTGTCCCGACATAACTGAATTAAAGTTAATGACCCCTCCTTTTTTATTTATACTAAAGGTAGGGTTTATATTTGCGGTTTCAGTGTTTAATCCAAACCTGTCACCTATTTGATAGTCAAAATACCAACAGCCATCTACACACCATCCTTGCTGACCATTATACTGACCTTCTCCTAAATACATTGTTTTTTGATTTCCATCTAATCTTTGTTTATCCCAAAACGAATCACTTGGCTTTAATACGTTACCATCTATATCGAATAAAACCCTGCAATTATGGTCTTGTAAATATGCTCCACTCCAATTAGTTTGAATGTTTTCCGTTAAAGGATATAACATTCCGTCTTTTTCCCAGGAGATTCTTACCCAGTTTACATAATCTGGAGGAAGAACAAATCTAAGAGTATCACAGACTGTTAATTCTAATATCTTAATTTCTTTCATCGCATCATAATTCAACTCCTGAATACCTCTCTTTGCATGAAACAAAACTTGATATCTATTTACATTATTAATAATTTCATTGTTTCCTTGAAACATTAACATGAAGTTGTTTACAATATCCTCTAAAGAAACATACTGATATGAACCCCAATTCGCGTCTGAAGGACTTGCGTATGGTGGTCCAATATTATTTTCGTAATAAACGTAATCTGTAATATATGCCATAATTAACTGCTTTCTGATATTTCGTTACCTTCTTCTGTTTTCCCAAAATTATATACGTCTGCTTCTCTAATTTCTATACCTACATATTGACATATTTTCGCAATAAGCGTTGGCTCATCTGAGTCTGGTAATTCAAACTCTTGAAAATCTGTCTGTGTAGGGTCAAACTGCGGTTCTCCTATAACTAAATTTGTCCACGTCCATCTTGGAGTAAGTGGGTATCTTATGTATTGAGATCTGATAGCTCCTGCCTGTAATATAGTAGTAGGATATACTGTAATAGTATTTCCATCCAACACATACGCTGGGTAAGTTGTGGTTGGAGCTGTCAACATAGAATTTGTTAAATAAAATATTTTACTTTGATTAACTCTTTCTACCTCTCTAATTTTAGTGTCTGCATAAATAACATAAGTTTCAGGAGTAGCTGTAAATATATCCGCGCTTAATGTTATTGTAGTGGTGTTAATTACTCCAGTTACATAAGCCTCTTGAAATGTAGTAGTGTTAACCACTATACTACCAGGAAGCGGAGTAGGAGCTGACGCAGGGATAGTAGTCCATCCTACTGCTGCCGCGTCTATTAACTGATTAGCCGCTACCGCACTATTTGTTCCTGTAAATAAAGGGGTAGAATAATAAAATAACTTATTTATTAAGTAATAATCATTAGGTAAATTATAAGTATTAGCATTATTTTGAGGTAAAAACACTTGAGTAGAAAAAGTGTCTATTACCTCTACCAACCCTTTAATTATATCTGCATAACCACTTCCAGACATTCTCGAGTTCTGCTTATTAATCCAATTATTATAAGCATAAAAATAATCTTCAAACATATCAATTTGAGCTTGTTTTGCGTAAAGATTAAAATCTTGTGGAGAAATGTATCCGTAGTTATTCTTATTAGCTATCGCTAAAACGGTATTTCTTACTTCATTAATAGATGCTGCCATACTCTCTAAACATTTTTACAAAGATAGTAAAAAAAAAGAGGCCTACTTTTTTTGTAAGCCTCTCTTTTAAAATGTCAATATGAACTTATGACCAAGTAAATGATGCTGCCCATTGAACCCCTTGAGTACCAGTGGATACCGTTAAAGGCATATCTTCAGTGTTAACTTGCCATTGAGACTTCATACATTCTAATGCCACTTCTTTAAACTTAATAAAGTAAGCATCATCAGTTACAGTATCTCCCATAGCGATAACTAATTTTTGGCTGGTAGCTCCTCTTTTATAATGAACTGTTACTTCTCCATCAGCAACGTTACCTCTAATTTCAGTAGCGTTATCTAATCTCACCTGGTTCTTACCATGAATCCCTTTATCGGATAAGATAAAAAAGTCATCTCCAGTAATAATACCAAAATTAATTCCTGATAAAATAAGAGTTTCGTCATCTACAACTGAAGCTACAGTGTAATTAAGATTAGTATCTGTATTACAAACCACATCCCCTACAGATACATTCTCTGTAAAAGTAGCTCCTGACAATACACATTTAGAAACATCAGCTGCTGCAATAACCTCGTAATCTGTTCCTGAAGCAGATAATCCTCCGGTACCTGTATCAGGACTTCCAGCACCACTAATACTTAACACAGTCTCGCTATCTACCGCTGTTATTAGTGACCAAGTTCTTATAGGGTATCCTGCAATACCTGTAGTAATAACAGCATAATCTCCAGCGACTATTCCGTCTGATATAAAGGTTGTTGCTGTGTCAGTTAGTTTACCTGCTGTAGCCGCATCAGTTGTACCGTTAGTTGGACCAGCTGCATTTGTTGCGGTCGAACTTGGGTACATTTGTATAGGTACATTAATATATCTCTCCATCTTACTTAGGCTATTACTACTGCACTAACCGCTTTAGCTGGAACCCATGCAAATGCAACATCAGTCCAAGAAGTTTTTAAAGCTTCTTCCATAGCGTTTTGTACATCATCTCTCATTTCATTAACGAAAGCTTCTGCAGCGTGTTCAAGCTCAGCAGTGTTACCACTATTGTAAGTGATTGTTGTTTTCGTTGTAGATGTTTTTGTAACTGCAATCACATCAGAACAACTGATGAGCATGTTTGTTTCTCCCGTTACCGGAGTGTCTAAAAATTTGTCCATAATTAATAATTTTAATGGTTAATAAAGCGCAAAGATAAGTAAAAAAGAAATAAGAATTTTAGACCCAACCTCCTAATAGACCCCCAGAATTGCTGGTGTAAATTTCAACAGGATAAAATTGTTGTTGCTCCCCTCCTTTTATAGCCGCAACAATTGCTCGGTTAACAGCCGCCTTAAGAGCTGCTACTTCGCCTAAATTATTTGGTACTAAGCTTAATTTAGAAGAAACTCCTTTGTAATGATATGAAATAACCGTCCCAAGAGATGTTGCTCCTATCAATCCTTTTATAGGAATTAAAATAGGAACAGTAGCATTATTAGGGTGGATTATTTTAAGGTATATATTTTTTTGATTCATACTGCAAATATAGTAAAAAAAAACATCCCCTTAGGGATGCTTCTTTATCTTACTCTTCGTCTTTCTCAGACTTCTTTTTTTGAGGTTTTTTCTTATCGCCTTTTAACATACGATTTAAAAGCTTATAAGTTTCAACACCCTCATCCGTTTGCATATACGAAGCGACAATATCTTCAGCGTCTTCTCCGTATGGAATAGTTAGCATTTTAGTTTTGTTGGTAGGTAAATTAAAATACACGTCTCTATTTTTATTTCGTGTAGACAATAAGCCTGCTCCAAAAAACTTAGCCACATCATCATAAACCTGTAAAGAAGGATCGTTTAGCATATCAATAAATTCTCCGGGATTTTCTCGAGAGAATATCAACATGTCTCTTCTTAATTCAGATGTGCTTCTTTTATCTGCAGCCGCCCCAAACAGAACTCTCGATAAACTTTCTAAAGTAGTTAAATCTAAATCTTTAGCTAAAATTTGAGCGTCTAAAATAATTTCCTCATATTCTAATTCTTCAGCTGCATCTTTAGCTTTATTAATTTCCTCAAATACATGCCCGTTTTGTGGGTGGTAATATAAGAACTCTTGAAGAACTTGGTTTCCTCTATCAACATTTAAAAACCCATCTTCAAATACAATAGGTTCTAAAATAGCATTTCCATCTTGCTCGTCTTCAAAAGGGCTTTTTTGGTTTCGAGCATAACGTAAAGCTCGGTTTACACCTTTATCTTCATCAAAATAAAGTAATGGTGTTCTTTTATTGTTGTGGGAAGATAACATAAACGCTAATGGCGCTACGTTTCTTTTTAATCTATACTGTTTAGCAACAGCAGTTGTGTTTCTTTTTTTCATTTTATTATAATTTAATTAAAGTTAAAAAAAAGGGGAGGAGGTTAATCCTCCCCTAAATTAATGATACTTATTAGTCTCTAAATAAGAAGAAGTTGTTTGCACCTAAAGTACAACAAGCTCTTTCAGATAAGAAGTTAACTTGCATCTTGTCTATATCAGACGTTCTTGCTCCACCAGCAGAACCAGTGATCCAAGTTTTGTAACGTCTATCTTCAGTTTCAGAAGCTCTATATCTAACATGTAAGAATGGTCTCTTAGCGTTCTTACCTAAGATTTGGTCATAAACTGTAGTTGAACCAGCAGGAACTAAAAGCCCGTTGATTGCACCACCTGTTAAACCACCTCTCATAGTAGGATCGTTTAAGTATTTCCAGTCCGACTTATAGAAGTCATAACCTCTACGGAATCCTGTGAATCCTAAGTTAAGAGCCATGTCTTCATCATTATCAAATAAACCATACGAAGTACCACCCGCTCCATAAGAGTTTTGTGCCGCTAACATATCGTCAATGTCAAATGAGAAATCTCTATTTACGAAAATAACATTTTCTTCAATAGCTCCTTGCTTATCTAATCTTTGGATTACTGAATCAAAACCTGCAAGAGCAACTGGGTTACCACCACTCCATACATTTCCTCGAGTGTTAACTACATGGAAAACTCCTTCAGAACCTTTGTTTCCTACTGGAGCTACAGCCGCTGCCGCACCAGAACCTGCTACTGCTGGAACTGCTTCAACCATTGCTGTTTCAAGATAGTCTTCAAAACGAAGTCTTGTTTCATGCTCAGACTTTAAGTACCAAAGGTATCCTGTACCTCCGTTTTCTGTACTTATCTCTACCCATCCAATTTGTGCCATGTCAGAACCACTTACTTCATAAGTATCCTTAATGATGATTGGAGAGTTTTCGAAGATAAAGTCTTGAGACTCTAATGAACCAACCATACCTGGCTGACCTTTAGCAAATTCAGACCCATAAACAAATACACTTACTGTTGAAGCCGCTGCATAAGCCGCTTGTGTTGCTTCGTAGTAAGCTACTGTTATAGAGAATGGAGCACCTGCTCCTGAATTAGCTGTTACAATCGCCTTATTACTTAAAGTTGAACCTGCTGTCTCATCAGATATCATAATAGTTTGACCTACTCTGATAGCTGCAAAACCATTAGCCGGAGCTGATGATGCTGGAGGAGAAGCTGGATTAACCTGTGCTGTAGGGATTGTAATAGTTTGTGTAGTTTCCGCACCTGTGTAGGTAGCTAACGTACACGCTGTATATTTAGTGTGCAACCTTCCTTGTTCAGCCCATTTTATAAGGTCTGAGTTTGAAGGCATTTCAGCGCCTACCATTCTTAAGAATGATGCTACTGTTCTGTTACCATAACGCTCAAATTCTTTTTCATAAGTATCAGGAAGATACTGATTCAAAAAATTAAAGTTAGTTAGGTAGTTTGAGGCTAAAGCGACTTGCTGCGCACTTGGTTGCAAATCAAAGCCTGGTGTTCCTAATACTGCCATAATTTCTAAATTTTTTTAATTATACTTTTTTTATACTTCTAATTTTGAGTCCTTTTCCACTGCTTGAGTCGCCTACCGATCTAATCTTTAAACCATCTTTACTGAAACTTTGTGGAGTTTTACGCATATCCATATTAATGTTTTTTGACTTCTTAGTAACATCATCTACAGCTGCGGTCATTCCTTGATTGTAACAAAATTCAGCAAACTTGTCTAAATTCATCGCTACAGACATAGCTTTATGATATCCTTGAGGGTCAGTCATTAGTCCGCTTTCTTTATCCATGAATTTACCCACGAAATTATTAACATCAGACTGTTTACTTTTTAACTCATCTCTATCACCCGGCTTGAAGGTAAAATTTTTGTCTCCGATATTGAACTCAAAACCTTTGAACTCATCGTTAAAAACCTCGTTGGTTTTATTTACAAAATAATCGTACCTTTTTTTCTGCGCTTCCTGTGCACTTTTCGATTCCTCTATATAACTTTTATAGCCTTCTATCTCTTTCCTCTCATCGGTTGACAATCCACCCCCGCTTGACCCAAGAGGAGCTTTATATTTGTCTCGCTGTTCAGTTAGAAACTTTTTAGCTTTAACAAGTTCTCTTTTTTTAGCTAACTGCTTTTTCTTAATATCTTTTGGTTCGTCCAAATCTTCATCGTAAGAAAATTTATCCTCAATGATATCTTGAATATCCTCACTATCTAAACCTTCTTCAGTGGTTTTATAGTAAGCTGTTAGCACTTTGTCTCCGTCCATTTCTTCGTAGTCTTTTTGTAATTCTACAAAGTCATTGATACCTCGACCTGTTTCTTTTTTATATTTAAAATATGCCGCTACATCTTCTGGTAAGTCTTCATTTGTTTCTTTCGCATCAAATAATTGATCTACCGATTCGATATCTTTATCATATCTTTTTTTAATATAAGAAAGAACTTCTGCATCATTTAACTCTGGTGCGGGAGTTTCTTCTTGTGCTTCTCCTTCCGATTGTACTTCTTTTTGTTCCGGAATGGTTTCGGCACTCGTAGAGCTTGTATCCACTCGCTCCACGTTAGGGTTACTTTCTGTATCTTGGAATTTTTCTTCATGTTCCTTAAGTAATTTTTCTTCTACTTCTACTTTGGATTTTTCAGCTCCAGATACGTCTTTTACAATAAATTTATTTTCTTCCATTTTATTTAATTTAATTTAGGTTACAAAGTTAATACTAATTTTATTATATTTTTAAGCCTTTCTTTCGGCCTTCTTTTTAGCTCTATATTTTTTCATGGCCTCTCTTTTATCCTTTCCTTTTTTCCAACTTCCTGCAGCAAATCTTTCAGCTCTTCGTTTACTTTTAAACTCATATACTTCTCCGGCTTTTTTTGCCTCCTCATAAGTCTGAGATTTTTTCTTTCCTTCTTCATCAAAAGTGATAGACGGGGTTACATGATATCTTTTTCTCCCTTTATCATCTTCTGTATCATACCATTCCATTTTATGAGTTTCGGTTTTACCACGTTTATTTACATGACCTACTCCTTTTCTAATAGAACGAGCATGCTTCTTACGTCTTCTTTTTATTGGATCAGTAGGCATATTATCTTGGATTAAATTCAGCTAAATCAAATCCATCTAAACTGTCTTCGTTAGATTCAAAGTTCATAGCTGGTAAGTTTCTTTTACGTTGTTCAATCATTTTAGACTGCTGAGAATTACCTTCAGCAATTCTTTGAGATTTACCTTTTTCTTTTCTTTCTTCTCGCATATCTATCTGTTGTTGCTCTTGACCTCTAAGCTGCATATTATAATTAAATTCAGCATCCATTAATCTACGTTTTAACTGAGCTTCATTATTTTGCTTTTCAATCTCAAAAGCAATCTCTGCTTGTTTAATTTGTATTTTAGCTTGTATCTCGGCTTGAGTTTGTTGCATTTTAGCTTGAGCCGCTTGTTGTTGCAACTGTTGTTGTTGCTGACCCTGCATAGCTTGTTTTTGTTGCTCTTGCGCTTGTTTCTCGGCAGCACTTTGTTTTCTTTTAACTTTCAGAAGTTGATTAGCTAATTTTAAATTATTAATAGTTCTAATATCAATAGCATCCTCTAAATCAATTCCTTGTTGTTGAAGAGCCATCTGAATGTTAGCTTCCAGTTGTTGTTTCTCTTCTTCATCCGGAGACATTTCTATAAATATACCAAAGTCATATAGGTATAAATTTTTAATCTCCTCCAATATTCCCATATTATATTTACCTATCTGCATAGCAAACTCATCTTTAAAATCCGCATACTCTAAAATATCTGCAGTTCTTATAGATAAACATTCCGCTAATGTTTTAGTTATATATAAACTTGCATTTAATATATGTCGAGTAGCTACATTAGAATTTAAAGCAGCTAACTTTTGAATCCCCACTAAAGAATTAGGGTCCGGAGTAGAGGCATCTCGAGCTTCATTTAATCCTGTTACCTGCCTTAACATTCCTAAGTAATGATTATAATTACCTACCAACATCTGCATTTTACTTTGCCCACTACTTGATGTTAATTGACTAATAGGCTGTCTGGCATTATTAAATTCTCCATCCTGAGTATAGCTTCTTCCCACTACACTACCAGTCTGGAAATATAACCTCAACGCATCCTCTGGATTATATGCAGCTCCAGTTCCTAAATCAACTTCGCTTAATCCGTCCGCGTCAATAAATACCCCATCTGGAACAACTTTAGAAACAACTTGTTGTATTTTTAAATGAGTTAATTGTATAAGGTCAGCAAAAGGAATCATTCTTCTTACTAAAGATTCTAACGTTCCTTTATATAACTTAGGGGCACAGGCTACATAATTAGGCATTGCAAATTGGTTGGCAGAATTAGGTCTAACCATATTCTCCATCATTTTCCATTCTAAAATAATATTCGTACCCATAACCATTACTCCTTCATACCATACATCAATCTTTTTCTCTACTCTTTCAAACTTACCTTCTTCCATCATCTCTGGAGGAGGGTTAAACTGGTCGTCTTTTTGCACTGTCTTAAACGTACCTTCCGCCACTTGTTTTTTCTTATACACAAAAGTGTTAGTAGTTTTGTAATTAAAATAGAGTAATGTACATGTGTCTCGAGCAAACATACTGTTCTCGTACATAGCCGCTACATTATAATAATCATACCAAGCTTGACTATACTTAGAAATTTCCTCCATCTCTTCGTTAGTAATGTCAGGATCTATTTTTACCAACTCCCCGATAGGAACTGTTTTTATTTCTCCCCAATAAAAAGTATCTTTAAAGTATGGGTCTTCAGTATAGCTATAAACAACATTAGCCGGGTCTACATATTCTACTCTTATACCATCACCTTTCTGGAACATGTGTTTAGTAATACCTATTCCTAAAGTAGTTATATCATAATCCACACGTTTACGAGTGTCGTTATAATGGTTTTCCTCCATCATAGTATTAATAGCAATCTCATTAGCAATCTCAATTCCAGGCTTGTAGTTTAACTGCATATATAATTCCATCTCAGCGTCAGACTCTGGTAAATTTTTAGGGTCCTGAGAAAACATAGGAACCTGAAAGTCTTTTTCTATTTGTAAAAATAAATCTTTCGCCACCACATTCTTTTCTACCTCTCGCTGAAACTCGTTTCTTTTTTCTGCCGACATAGCATCCATAGCCACACAGTTTACATCAAACATTCTGTCAGCCATTCCATTTACAACTATATCTACAAATTTAGGGATGATAGGAACAGGAGTCCAGTCTAAATTTAAATAAGACAAGTCCCCGTCTATTGATAACTCATCTTTATATTTAGCAACAGATTGCTCTCCTCTCGCATATAAACGTAGTCTATGAAATTCTGCCCACTGATTATAGAACCTACAATTATATCCGTCTTTCCTGAACCATTCGTATTGTATAGCTTGTCCTACTTGTAGTCCAAACTCTTCTGTCTTCTTTTCGCTGTCTGAAACAAATTGGTCGGGAAAAGCAGCAGCATTGATATCTATTTTTACATTTTTCATCGGATTATTCGGCTTTGGGTATTGGTATTGTTATATCTTGCAAAGTTAACACTTATTTTTGATTTTTGTTTAGACGGTGTGTATAAGTGCTTCTGATTAGCCATAATAGCTAATCCAGAACTAATAGCCGCATCAAACTTGGTTCTATTACTAATATCAAACTTAGCCCAGTCTTCCAATGTGCGACCAAAGTGCATTATACCCATGTCTCCTTGATCTCTATAATCTCCAGTAAAATCAATTCCTACATATTTTTCTATATAAGATTCAATTGCTGAGGCATGAGATTGTTTTACGTCTTCCGAGGTGTTTGGGATACCTCCTAACTCCCGTTCTGTTTTAGATAATTTATTATAAGTTTTATCGGGGCGGTTTAAAGAAAAACCTCTATACCCTCTGTTTTTAAAATGATACAAAAGACGAGGTTTATTATTCTCGCATAAAATAGGCATCCCATAAAATATACATGCCATTAACACTTCTTCAAAAAATATCTCCGCGGTTTGTGGTCGAGCTATGTACTCTAAGAAAAACTCATTACTTGGAGCTTCATCCATATTAAATTTAGTCAATCCGTGTAAAGCTCCGTTAGACCCCTTTCCTACCACTACTCCCGATATATCATAAGAGTCACAGCCAAATGAACCTAAGTGTTCATTCCCTGGTTTTTTTATTCCCCTTTCTGTAATTATATTATTCTGTAATTCTTTTTTAGGAGTCCAGCTAACTAAAAATCTTCCTTTTCGATTAGGAGACCACATTACTTTAGAATCTTTAATTCCATCTGCCCAATAAAAAGAACCTCGAGTAGTATGATGGTCCATAATTAAAGAATCATTATAATCTATCTGTTGATAAATTTTAGTTAAATTAAACAACGATTGTTTACTCTCATCCCTAAAAGCGTGAGACTCAGTTCGAGGAAACTGTCTATAAAATTCATTTAAAGCATCTGGGTCTTGAGATAAAGAGTCTACTTCATTTTCCCAATAATCTACAGCCCCTACTACAATATCCTCTCCGTCAATTCCTATTACTGGAGATGGTGGGGTATTTAACACGGGCATCCCATACCTATCAATATAGCCTTCAAAATTCCATTCCATAGGAACAAACAAGCAGTATAATCCGCTTTTAGTTTGACCATTAGCATTTCGATTAGAGGGAAAAGAATCTTCGTATAACTTTTTAAAATTAGAGCCCCCTTTATCTAACGCATTAGAAGTAGACCCCATCATACATTTACCAATAATCTTACTACCTAATCTTAAACAAGTTTTAGTTACCCTCCAGTTATTTAATATGTTATCTGGTTTTTCCCACTTACCACTCTCATCATGTAAAAGTAGTTGTAGTTTTTCTCCGTCATAACTATTATCTCCTGTATTCTTCCAGTCAATAGTTGTATCTAACCCCTCTAATTCCTCGTCAGATATTTTATGCATATTTTTTTTAGTAATCTTAGACGCTGGAACTCTGTACGCTAATTCTGTTTTAGGTTTATCCATACCATCTTGAATAGGTTTAAAAAAGAAGGGGTAGTTATTAGAAATAGGAACCACTTTGTCGGTAAACATTTTCTTAGCGTCCGATCCAGTTTTTGATAAAATACCTATACGGGAATCTTTAGTTATAGTAGCTTGATTTACACCCTCGCAAGAACTCATAAAAGAAAACCCAGAACGTCTAATTTTTAAATAACACATTCCAAAACTTCGTTTATCCGCCTTGCAAGCCTCCCAAAAAATATAGAATATTCTATTAGCTTCTCTAAAATCTGGATTTCCTACATCAATTTTAGTCCACTGCAAATACATATAATGAGTACCTGTAATATAAGTAGGAACTCCTTTATTCATAAACCAATACCCTTGCTCTCTTCTATCAAACTCTTCTTCTATATATTCTACCCATTGAGATTTAAATATATCAGGAGTTTCGTGCCATTGAAAAATAGATTTAATCCTACTAAGCTCTTTAGCAATAGGAGCCGCCTCCCAATATTGCTCTTCTTTATCTGTGTGTCTTTTATATATATCTTTAGGGGGTTTAGGTAAGGCTATCCTTAATCCATTAATATCTATAACCTTATCTATCTGTCCTGTTTTAGAAATAACAACAACATCGTATTTAGCATTATACCCATAAAGCCAGCTTCTTCCTCTATTTTTATTAGATATAACAGACTTGGATATAACTCCTTTTAATTCTGTATATAAGTTATTTTGAATTTCTTTCCGCAAATCCTTTTACTGTATTAGTTTTATTCTTTACTATACCTCCCTCCAGCATAGTTTTTTCTTCTTCAATACGTTTTAGTATTTCAAACGCATCCATAATACAAAGCTTTTTAGTGGCCGCTGCATTTTTAAGTCTGTCAGCCGCTAAAGGATCTTCCGCTTCATATTTAATAATATCCTCTTTAGCTACCTTAATTAATTGCTTAACCGCTTTTTCGCCAGCCTGTATGATGCTTAATTTAATTTCCTTTATGTCCATCTTCTTCTTTAAATTTTTCCTGTAATTTTCCTAAAGCCTTTTCGTGACCTGGCATTTCTTTTAAAATTTGCAGCGCTCCTAACACCATATCTCTGGTTTGTTTTTCTTCAAGAATTAACTTTTGAAGATTAGAGGTTAACGCTTCTACTTTTGCTTTTAAAATTCCAATGTTTTTTTGTACTCCCATGATTTAATTTTTTTTAAATTTATATATACTATATTTTAAAGTTAACTCTCTGCCTTCTTTTATCTTACGAAGAGTCTTTAATTTTTTATAATGATAATCTCCTTCGTCTTCTATTAGCTCACAATTAGGGTTTTCGCTATGATTTATAAATCCTCCTAATGGAGTCCGAATAAAATCATGCTGAAACTCTGGATCGTAAATATGAGTAATACCAATAATAATATCTTTCGGAACATCCTCGGTCGCAAAAATACCAGCCCCGTGTATTGGCGAGGGGCCGATAGAAAGATATTCAGGCAACGGTTTATAGTTTTCTTCACTTTTCATTTTTTTTATATTTATAAAATATTACAAAAACATTTCTCCCCTCCTTCCATGATTGGTTTGGATATTTACTATGAAAGTAATTTGCAGGATAAGATATAAGTCTATTTTCCTCATATCCCGCTACCGAAACTAATCTCCATTTTTCTAATTCATTTGCATCAACCCTTATCATTTCATTATATTCTTTATCCTCGACATGTTCAGGTAAAAACTGTCCGTAGATTATATGTTCCCAAAATGCTGTTCCGTGCAACTCTTCTTTCTCCCGAGGAGACATATATAAGACTGCCGCTCTATCTGGCTGTTCTCCTTTTATTTTTAAATCTGAGTGTATTCTCCAGTCCGTATCCTCACTATCTGTAGATGTTCTAAAAAAACTTAATATATTTTCTACAGGCCTACCCTCCATTAACCCTAACTTATTTGTCATATAGTTAGTAAAAGTCTCGGGCGATGATTGAGTATAAAAATCTTTTTCCCCTACTGTGTGTTTTAAAAATTCTCCCTTTTTTAAATAATTAGTTGCTAAGTCAAATAAATCTTTATCCACGAAATTATCTATAATTCGTATCATATTATCATTGTTATATTTTTAGTAAACATGCGGTATAGTTTTTCTCCTTCTACCTTAAACTCATATTCGCTGTCTGGAGCAAAAGAAATTTTATCTCCTTCTTTTACTCCTAATTTAATTAATTCATTATTGATATATTTTACTTCTCCCATTAAAGGCTCCTCATTACCTCCTTTATACATAAATGAATCTTGAAGTGTTAGAGGTTTTATAAAACAATATTTTCCGTGAGCCTTCCATTTATTATTATTTTTATATAAGAAAAACTGATCGTTTTCTACTAAGAAGTGGTCGTCTTTTAAATAGCTTCTTCCGCTTTTTTGACGACCGTACATGTCGTAGTAAAATTTAAAAACATTATGATGAACCAATAGAGTGTCTCCTTTTTGTATTTCGCCTTGATAACCAATAGGTGTAGAAATAACGGTAGCTAAACGATTAGCGGAAGTATGGTCTTCTTGAGATACGCTGGTTATAAAGTCTACCTCCCCGATTTGAGTACTATTATCGTATCTTTTGTTTTTTACAGGAGTGACTATAAAATTATATGGAGATCTCATTAAAAGTTTATATTGTATTCTAAGGATATAGGAAGGGTAACAAGGAACTCTTTCCACACATAAATTTCGTTATTTTTCTGTATCCAAATTTTATATGAACCTTCGAGCGCTTGTATTAAATGAATGGTATGACTACCTCCTAATACGTCTTGCCCAACAATATAATGCATAGCACCTGACTTGTAGTCAGCGCCAATTGATATTTTTCTAATGTCCATTTCATTTAATTTAATTATTTTTTATTTCGTTCCACTTGTGTGCTGCGCTCTCAGTGAAACACTCCCCGCAACAGTTGGTGTTCCTAATCCGCCTAACGTTCGCATAGTAAGAATTAAACCGTGGCCGGGTGCAAGTAGTGGATTAAGAAGCGAGTCTGCACTACAACATGCTGTCTCTGGTTCTGTTGGAGTAGGTGCTCCTCCAATTACCATCTCGCATGATCCAATTAGATATACAGGTGTTGCGGTGCTACAAGGGTCAAAGCCATATACAGCTAAACCATAAGTGTCGGCTACATCAGCTGTAATCTGAAAACTCAAAGAACAAAATGTTAAACCTGATACATCCACATCACATCCGTTTACTTCCGCTAATCTATAAAACATACCCCCGTTTAATTCTCCTGGATTCCAATGAGCATGGTCTGGAGCGTTAGCGTTGTTGTATAGTAATTGATTTATATCCTTATTACCCACAACAATATCGGCTAATGATGGGAAGCTCCAGTAGTCAGCGCCTGGAACTGTTTTAGTCATATAGAACCTTTGGTGTATATTTTCAAATGATTTGCCACCACCACCACCTGCTGGAACCGTCCAGCTTCCTGTACCATCTAAATATTTAGTAGCATCATTTCCTGAACCTCTCGGAACACATCCTTCATTAGTATCTCCTGTATATCTTGCTTGATTAATAGTTACTGATCCTGTTGCTGGAGAGACTGGGCTAATTAAAATTGGTAATCCTGTTGAAGCGGTAATTGCCCCTACACTTAGGTCACTTACTCCTGCGGTAGCACCTGGTGTAACCCATGTTCCATCTCCTCTTAAGAATGTTGTAGCACTACCTCCTGTTGGAACAAATCCTACATTAGTTGTCCCTCCGTAAGCATGAGGTTCTACTATCACCGCTCCTACGGTAGGGTTTATAGTTAAAGAAGTTCCTGTTGATGTAGAAGGAGCTACTGCGGTTACCGAAGTAACACCACCTCCACCACCTCCAGCTACCCATTCTATTGCGGTTCCTAATGCATTTAATCCTAAAACTTGCCCAATAGCTCCAGTAGATCCTGTCGCATCTTCAATTTGAGTTGGAATCATAAGAGGAGCTGTAACGTTAGTACCTGCTCCTGATAAAATTATACTGGTGATAGCTGTATTTCCCGCTGTTAAAGTGTCTTGTAAATCACAACAAGCAGCATTAATCCATGTTAAACCTGTTCCTGTAGATGATAACACTTGTCCCGCTAATCCGACTGAGGATGTAGAATCTGTTATAGTCCCAGCATCTAATGTTCCTGAAATAGTTATATCGGCATTTGCTCCTGACGCTGAGTTTCCTGTATCTAAAACAGATTGTAAATCTTGTGTTCCTCCGCTGGCCGCAGCCCATAACACCCCTGTTCCTGTAGATGTTAATACCTGTCCTGCAGTCCCTACAGAAGTTCCGTCCCATAAAGTTCCTGTTAAAGATATTGCTGAGGTAGACCCTGTTACCCCACTATTAGTATAACTATTATTTCCCGCCCAACTATTATTTCCTTCTGAATTAATAGAAACGTTAACCTCGTATGTCCAGACACCTGTTCCTGATAAGGTAACATTTTGACTGGTAGATGTATTTCCTGTAGCAATAGTAGACTGAAGCCCACAACAAGAGGCTGGAGGCAAGGTGCTTGACCATGCTACTCCCGTACCTGTGGATGTTAAAAATTGTCCCGGAGTTCCTACCGAACCAGCACCATCATTCAATAAAGCTGTTGCGTTAAAATTTAACGTAGTGCTATTAATATTTACTTGTCCAGAAAATGCTGAAGTTCCGGTGTTAACTAAAGCAGCCGGACTTAATATCTCTAACTGACCTCCCGCATTTATAATTTGAAAGGTAGCTCCGTCCACTGTAGCTTTTTGAACAGCTGTATTGTTTATAGTTAAAGTATCATTCCAGCTACAACAAGAAGTAGCAGGAGAATTAATCCACTGAATACCTGTTCCTGTAGATGATAGTATCTGACCTGCAGCACCAATGGATCCTCCAGCGGTAATTGTAGTAGGATAAATTGTACCGACTACAGTTATACCTCCACCTGGTCCTACACCTGTGAGGGTCATGTTTTGAGTAGCGGTATTACCTGTGTCTAAAACAGATTGAAGTCCTTGAAGAGGACCACCACCTGCAATTGCTCCAACTAAAAACGTAACCGTCTTATTATCGTCACTCGTGTCTGTTGCTATTAGTAAGTCGTCCGCGGATGGTGTAACCGTAGGATATGCGACTGTATTTTCAATTTTTGCCATTTCTATATATTAAATCCTGAAAGTATTCTATATCTAAAAGTAATCCTTAGTGACCCATTTCCCTGTGTTGGTCCATCCCCTCCACCAAAAGTAAAAACAATATTACTGTTTACTAATCCTGACATGTTTGATGGATATGTATTTGCATTAGATCCAAAAACATTATTTTGAGGAAATAATGCTGCTTGGTTTAAGTTAAAATCTGACATACCATAACAAGTAACTTGCTGAGGAACGGTGTTTCCCGATGCTATCAGTCCATCTCCACTACAATCAAAGTTGTCGGGAGGAATTGAGGTGTTGCTTATTACCTGAGCAACCAATTCTCCTATCTCAGGCATAACTATTACTCCTGCTCCTTGAGCTGGTATTAAAATAACCGGCATAGCTTCTGCACCTAAAACCTCTGCAGCTGTTAAGGTTCTGTCAAAATATTTCCAACCATAAAAAGCCCACAAGTCGCCAACTAAACAGGTTTTAGTTTCATTGTTATCACTAACATCTGTTAGCACCACATAGTCGTTAGCTTGAGGCTTGACTAAGGGGTATGCGACTGTGTTTTCAATTTTTGCCATTTTACTCTTTTTCTTTCGGTTCCTCTTTTTCTTTTATTTCTCCTGTCTCTAAATTTATTACCGCATCTTTCCCGTACTTAGTCATTAAGTCTCTCTCTAAATGTGAGAACTCTGTTTTTAACTCTTCTACTCTTAAACAAATTCCGTGCTTTTGTAAAGCTAAATCTCCAAGATTAGTTTTAAGTTTGTTAAATTCCACATTTAAAGTCTGTAAAGATTGTAACTCTTTTTCTTCAATTTTTTTCATTTTAATTAAATTTTAGTGATGATTAATATTTCTACAAAGATAATAAAAGTTATGGAATGTATTTTACTTTCCTTGACCTCTATATTTCTTAAGATAATGCTTGCTGGATTTTAAAGAACTACTCTTAGATTTAGAGTGTACTCCTGGTCTTTTCTTCTGACGGTTTCCACGAAATATAAATGCAGGTGACTTAGCCATTACTTTTTAATTTTTTCAAACGACCTTCCTCCAAAATAAGCTCCAATAACAGTTATTAAAACAATCTCTAATAAAGATGTCCATTTTTCTTCTACTACAAAATTAATAGACCCCGCGTCTATAAATATCATTAACACTGTGCATACAACTAAAAATATAAGAACCAGAGGTCTCACATTTTTACTTAACCAGGAATCGCTGGTCATATCATGCCTCCATCTTTCTGTTACGTTTTTTTGAATTGCTTCTTCGGCTGAAATAAAAAGCTTTTCCATCTCCATTTCAAACTTAGCCTTTTCATCTTTAGTTTGAATAAATTGATCTGCAATTCCTGCTACTTTATCAGCAACATCTCCCGCAGCTCCTCCGAATATTTTTGTAAGCCAATTCATGATTGTTTTCTAATATATTCTAATATAATATCTATTTTCTTTTTCATCTCTTCTATATTTTCCGCTGCCTTTTCATGGTGTCTTGAAAACTGATTTTTTACTTCATATAGACTAAATACTAAAAACCTATATAAAGCATAGAGCGCACCTAATAATAATACTAAAGGTAGTCCGTATCCTTCTATCAGTTGGAGCATTTCATTCATTAGGATAAATGTTTGTATTCTTCAGTAGCGTCAAAAGAAGGACATGCTTTATTAGCAAAATCTCGATGCCCATGAATAACCGCTCCTGGATGTAGACGTAATAATGTTTTTAATAAAAGCTTTAAAGATTCTTTTTGCTCGCAGGTTCGGGTATCTTTAGGTATCCATTTACCATCTACCCTTTCGCTTTCTACCCCTCCTATATAACAAATACCTATACTTGACCGGTTATAACCTTTAGTGTGAGCTCCTGTTTTTTCCAGAGGACGACCATATTCAATCGTTCCGTCTAATCCAATTACAAAATGATAACCAATTCCCGACCAACCCCTTTTTAGATGCCAGGTGTTTATAGTGGCTGCGGATATTTCTTGTCCTTCTCGGGTGGCTGAACAGTGTACAATTAATTTTCTAATTTCTCTCATTTCTTTTTTGCTTTAGCAAACTTATAAACCGTGAAGGCTATCGCTAAACTTAAAGAAACAAATTGTAAAATCTCATTACATTGAGTAAGGGTTAATCCCAGGGCTCCCCCATTGGCTGCTACTACTTCGATGGTGTCTTTCACTTCTTTAGTCATTTTTTAAAGGATAAGTTGCGGTTTGTACCCAAGTTATTTTTCCGTTCCCCGTTGCTGTTTGTGTCCAATTCATAATTGCAAATATAATAAATTTTATGATTTCTTCTTTTTGAAGGATTTTACTGTATCCGAGATGCCTGTACCTAAAGCAATAAGAGAATTACTTTTCTTTAATTTATTTATTCTGGCTTTAACAGGGTCATATACTTTACCAGGCTTTGGAGCGTTCTTGCCAGGATTATATGTTTCCTTTTTCTTTTTCTCAATTACCACCGGCTTTATAACATTACCTCTATTTGCTGAATCTGATACAGAAGGCTGTGTATTATAATTTAATCCGTCACTCTTTCTTTTCTCATTCTTCTTTTTGGTACGATGTTTTTTTTCTGTTTTAGGCATAATTGTTTATTTTTATTCAATCCAACCGTTGTCCAGGTTAGTAGTTAGTTCGTAAATTTCTGTCCAAGTGTAATGTGTCTCTCCTTCTGCAATCGGTGGAATATTATCATCAGGAAATGATATGATAAATAAAGTACTGTCGTTATTTTGTCTTACCGTAGCGGCTGAACCTTGTATAACGGTAGTGTAATTAACGTCATCTATAAGCGATATGTCTAAGGTAGAATATAACATTATGGTACATCTGTTGTAATGTCAGAACTTACTTGATTTTCCATTGATAAATCTAAACCTCCTTTAGCGTCATCAATAGTAGCGTAAGAAGCTGTTCCATCAGGATCTCCCATTCTCCACCAGTGTTGTAGATTTCCCGAAGCAGCTACTGTATTTAAATCTACCCCTGCACCCCCATTATATATTTCTAAACACTCGGCATTAGTTAAATATTTATTCCAGACAGCAAACTCATCTATCCATCCTTCAAATCCATAACTCCCTCCATTTCTACCTATATAGGTAGCTCCTGTTTCGTCAAAAGTAGTTGTAACAACCTGGTTTTTACTATTAATAGTAGAACCGTTAAGCACATACCCTACATTTAGAGAAACTGCTGATGTGTCTGCTCTATATATAACATGATACCAAGTTCCTGCAACAGCTCCCCAGCCAAATCCGTCAGACCATGGGCCTCCAAATTGTAGGTTTCCGGTTGTAGTTATGTACATTTGTGTTTGTAATGTTCCTCCCGCACCAAAAGCCCATAACCTTTGATTCGTAGCGGGTGTAGTAGTCATATTCTGAACTTTTACCCAAAAAGAAACACTCCAATTACCTGTACCCAGAGCTCCCAACAAAGGAGCTTTGGTTAGGTTTTGAAGTCTTTGGTCAATCCCGTTAAATTTTACTGAATAAAGATTAGAAAATGGAGGCGGTGTGTAGGGCGCGCTATTGTCTAACCATAGATTTGCATTTCCGTTTCCGTTAACAATTGCCATATTACCACATTGCTATAATATCCGTAGCGGTAGTGTCTCCTACATAAACTTGAATTACTTGAATTGGCATAAATGACCCATTCGCTATATTTTTATAAATCTGTGTTAAATTTGCAGGAGTATTAGCGGCATTTACATTTCCTCCTTGCTCCGCCATTTTTACATGTATATCTCCAGCAGTTCCTACAAACAAAGTACATCCTATTGTTGGTTTTTCGTATATAGTAATGTAGTCTGAAGCGCCACCACCTACAGTACCATTTAAAGTAATTTGAGTGTCACTGTCTACCGAAACTACATAATAACATTCTGAAGCTGTTCCATTATAAACAATCATACCTTGCTTTATATTCATTTCAGTGAATTTAGTATTAGTCCCTGTTAAAACTGACCCAGTGCTTGCGTCTACCTGAAACATAGTTACCCCATCTGTTGCTTCTACTGTAGTGCTAATTAAGTTAATTGCTGAAGTTGGATCAGGTATTCTTACCTTATTACTTGGTATAACTTTTAACGCTTCTCGTGATTGTAATTTTTGATATGCCATTTTTTTTCTTTTTATTTATCGTAAGGAAAAGCTCGGTTTAAAGCATCTCGTCTTTTTCCGCAACCACAATCCTTACCTGTTTTTTTTGCTACTGTGTCTACTACTTTTTTTATTCCCGTTGCCTGTGTAAATTTTTGTATAGTGTCTCCAAAGCCTCGAGATTTTTTCATGTTTGGAATATCTTCAATTTTAGTTCTACGCATACTTATTTCTTACAAGTACAGAGCTTGTTAGGACAAGACTCTACATTAAACATTATTTTTGAAATTAACCAATTCCATTTACACTGGAACTTACACCATAGGTTAGAGATTGACTCTCCTAACCAAATTAATAATTTACCCATCTTTATTTATTTTTACACCCAAAGTTGTTAGCGTAGTTAGCCATTTTTACTACTTTTTCAGAATACTTATCAGTCTTCTTCATTACAGCAGTAGCGGCACTACACGCATCTTTGAATCCGTTATTTTTAGCCCACTTCGTAAAAGCTCCCTGACGAGATTCTTTTATTTCTGGAAAATCTCCTTTCTTAGTTCTTCCTTTCGTAGCCATTATTTTCTAATGTGTTTAGATAAATGAGCCTTTACATTGCGAATTTTTTCATAAGACATATTGTGATCTCCTCCGTATGCATGTCCATAGTCTTTTTTAGACATTGCTTTAGACTCATCTCTTCTGTCTTTTAAAGATTGTTTGTGATGTCCTTTATGCTTTCCACCTAAAGACTCATCTAATCTTGAATTGTAACCTTGCTTTTTCATAATTTATAATTTTTAATATTTTACAAAGATAGTAATATTTATTTATATGTGTTTAGTACGATTTATCCTTCTGCCAAGAACTATCCCATCTTTTGATACCCGTTAAAGCTTGAGAACGTTTTTTTCTTCCTGCTCTTTTTTTAGCTCTCCTAATGTCTTTATTCATTTTAGTTTTACCAGTAGCTCTATCCTCTCGCTTTTTCCCACGAGTATTTTCTCTTTCTATACGATTAGACGTTCTCTTCTTTCTTGTTTCGTTTTGTCTGGCCTCTCTATCTTTTCTTTTAGCCTCTTTGGTTTTTAATCGAGATTTAGTTTTGGTTTCTTTATTCTTTATCTTATCTAACTTAGATTTTAATCTTGCCAGTTTTTTATCTCTCTTTTCCTTAGTAAGCTCAGTATTAGCCCGTACTTCTTTTATTTTTGCTTTAGTCTCTCGAGTACTCTCTATAGACTTAGTGCTGGCTTTCTGTCTTTTAGAAGCAAGGTTTCCTTGTTTTTTTATAGACCTTTTATCCGCATCAATATTTTTTTGCAGAGATTTCTTACGAATCTTCTCTTTCTTCTCTTTTTGCTTTTCCTTACTTCTTCTTACTTTGTCTTTAGCAGTGTGAGTAGATGCTTTTTGCTTCTGCTTTAATTTAGCTTCTTCAATCTTACGGTCTCTTCTTTCGTCCGCTTCTTTTCTTTTCTTAGCGTCAGCCTCTTTTTTAATAGTAGACTTAGATTTTACCGTACTCTTTTTAGAAACATTAGCTCTATGAAATGGTTTATGTGGCATAATTTTTATGGTTTGAAGTCAGACGCGTCAAAAACAGAAGGAGACATTGGATTACTCAAATCTCTTTTTAAACGTTTTGTTACTTTCTTCATCATTCTCTTCCCTGTAGAATCGTTCTTTTTACGCGGTCTTGGAGGAAGTTGCGGATTTATTTTTCTTTTACCCTTTGGCTTCTGAGTCCCGTCTGGACCAACGTTCTTTCTCAAGTGCTTTAGTGGGTCTTTTGTTGGTTTCCCTGGTTTTTTTGTTTCTTTTTTCTTTCTTAGTACCTTCGTTAAATCATCAAGCATTTTCCGTCTCTTATTCACTCTGTCCTGCTCCTTACCTTTCTTTCTGTCCTCTTGAGCTTTAGGATTGGCATTAATTTTTTTCTGGATTCTTTTTTTCTTTTTTTCCTGAATCTTTGTTCTTAACTTTCTTAAAGGCTTTATCTTGCCATCTTTATCTTTTAGTTTTTCAAGTCTTTCGTTAGTCTTCTTTCTTTTCTTAACTAATTTATTAAGTTTTTCTCTGTCTGTTTTTTTCTTTTTCTTTGGATCAGTTGGCATAGTTGTATGGTTTTATAATTTGTTTTTATTAGTTGAAGTTCTGTATTTTTTTGTAACAGTTTTTTTCCCTCTGTTATAATTAACTGTTTTAGATTTTATCTTGCCTTTGTTAGGGCCAAACCTAACTTTACGCTGTGTACGCTTTGTCATTTGATTACCATCGTCAAACACAATTTTTTCTCTACGCATTTTCTCTTTGCCAGCCTTATCTGTTTTAGACTTAAATCTTTTTTCCCACAGCTTCTTGTCTCCGTAAGGAATGTCCGCAGGTTTATGCCCTAAATATCCTTGGTTATATTGACTCACTCTTTCTTTAGTAGTGGTACCTCTTTTGGTTGTCTTAACTACTTTTTTAGATTTAGCGTCTTTAACGTAATTCTTTTTAACCGTTCTCTTTTTCTTTTTCTTGTCGTCTGACATAATTTTAATACCTTTGTGACTGCAAAGATACAAATTTAATTTAATGTCAAATATAATAAGAAAGAACTACGATAGAGTTCAGCCCTCACACGATTACATGAAGTATTGGAGGGTGATAAGGTATTGGGCTAAAGCCAAATACAAAGTCGGAACTCCCGATATAGATATGCTATTTTTCCTTTATAGCGAACAAATATTTAACAAAACAAAGTTTAAAGATTTCGAAGAGTGTATGTCTTGGGACGAACCGAGGTTCTATAGACTACTTAAACAGGGATGGATTCATGTTTGGAGAAAAAGACAAGGTAAAGAAACAACGCTTTATGAGTTATCTTATAAAGGTAAACGACTGGTTAACACTCTATATAAAAAATTAAATGGAGAAGAAATAGGGGAAAGCCCTCAAGCCAATCCTTTATTTAGACACGATGCTTCTTATATGGATAAGATTTATCGTAAGATGATTATAGAAATGAATAACTTTATAAAACAACAACGACATCTCTCTCAGTAATAATCGTATATGGATTATCTTCAATAAGCATTTGATGTCCAGCCGCTCCGTCATAATAAACTATGTCTCCTTTCTTTATGACATTAACATCAGTTCCTTCTTTTATTACTTCTCCTTTTTTGTATCTAAAGTCAGACGCGTCTTGCGCAGAAAGTAAAAGTCCTGATTCTGTTTTTAATTCTTCTTTTATCGATTTAATTATAATATACTTACCTATTGGTTTCATATCTTTTTATTTTAAATTTTAATACATTACATTTCGGGTACAAATACTGAAGAATCTTAAGTCTATGATTTCCTTGAATCACCCAATACTTTCCTTCTTTCTTAGTAACCTCTATTAATTCTTTTAATCCGTTATTATCTATATCGTGCAAAAGCCCAGTCCAATCATAACCTCTATCATTAGTTATTAACTGATGTATAGTGTAATTAGTAAAGTCTCCATTAATATCACAAAGTCTAATATACTCTGTAGTATACTGACTTTTATAATATTTTTTACTCATCCTTATTTATTCTCGCGTGAGTAATTATAGCGTTAGTAGTTAATATGGTAGTAGCTACACTAATAGCGTTAGACAATGCTTGAGTGGTTACTCTTGCTGGATCAATAACCCCCATATCAAACATATTTCCATACTCTCCTGTTACCACGTTATATCCTATATTCTTTTTTTGTTTAGTAGTAAGACCTCCTTCTGGAAGATTAGGAATAAACCCTGGCTTATCATATATATCTTTTTTATCTAATCCTGCATTTTTTAGAATTTGACGTAGAGGAGCTTCTAAAGCTTCTTTTAATATTTTATGAGAAGTCTTTTTGCCATTATAAGTTTGAGCTATATTGTATAATAACAACCCTCCTCCTGGCACAATTCCTTCTTGAAGGGCACTGCGCACCGCGCATACCGAGTCATCGACTCGGTCAAATTTTTCTTTTTGTTCTATGTCAGATGTAGCACCTACATGTATACATCCTATCCCTCCAACTAAAGAAGCTATTCTTTCATTAATAAAATCCTTCTCATGTTTAGCTGTTAATCTTTCTTGTTGGTCTCTTAATTCTTCTACTCTATCAATGGTCTCATTAGTAATCTCTCCGTCTTTAATAATGATAGTAGAGTCTTTACCTACTATAATCTTATCTGCATGCCCTAAGTCTTCCATTCTAATTAGAGATAAATCATCTCCTGTTTTTTCAGAAAAGTATTTAGCTCCTACAGAAAACGCTATGTCTTGCATTAACTCGTGAGTTTTATATCCAAATGACGGAGGTTGTATATTACAAAACTTTAATCCATTTCTTTGAACATTGGCTGCCATTGTATTAATAACATTCTGTCCGCAATCTCCAATAATTAAAAGCTTGTCTCCCGCATTAATAATAGGTTTTAATATATTCTCAATTTGTAATATATTACTAATCTCTGAATCACATATAAGAATCTTCACTCCTTCATATACACACTCATCTTTTCTTTGGTCATTAATAAACATAGGAGAAGTCCACCCTCTATCTACTTTAATACCATTAGTTACTTCAGCAAAAGTCTTATCTGTTTGAGATCGCTCTACAGTTACTATCCCATCTTTACCAACTTCTTTATATGCTTTAGCTATAATCTCACCAATCTCTTTATCATTATTCGCAGAGATGGTTGCTATATCTTCTAACATATTCTCAGTAACCTCAACAGCCTCTGTCTTTATTTTATTATCTATTATCTCCCCTTGAACTCTGAGCTCTCTAATTATTTTAATTTTATTATCTCCTTCTTTTATATGTTTCTGACCAGCCTTCACTAAAGCTTCAGTTAATACAATAGCAGTAGTTGTTCCATCACCAGCGGTATTAGCTGTTTTTTCAGAAGCTTGTTTCATCATTCTAACCGCAAGGTTTTCGATTGGGTCAATAAGAGATATTGATTTAGCTACAGTTACTCCATCTTTAGTAACGGTTAATCCTTGAGTATGTTCTGTTGATTCTATCAATACAGTTTGCCCTTGAGGGCCAAGAGTTGATTTAACTGCATTAGATATTTTAGAGATTCCCGAGGTAAGCTTTGTTCTTGCGTCTTCATTAAACGCTAAGTCTTTTGGAATGTATCCAGAGTCTTTCATTGTGTTGTGATTTAATTAAATTTAATTTGTGCAAAGATATAAAAATAATAATTACAATTGTGACGGTATGTCGAAATAAATTTTCTATATTGTATATATATATAACTCTCCTATCTCTATATATATTTTTATATATTTTGTGTTTCAAATCGACATATCGACATAAATAAATATAATAGATTGAAAATCAATAAGTTAGTTTGTGTCGTTTTTTTTTACAAAGTGGAATCTTGTGTCGATGTTTGACATAGATATAAAAAAAAGAGGCAGACTGAATGTCTTACCTCCTTTTCACAACAGAACAAATGGGATTCTTTTAGAACTCTAACTCTCTCCAGTTCTTTTTATCTTCAGCTAATTCTATACCTTCAGCTATTCTATTTATTTTTCTATCGTTTGTTACTGCTCTTTTGATACGCGCGGCTTTTGCTATACCGGTTTCTCCATCTCTTCTTTCGTTCATTAGTCTTCCGTCTTTAACATAAAGTCCGTCAACGTTGTCAGATCCAATAAAAGGGTTTGTCATTTTTTTCATAGTTCTAATTTTTTACAAAGATATAAAATTTTTTTAGATGTCTGGGGGTTGAGGGTTATTATAGGTGATACGATGGAAGTCCAGTATAGAAAAGTGATTTGTTTTTTGGGGGTGGGGGTGTTGTTTTCAAAATTTCCAGTCCGATTTTTTGGGGTTTTTCTGGTGGTGGTTGGTTGTGTGTGTGTGTCTGGTTGTGGTGGTGGTTGTGGTGGTGGTTGTTCCTCTGTCTGTCTGTCGGTTGGTTGTCCTTCCCTCTCTCCCTTCCCCTCCCCTCCTCCCTCCTCTGTCTGTGTGTGTGTGTTTGTGTTGTGTTGTGTTGTTGTGTGTCTGTCTGTGTGTGTGTTTGTGTGTGTGTGTTGTTCCGTTTGTTTACTGATCTTTTTAATTGTGTAATATATACCAGTATTAATAACAATTTGTTAAACCTTCCCCCAATTAATCGACTAAATAAAACATTTAGACACTGAAAGAAAGGGAATAATAACCCCACGAACACACCGAAACACAAACAAAACACCAAGAAAACACAATTTTTTTTCCTCTCTAACTACCTGAACATCAACAACTTAAAAATTATTTTCACACTGGGACAAAAATAAAACAAAATTTATTTGTTTATATTAAAATAAATATACTATCTTTGAACAATAATTAAACAAATAATAATAATAAATTAAAAAGTTTACAACTATGAAAAATTCAGTAAGAAAAGAACTAACCGAACACATTAACGACTTTCAAAGAGATGAACAAAATCATTTCACAATGTTTAACGAGGATTACTATATTATCGGATATTACCAGTCTGAACAATGGTTAAAACTTCACAACATAGGAGAACTGGAAGGAGTTAATATATGTAATGAGTATGAGATGGAACATTTCGGAGAGATACAAACAACATTCGACAACACCGAAAAACTGGTAAATCATTTGGTTTACTGGTTCGGACAGGATTTGTGTAATGAGTTAAACATTCCATTTGATAGAGAATAAAAGTTAATCTGATGAGGACTAAATTGTCCGAAACTGGAAGAAATTCCAGTCATTAACAAATAATTAAATAAATAAAAAAGTTATGAAAAAAAGTATTTTTATAGGTAGTCTTGTTTTCTTCTCTTCTTGTGGGATAGGACACCTAACAACCGAACAACGAGGAGAGATAAACAAGATAGACAAACAAATGGATCGTTTGTGGGTAAATTACTCTTACTCAATCGATAGTTTGTATATCAAAAGGGATAGTATCATAGAGAACAACGGAAAATTCAAAGAATGTTGTGTAAAGACTTCTAATGATGTGTATAAACATGAAGGACTAACAATAGATTAATTATGAACTTACCTAAAATATCAAACATAATCGGACACGGAGGAAACGAGGTAAAAAATCAGTTTATCATCCGAACTAAAGGAACAACAATTTTTCAGTCTTACGATAGTATTATTTGTATGATTAATCATAACACCGGAATAACTACACTGGACAAAAATTACTGGGACTACTCAACAACAACCGGAAAATATAGAAATATATTTTTAGGAGAGAGTAAACAAGATACTGAAAAGAAAATAAAATCAAAAGAGTATAAACTAAAAAACCTTAATTAAGATGAATTACCAAGAGAATGAAATATCATATTGTGTAAACTATAAAGGACAAAAAATAAAACCTTATAGGAGTTTACCGATATTACCTAAACCGAGTTTAATTAGAAGGATAATAAACTTCTTTAAGTAATACTGATGAGTGTTTAATACACGAAACTGGTAGAAATACCAGTCTATTACAATAAAAAATATATAAAAATGAAGACAAAAGAAGGTAGTAAATCTGAAATGATGAGGGACTCTGACTTTAGACAAGAGTTAAAAAGTGTTTTACTGATAGACTCAAATGTAAAATCAGTTAGACAAAGAATGGAAACAACCCTATCAAATATACAATATCAAAAGGGAGTTATGATGTGGGATGATGAGGAGAAAATTGAACATTGTATTGAGATACTTAAAATACTGGAGTATGAAACAACACCAGTATATGAGGATCAATGTTGGGATTGTAAAGAGGATATACAATACACGGACTTACATCCTTTTTGTCCGGAATGTAATCAACACCAATAAAATTAAATAGATATGGAAAATAAAGAGTATAAATATATATATCTACCTAATGGAGATTATATAGTAATTAAATTTGATATAGAAGGAGTTGTTTATGATAGATTTAATAAAGATGATGAACATAAAGAGTCTTACGGATATGATTTGTATGAGGAATTAAAATTAACTAAAGTATAATAAAATGAAAGAGAAATTTTTATCAATGAGAATGGGAGAACATTTAGAAATGAAAAGGTTCGGACTATCAACAAAGGAAATAATAAGACTTAATACAAATGAATGGGAGGTAAATTGTTTTGTAGATGGATGGGAAACTTATTATATGAACATAAAAGAACTAATAAATTATTTTACTAACTAATTAAATATAAAAATTATGAAAATTGTAATTGAATTAACCGAGTTTACTCAACCGGTAGGAACACACTTAACACCAATGTTGGATATAGGATATAAAACTGAAGACTCTACCACAACAATATGGTTTAACAACGAGGAGGAAATAACCGAGTTATATGATAGATATAAATACGATATAATGAACGACTGGGAAGGAGAGGAGTTACCATCTTTAGAGGACTTTTTATATTCGGAACATATAATCATATTATTAGGATGTATAAATGGAGAAGGACACGAGGTTCTATACTCTTAAATTAAATTAAATAAATAAAATTATGGAAAACTGGAAAACACAATATGATGAGAGTCAATTTTTAATGGATGAAATTGACTTTTTTAAGAATGATAAACAAGAGTTTCTTGTTAGTATATTATGGGATGAAGATAGAGAGGTTGAAAGTGTAACGGACAAAGAAATTGAAGATCATTTTTATAGTGATTGTTATTTGTATGAAATACATAGAGAACAATTTTTGAATGATATGAACGAGGAGTTTATGGACTATATAGATGATGAGGTTTATGTTGAGGGTAAAAATATGGGATGGAGAAATAGGACTGGATATAAAGAGTTTACACTGGAGAGAGGAGAGGATATCTTCTATAAAATTATACCTGAATGTGATTTAACTTATTATATAGAAAAAGTAAAAGAAAAAGAGTATCAAGTAAAAATATCTCACCACGACTCACCAATGGGAGAACATTATACAATTAAAATTAAATAAAAATGAAAAGAGTTGATAAACTAAATAACTGGAACAAATTATCAGACAAAGAAAAGTCAGATAAAATTGTAAACGAGTTGGACTGGACTGAAAAAGACACAAAAGAATGGAACGAATTTAAGAAAAATCTACCAAATTTAATAAGAGAAGGGTTACTTTTTGGGTTCGGAATGAGTGTTTTTCTATTAATTTTAGGGTTCTTTTTATATCAATTTCTTCAAGTAATATACAAAATATAAAAAATAATTAAACAAAAACTTGACTTGTATTATTATTTTATTATACATTTGTCAAAAATTATTAATCTATTAAAATTAAAAAAATGGGAACAAGAAGTTTAACAAAGGTTATAGAAACCTACACGGACAAAGAAAACAAGAAACACAAAACAAACCTTATATGTATGTATAGACAATATGATGGTTATCCAAGTGGACACGGACAAGAGTTATCAGAATTTTTGTTCGGTAGACAAATTGTAAACGGATTTAGTTGTATACACGAAAACGAAAAATATAACAACGGAATGGGATGTTTCGGAGCAGAATTAATATCCTACTTTAAGACTGGAATAGGAAACATATATGTTCAAGATCCAAATAGTGAAATGGATTATGAGGACTTTGAATATATAATAGAAGGAAATGATGAGGATGGGTTAAACATAAAAGTAAACAATTATGATGGAGTTGAAGTGTTTAATGGTAGTGTAGGTTCATTTAGAGATTTTTGTAATGAATAAAATAAAACCTATGAGAGTTAAGAAGGTTGGTAAAAATACCAACAAGAGTTATACTGAATGGATGAAATACATCCATAAGGAAGTAAGTAAAATAAATAAAAAGAAAATAAAATGAGTTTATACCATAAATTAAGATTAGATCCACCTTTACTAAAAATAGAGGGAAAACCGAGAGAAATTAAAATTGATGTAGTGTCGGTAATGTGTGATAACAAGTATAGATGGAGTGTATATAAAAACGATAATGGGGATTACAAAATTTCTACCTCCCCATCTGCCTTCTCTAATTTTCAAACGAAATACTCAAAAGATGATATTGAGTGGGAAATGGATGGAGGAGACTGGGAGGAAGTGTGGGAGATGATTAATAGTGGAACAATTAAAATAGAAAAAATAAAATATAGATAATATGAAAAATTATAGTAAAGAAGAAGTAGAGAAATACTGGACTGAATTAATATCAGAACATTTAGTTGGTAAAACAATAACAAAAGTAGAATATATTGGGGATGAAGAAATGGAAGAGAATATGTGGTATAAAAAACCGATAGCAATTTGTTTAGACAATAGACACTGGTTAATACCTATGATGGATGATGAAGGAAATGATGGAGGTGCGTTATCTACTACAATATCAGAATTAAGAACAATACCAGTGATATGAAAAAAGATACTAACTTTTATATAGAGTGTTTGAAAAGAGAATTAAGAAAGCCATTAAATAAACAAGATTTTATGTATATGAGATGGTTAGATGAAATGATAAACGATAAATCAAATAAATAAATAACTAAACTTAAATTAAATTATGCCGAACTGGGTTTATAGTGGGATAACAATATCTACCCCACTTACAAAAAAACAAGAAAAGATATTACAAAAAATAGAAAAGACTGGATCAATATGTGATTATTATGTTCCGAGAGACAAAGAGATTTTAGAAACAAGAAGTCCAGTCAGTATTGTTTCTCAAAAAGAATATGATGAGATACAACTTAAAAACAAAAAGAAAGAAAAAGAACACAAGGAAGGGGAACACTTACATTTAGATCGTTCAATTACACAAAAGATAAGTGATAACCTTATCAAAAAGTATGGAACAAATAATTGGTATGATTGGAGTAACGAAAACTGGGGAACAAAATGGGGAGATTGTGATTTAGAGATAGATATTAAAGAGGGAGATATAAGATTTGAGAGTGCGTGGAGTCCTATTTCTAATAAAATAATGGATATGTTTATACAAGACTTTCCTAATATACATTATCATTTTGAAGAAGAACAAGGATGGGGAGCAGAATATGATTTTGAAGATGGAGAAATGACACGAAGTTTAGATTATGATTACCCTGAATGGAGTGATGAGGATATTGAAGAGGTAGATGGAATGAATGTAGTAAAGTTGCTTAACGAACATCCACGATACCCTGATGGGATTGGATATTATTTAGATTGGGGGATGGAATATGTGGGAGAGACAATAGAAGAAGCTAAAGAATACCTTAAAAATAATTAATATGAAAAATAGAGATATATTAAAAGAGGTGTTAGATGAGTATGATAGTCCGGCTATGATACTTGATGATAAGATAGATAACTATATAAAATGGTATAGGGAAGAATGTAACGATCCTTACGGGGAATTAAGATGGTTGATTGAATGTGTATTAGAGGATGAGAATAATAAAAAGTTTATGATGGAGATACTTAATGATACTGCCGAAATATATAGGTTACGAGACAAAATAGAAATAACAAAACATAAATAATATGAAATATAAATTAGAAACATATAAGTTTATAGACTATATGTTCCAAGATAAAGATGATTATCTTTACTGGGGAAAACGAGTAGCCGAAGAAGTGCAAGATGGAGAAGTAACTATTACCTTACAAGGATTGTTAGATGGTTGTGGAGAGATACCTATATGGTATTTTGATGTAGAGGATGAGAATGAACACCCTGAATATATAGACTCTTCAAATGTAGATCTAATATGAGTGAGAAAGAAGATATATTAGAGTGGTATGATAATTTTGTAGACTATATTGAAGAAATGGATATAAACTTATATAACGAAGCGTGTGAACATGCCGATAAAAAAGAAGAAGATGAACTACGATAACTGGAAATTAGCAACACCCGATTATACCGAGATGGTTAGTAGATGTTGTGGAGGAGAGTATGAGGAAGTGTATAGCGAGATGTATGATGAGGATAAATTATTATGTAGTGAATGTAATGAGTATTGTGAGTCAATAGAGGATTATGAATATAAAGAAATACAAAGAGAAAATTATTTAGAAGATATGAGAGATGAATAAATAAAGAATAAAGGTAGGAGAACAGAGGTGTTAGCTGAAAAACGTGGAATGAAAAGATCCTAATGTAGCCATCCTTGAGTGCACTCTTAACGAACTACTACCTTTATTTTTTAATAATTAAATATCAATAGGTGTTGAATGATGTAAGTCCCGATATGGCAGAAACAACTTAATAGGAATGAAAACATTTGCGTTATCAATAACCTGCCTTATGATATTTTTAATAAAATAAAAAAATGAAAGAAATACAAGAGTTAATACTAAAAGAAAAACAAAAGGATAGTCCTAATAAAGAATATATCCAGTTTTTACAACAACTATCGGATCAGAAAGAGTTAAGTGAAAATTTAGTTAATGAAGTTAAGCAAAGAAACTTGTTAGAAAAACAATACAAACAAAATACTATTGAGTTTGAAGATTACTTTAAGTATAGTGGAGAGGTGGAGGAATACAAAAATATAGTAGATCGTTTAGTTTGGAAAAATAATATGGTAGACCGGCTAAAAGAATATATGAAAGATAAAAAATTAAATAAATAACTAATTAAAATTAAAAAAATGAGTGAATACAAAGAACAACAACCGATTAAAACAATAGAACTTGATACCTGTTGGTATGAAATGAATGATGGAACAATACATTATGATACCGATACAATTAGAGAGGAGTTTGAACGGATAATAGAATGTCTTGAGAGTGGAGAGGCAGTAGAAAAATCTGCAATTGATATGATTTTTGGGAATTAATAACAATTAATTAATAAGAGGGTATATCGAAGCAGTAGTGGAAACAATCGAGTGGACACAATATACTCAGATCTCTGCCCTTTTATTTTTTTAACAATTAAAAAATATGAAAAAAGAAACTTATTACTTGGTAGAATACAATTGTATGTATGATGGTAGACAGCCAGAAGGAGTGTTTACTGAAAAAGCATGGAAGAAGTATATCAAAGAAGAAAATTTGTGGAGAGAGCAGGATGAGGAGGTTTTATATGAGGAAGAGATGGAGGATAATGAGGAGTTTATCTTTACGGAAATTGAAGTGCATAATTAAAAATAAAAAGAAATATGAAAACATCAGACTTAATTAAAGAAGTAGGAAGAGAAGTAGTTATGTTGCTACTTGAAAAAAATAAAGCATACGGAGATACTGCAAATAAACCTCCTAAAATTTTTTCTAAACTATCAGCAAAAGAAGGGATACTGGCGAGAATAGATGATAAGTTAAGTAGAATAAAACAAGTAGGTATAAATGATAAGACTGAAGACACCTTATTAGACTTAATTGGATACTTAATTTTATATAGAGTTCAGTGTAAAAAGGAAGAGAAATAAAAAAAAGTTAAACATTATTTGGTAAAGTATTGAAAAAGAATTATCTTTACCGCCAATTAAATCTAATTAAATTAAACTTTATATGAAGAAACGTATTTTTGATCTTTACGCAACGGAAATAGCCAAGCAATTCCATCTGACACTCGATCAGATGTTTACTAAAACAAAGAAAAGAGAGATAGTAGATGCAAGACAAATCTTGTATTACTTATGTATGGAGCGTCCTATTAGAATATCTTATATTCAAAGGTTTATGGAAGAAAACGGACATCATATTTCTCACTCTACTATTATACACGGATATAAAAAAGCAAAACAACTTATTGATGATGATAAGGATTTTGAAGAAGTAGTTAATAAAATTCAGAATGTATAGTATAGAAGATGTGTTTGAACAATCTCAAAAAGACCATCACGCAATTATCACGGACAAAGGAGCAATCAACAACGGAGTAAAAATACAAAAGTTCCCATCCAAAACCGAGATCTTAAATTGTGGTAGGAGTGGAGATTATTTTCAAGAGTGTAATAAAGAAGAGTATAAAATTTTTTTTAAGTATGGATGGAAGGAAGGAGGATTAAGACTATCAATGTTGAATTGCAAAAGAAAGTTAGACATTGTAGAACATAAAATAAAGGCTGAAGTAAATACAAGAAAGAATGATAAACACATACAAAGATTAAAAAACACAAGAGAATCTTTATTAATAAAATATTCAAATAGAAATCAACAATTAAATAAATTAACAAATGGAAAAAAAGAAAAACATTTTTAAGGATTTATCATCCATATCTATAAAAGGTAAAACCGATAAGAAAGGAAAGTTTGATTATTTATCATGGGCTTCAGCGTGGAGTATGATTAAATCAGAACACCCTGAAGCACAAAGAAAAGTATATGAGTCTCAAGAAACTGGACTTAACTTTTTTACTGATGGTAAAACTGCTTATGTAAAAGTAGGTATAACTATAAATAATTTAGAGCATATAGATTATTTACCAGTAATGGATTACCGAAACAACTCAATATCTATGGATAAGATTAATTCTATGGATGTTAATACAGCCATTCAACGATCTACTGCCAAGGCAATTGCTATGCACGGATTAGGATTAAGTTTATGGATAGGAGAAGATACTATAATAACAACTAAACCGGTTTCAACTCCGTCCAGTAAAACTCCTACACCAACAAAAGACGCTAAAATAACTTTAGATATAGGAGATAACAACTGGGGTAAGGTATTAAAATATATAGCTTCTAATAAAGAATTAGGATTACCTAAAATAGTAAAGAATTTAGAGACTAAATATAATATAAAGGCGGTAGTAAAAAAAGAACTCTCAAAACAAATTAAATAATGGAAAAAATACCAGGGATAAAAGCTTTAATTAAAGATAAATTAGATAAACTTAACTGGGTTCAATGGGATGGATCAGGGATTACCAGTGAAGAGGGTTTTGTAGTTTGGGTAGACTATATGGAAAATATAGGGGTAGATAAAGATACTAATCAACTCTTAATTAATATAAAGTATAAAGGTCAGCCAGTATACACAACCGCAACTACTGATAAAGATACTATGGATTATTTTGGTGTATGGTATATGCAGTTAGGAGATATAATAAACGAGAGAAATGAAAAGAGAGATAAAGAGGCGGAGGAAGAGGGTAAAATAAAATTTGAAAAACTATAATATGGATAAAGACTTACAATTATTAAAAGAGGATGAGCATTATTACGGAAAGTTTGGAAAACAATTTTTATCTAATTCCGATATAATCACTTTACTAAACGATCCTAAAAGTTTTGGAACTGAAAAGGTTATGACAAAAGCTATGTTGATTGGAAGATATTTTCATACAGCAATGTTAGAGCCGGAAAAAATTGATAGTGTAGAATATTGGACTATTGATGCTTCCAGTAGAAATACTAAAAAATACAAAGAAGAACTACTCCATTACAAAAGACCTTTAATGATGTTATCTAAAGAAAAGATTGAGATTGATAAGGCTATCAGCACTATGAAAAACAATTTGGAATTTTATGAGTCAATATATGATGAAGAAAATGAGTTCGAAGTTCCTGCAATACACGAGGTAATGGGAATGAAATGGAAGGGAAAGGCAGATATAGTAGGAAAAGATTTTTTAATTGATCTAAAAACTACATCTAACATAAAAGACTTTAAGTATAGTGCGAGAAAATATAACTATGATAGTCAAGCGTATTTATACCAACAATTCTTTAATAGACCTCTTGTTTTTTATGTGGTAGACAAACTAACGTTTGAGTTAGGGGTATATCATCCCTCTGAAACTTTTTTAAATTATGGAAAAGATAAAGTTGAACGAGCAATAGAAGTATATAAAAAATTTTTTAGCAATGAATCTACGGAAGATATTGAAACTTATATTATTAAAGAAATACTTTAATAAAAAAAATGATGAAGTGTGGTTGAAAGTTCCGACCAATTACACTTCACAAGCTGATCGTGATAAAGTCATGGAAGCTACAATGGACAAGTTGGAGCAAATAATTTATAAAAATTTTTAATTATGGCAGAAGAAAAAATCTATGTCGGAAGTGGAACTTCCAAGTTTGATGGGAACTTAATCTCATGTAGTGTTTGTTTAACTGATTTACCTCAAGAACACATGTTCGAGTATAATGGTAAAAAGTATATCAAACTAAATGTATCAGCTAAAAAAGATGGGGCTGATGAGTATGGTAAAACTCATTATTTAGCTGTAGATACTTATAAGCCTGAACCGAAAAAAGAGCCGGTTGCAACAAAAGAAGAGGAAGACTTACCATTTTAATCTTATTCCTTGACAAAGGATAGGGGGTTTTAGACTGGGCAGTAACGAAGAACAGGTATCCCCCTATTTTTTTGTCTTTTTTGTGTCGATATGTCGAAATAGGTAGGTAATTATATGGTAATTATGTTTTTTATTTTATTTATATAGTTTATTTTATTTATTTTTTACTTATTATTGACATATCAACATAAGAAATATATAAAGTAGTAGTAGTCAATAAGTTAAATAAAAATAAGTCGACATAAAATCGACACAATACCAACACTTAACAAATGGAAATAACAATATTTAAGGATATTAAGGACACTTCTCAGCCTTTTTATAGAGATGTAAGTATAATAATAGAAAGAATACAAGAGGGAGCATCACAAGAGATAGTAAGAGCAATACGATTAGAAAAAGATAAAGAAAAAAGAAATCTATTAAAGCAGTCATTACCGGCTATTTGTTTTAGTGGTAAATTTACAAAAAGAAATGATGTTTCTTTGGTGGAACATAGTGGGATAATATGTTTAGACTTTGATGGCTATGAGTCAGACAAACTTTTACTGGAAGAGAAGGAGAGAATAACAAAAGATCGCTATACTTATTCGGTTTTTATTTCTCCAAGTGGGTTAGGGTTAAAAGTATTAGTTAAGATACCTGCCGAGCCTGATAATCATAAAAACTTTTTCAATTCTCTTGAAAAACATTACGACTCTCCTTATTTTGATAAGACTTGTAAAAATGTTTCAAGAGTTTGTTATGAGTCATACGATCCATTAGTGTTTCTTAATGAGCAGTCCAGTGTATTTAATCAAATTACTGAACAAGAATACCAAGAGGTAGTTAAACATAAAGGGGTTCAAACTATTCCTATTACGGATGAGAATAAAATAGTAGAAATATTATTTAAATGGTGGGAGAGAAAATATGGATTAAAAAATGGAGAAAGAAATAATAACGTATATATACTGGCTTCAGCCTTTAACGATTTTGGAGTAAATAAAACATTAGCTGAATACATAATGAATGATTTTGCCACTAATGATTTTCCTTTATTAGAGGTTAAAAGAACTATTAATTCTGCTTACGCACAATCTCAAAACTTCGGAACAAAATATTATGAAGATGAAGATAAGGTTAATAAGGTAAAACAACAACTTCGAAGAGGAATAACGAAGACTAAAATAAAACAAGAGTTAGAGGAGAATACTGATGTAGATGATTCAGTAGTGGTATCAGTTATTGAGAGATTAGAAGAAGAACAATCTCAACAAAAATTTTGGAGTAAGAGTGAGAAGGGGGTAATAAACATCGTTCACATTTCTTTTAAGAAATTTTTAGAAGAGAATGGATTTTACAAATTCAACCCTGAAGGAAGTAAAAACTATGTATTTGTAAAGGTTACTAATAACTTAATAGACCATACTTCAGAAAAAGAAATAAAGGATTTTGTTCTTACTTACCTTTTAGATGTGGAGGATATCAGTGTATATAATTATTTTGCAGAAAAAGTTAAATACTTTAGAGAGGAATTTTTAACCCTTCTTTCTTCTATTAATGTTTATTTTATAGCCGACAACAAAGACACAGCGTATTTGTATTATAATAACTGCGCGGTAAAAGTAACAAAAGAGGATGTAACTCCTATAGATTATTTAGATTTAGGAGGGTATGTATGGAAAGACCATGTTATAGATAGAGTCTTTGATATATGTGAGATTACCGATTGTAACTACAAAACATTTGTAGGGAATATTGCAGGAGGAACAGAAAAAAGAATAAGGTCTATGGAATCCACTATAGGTTTTTTACTTCACGGATGGAAGAACCTTTCTTATTGTCCGGCTACTATTCTTAATGATGAATTAATTTCAGACAACCCTGAAGGAGGAACTGGAAAGGGGTTGTTTATGACCGGATTAGGTCAAATGAAAAAACTTGTAGTGATTGATGGCAAATCTTTTAATTTTGAAAGATCATTTGCATATCAATTAGTTTCAGCCGATACGCAGATACTTTGTTTTGATGACGTTAAAAAACACTTTGATTTTGAAAGATTATTTAGTGTAGTAACGGAAGGTCTCACTCTTGAAAAGAAAAATAAGGACGCTATTAAAATTCCCTTTCATAAATCTCCTAAGATTGCCATAACTACTAATTATGCTATTAAGGGATCCGGTAGTTCGTTCGAAAGAAGAAAGTGGGAATTAGAACTTACTCAATATTATACTAAAGAGTTTACACCTCTTGTAGAGTTTGGTAAATTAATGTTTGGAGAATGGGGAGACCACGATTGGTGCCAGTTTGACAACTATATGATAGGATGTCTCCAATTGTATTTAGATAAAGGATTATTAAAAAGTGATTTTGTTAATCTTAAAACGCGTAAGTTCTCTGCGGAAACCTGTCACGAATTTGCAGAATGGTGTGGGGCTATAGGAGGACAAAAAACCGACAAGCTTGTCCGTAATAAAAAGATATATAAAAACGATTTATATTTAGATTTCATTGAGGAGAATCCTGATTTTGCTCCTAAATCTAAAATGACAGTAAGTAGAAATAGATTCAACAAATGGCTTCAGTCTTATTCTGATTTTAAATACGACTGCAAGGCAACCGAAGGTCGCGATGGAGTAGGAAGATGGATAGAGTTTGTTCATAAATCTCATTACGATACACAAAGTGAGATGGGTCTATGATAAAATTTAGAGAGTATCAATCTAAAATAATAAAAGAAGGAACGTCTATTATAAACCAACACCGGTTTTTATATTTAGCTATGGAAGTTCGGACAGGAAAGACATTAACCAGTTTAGGTATATGTTCTAACTTAAAAGCTAACAACGTCTTGTTTATTACTAAGAAAAAAGCTATATCAAGTATTGAACAGGATTACATTGTCTTAGAACCAGATTATAATCTAACCGTAATAAATTACGAATCCTTACATAAAATTAAACAAACCGGATGGGATGTAGTGGTATGTGATGAGGCTCATGGAATGGGAGCTTTTCCTAAACCAAGTGGAAGAGCTAAAAAGGTATCAAGATTAATATTTAGATCTAATCCTTATGTAATACTCTTAAGCGGAACTCCAACCCCTGAGTCTTACTCTCAAATGTTCCATCAAGTTTCTTTTATTCCAAACAATCCCTTTATAGAGTTTAGAAACTTCTACTCGTTTGCCAGTAGATATGTGGGTGTTGTTAGAAAAAAGATAGGAGGAATGTATATTAATGATTATTCTAAAGGTAGTAAAGAAATTTTAGATAAAATGAAACCTTACACTATTAGATTTAGTCAAAAAGATGCAGGATTTAAAGTTGAAACCAATGAACATATATTAGAGGTAGATATCCAGCCCTCTACGATTGACCTTATAAAGAAACTTAAAAAAGATTTAGTTGTGGAGGGTGAGAGTGAGGTGATTTTAGCCGATACTTCCGTTAAATTAATGACTAAGGTTCATCAGTTATGTAGCGGAACTATTAAGTTTGAAAGTGGTAACTCTATGGTGCTTGACTTAAGTAAAGCTAAGTTTATAAAGAAACACTTTAAAGGAAAAAAGATAGGTATTTTTTATAAGTTTAAAGAAGAACTTAATGCTTTAAAGGAAGTTTTTAAAGAAGATCTTTGTATTACTTTAGATGAGTTTGATAATACCGATAAACATATTGCTCTTCAAATAGTTAGTGGAAGAGAAGGTATATCTTTACGCAAGGCAAATTGTTTAGTATATTACAATATTGATTTTAGCGCCACCTCTTACTGGCAAAGTAGAGACCGAATGACAACTAAAGATCGGTTAAAGAATGAAGTGTACTGGATATTCAGTAAAAACGGAATCGAAAAAGATATTTACAAGGCGGTTGTTAAGAAGAAAGATTATACCCTAAATCATTTCAAGAGAGATTTTGTAAATTTGTAGCAGTGAAAAGGTTTATTATATTTACGTTGATATGGATTAGCCAGAATTTAGCTATCCCCTTTTGGGTTGTAGGACACATTCATTTATCTATCCATAGTTTCCATGACGCAGTAGAAATACTTTCCTCAATAGGGATGAATATAATAGTAGGTGTAGGATTTTATTTAGACTATAAGTATGACCGAACAACAAATACAAAGTAAAAGGATTAAGCAATTGGAGGCGGAAGGATACTATGTTCTTAAGCTAATCAAGACTAATAAGAATGGTATACCCGACCTCCTTGCTATTCCTCCAGATTGCAAAGTATTATTTTCGGAAGTTAAAAAGCCTAACGGAAAGCTATCTAAATTACAAGAGTATAGATTAAAAGAATTAAAAAACCATGGATGTGAAACGGAAGTATATAAAGGAGGCGGGTTATGATGTAGCCGAAGACTTTATAGAGACTCTTCAGCAACTTGATATTCGTACCGGAATTAAAATAGCTAAGTTTATTGAGAAAAACGTAGATCAAGTTCCGGTCAGCCTACTAACCTCTACAATATTAGGCGGGGTAATTATTGATGATAACAAAAATCCTGTTACCTTTGCTTTAGAAATGCTTAAAATAAATAAAGTTATCATTCTGTCTGATATAAAGATGGTAGAGATGGACGAATATTTAGATTTACTCAACTTAAATTCAGACTTAAATGGTATCCGAAAAAGTAAAGGCAATAAAAAAACTAATTAGTTCTCATTACGAAATTGATATTGAGGCTAAAACTAAAGCCTATAATTATGTAAAAGCCAGAGCCATGGCCTACACATTAATGAGAGAAAAATGTCTGATGTCTTATACAAGTATCGGATTAGCCTTTAAAAAAAATCACGCAACTATACTTCATGCGGTAAAAGAATTTCCTTTTATGAGGAAATGGGATAAAGAATTAAACAGAGATTATAATGATATCCTGGTATTATGGGAAGGAGAATCGGGAGAGTATGAAGATGTAAAACCCCTTCAATTAAAAAAACAATTAAAATATTTGGACGAACAAAATAAATTGTTAAATTTGTCATTAAATAATGTTCAAGAAGAGTTGGAAGAAATCAAAAGAATAATTAAAAATGGGAAATAAGTTTATTATGCAAAACTGATGCCAAGAGTAGCTCCGGAAGATACAAAGTTTCTTACCCACGTTGAATATCTATGTGGGCGGATTCACGACTTTGGAGATGAAATTTACGAAGACTTAATGGAGAGGGAACATGAGGAGGTTAAAGTAAAAGCTCAAGAATTAATTAAAGAGCTGGCTGAACTAATACAATCTTTATCTGATGACGTGTAAATTTGATGCAGATATAGTGGTTATATGGCCCTCTAAAATTGGCTTATAAGAATAAAAAAGATCAGGCTGCGGCCAGTAAACGTCATTATGAAAAGAATAAAGACACAGTTAAAGCACGCAGTAAGGTAAGAAACAAAAGTCAGAAAAAGAAAAACCGGAGGTTTGTGGCTTGGGTAAAGAGTCGAAGTTGTTGTGTTGATTGTGGAGAAGATAACCCAGTGGTTTTAGATTTTGACCATGTAGTAGGAGAGAAGGTTATGAATATTTCAGATATGGCTCGAACATGTTATAGTAGAGATACTTTAATGGATGAAATAGATAAGTGCGAGGTTAGATGTTCCAATTGCCACAGAATAGTTACAGCAAAAAGAAGGGAAAATGAATAAACAAACAGCTAAAGAGTTAAGTGAGTTTAGTAAAGTTATTGCTAAACGATTCTCTTATAACGACAGAGAGGGTAATCAAAACAAAGAAACCTTTGTTGTTGATGAGGTAATACCTACATCAGACCATACAGCAGTTATTAATTTCAAAAAGAGCAGTGGCAAGATAGGTGTTGCTTTTTGTTATTATATAAACAGAGGAGCATCTAAAGGGTGGAAATACTTTTTTCCTACCGATTCACACGTCAATGGATTTCAAGCTTTTCTCTATTATAAATTAGAAGCCGAAAGAAAAAATTTTTCTAAAAACTTTTTGGTAGACCAGTATAATAGAAACCGAGAACATAAAGACCATATAAATTTTGAAAATGAAATATAATACTATTAGATGGGTATTAAGGGATAACATTAAAAAAAATGTAAACGCTTTATGGACGTGGGATAAGGAGGGAAAGAATTTTACTATGATTTACAACAACTACAACGATGACCTTCCTATATATACCGCCTCTCAATTATTAGAGGAAATAGAAAAAGAACTTAAGAAGAAGCCTGTTTCTTAGCTCTAACTAATTCCGCACATTTCTCATACTCTTCCGTGTAAGTAAAGTATTCAATCAGGGTGTCATAAATATCACACTCCATAGCTACATGTTTCCGTTTAGGATTAAACATTAAATATAATATAGCTGTTTCTTGGATTAATTGATCTAATGTTTTTTTACCTAACAATAAATTGTATGTATGTCGCATGCAGATATCTTCATTAAACCCATCCATTAGTCAAGCATAGGATTATCTGAACTCATAGGGTTGCTATTCGACATAGGATTCTCGCTATGCATAGGATTTACCCTCTCCATTGGATTATCTGATTTAGGTTTAGTATTTTTTGATTTCTTTTTAGTTGTTCCGTGACGCTCCCTGGTTCTTTTATTAACCCCCTTCATCATCTCTTTTCTTTGTTGAGCTCTTTCTTCTTCACTATTTATCTGGTACTCGCTATAATTAAAAAGCCTCATTATTATTTTAGCCGGATCGCTTTCTCCGTCCGCTAACGCTTCTAAATTTGTAAATATCTTATGAAGATTATTAACAGGTAAACCTGTTATTTGAGATATCTCTCTTAGAGCTTTATAAAATTTCTCTTGTTTTTTTACAGGATCTTTAGCGTCTCTATATGCTGCCAGCTTGCTTAATATCTCTTCTCCTTGAGTTAATATAGGTAAGTTTTTAAATTCTAAAAACCCTTTAGGTTTATCTTGTAAGTAGTACGCAAATTTTTCTACAAACTCTCCATAAATAAACAAGGCATTTATATTTCCTAATATACCAGCTCTCATTAAATCACTCCCATCTTCTTCATCCCAATCGGCTAACAATCCTGGGAATCCATTAGCTACATATTGGAAGAACATTGGCATCACAACATGATAAGTAATAAACGTTCTCATATTCTCCCCTACGGTTCCCTTCCCTTGTTTTCCTCCAGACGCAGCCAACCTGTAAAGGTTTCTTATAGCATACACTTCTTTCCTTAAATATTGTTTTGGAGTAGTTAAGAACATGTTAAGAGCTCTGTTAATTGCATCTTTATTTTGGCGGTAATCTCTGTCTTGTAAATCAGTAGACTGCTGAGTTCTTTTAGTATCCCTCTCAAACTTTCTAATAGCTATCTCAATTGCTTGTTTTTCCGTTTTACCCGCTTTTAAAGCCTGCTCCTTGTAGAATACATAGTTAGGTACTCCCCCTAAATAGATAGCACCTATATCCCCTAAACGCGTGGTATACATTAATATATTAATTAGTGACTCTCTGGTGTTGCCAGACATTCCAAACCTTTCTGGCATTACCTCTATCATTCTCTCATCCGTATAAGCCTCTATCGCTTTGGTAATACTTTGTTTTTGTCGGTCTTGAAGGTATACAGAATTTTCAGCTATTTCTTTCCATACCGCTTTTACACTCTGT
>Ga0208669_1000036_pt1 | contig 60448 bp, 82 predicted proteins | sample 21_taG_FD_184095 | JGI IMG/M metagenome (GOLD analysis project Ga0208669, IMG submission 184095) | Marine viral communities from the Subarctic Pacific Ocean - 21_ETSP_OMZ_AT15319 metaG (SPAdes) (version 2) | ecosystem: Environmental > Aquatic > Marine > Oceanic | place: Pacific Ocean | collected...
CGTTACCTGTCGTAACATTAACACCAACATCCGCTCCCACAAAAGTATTATCTCCACCTGTTGTAATACCTGTTCCTGTGTTGTACCCAAACATTGTATTTTTACTAGCAGTTGTAACAGCATCACCGGCCGCAAACCCCATAAGTGTATTTTTTGCACCAGTTGTAATTGCTCCACCTGCGGATTGTCCTATGCCAACATTATAAGATGCTGTCGTAACAGACCCTAAAGCATTAAGACCCATAGCTATATTAGATGAACCAGTTGTTATAGCGTCACCAGCTAGACCTCCGATGAGGACGTTTTCAATGCCTGTGGTTATTGCTCCACCTGCGGTATAACCAACTGCTGTGTTATACATATCAGTATTACTGTCAGGATTCATAGCTCCTAAAGCATCTGCACCTACAGCAACATTTCTGTCTCCAGTAACATTAGCATCCATTGCTTTTACACCAATGGCTGTGTTACCATCTCCTGCTGCATTTAATTTTAATGCTTGATAACCAAAAGCCGTGTTTTCAGAAGAGGTTGATACTGTTTTTCCTGCTTCAAAACCAACAAAAGTATTTGCATCACCAGTAGTAATCGCAGTACCTGCTTCGTCACCCACAGCCACGTTGTAGTTACCGCCAGATGTTATTGAGTTACCTGCGTTGACACCTGCTCTGAAGTTAGATGTACCTAATGTACTACTAGATATGTCTGCACCAAAACTTACGTTACTTACAAATGCACCACCGTCTACTGCTGACACAGTATCAGCTACACTAAATGCATCATAGACTACTACCTCAAGTATATCATCTACTGCAGCACCAGATACCAATACAATAGATGTACCTGTAGTTGATGCGTAGTCAGTGACAGCCTTAAGCATTACACCATTTAGATATACGTCAGTGTAGTTCGTATCTGTATATGTTAGCGTTACGTTACTATTGTCTGCACCACTAAAGCTAGTCTGACCTGCAGTAGCTGTGTAGTTGTACCGTGTACGTAGTCCAACACTAGGTGATTTTCCTATGTATGGCATTTAGTTATTCTCCTATTCTAACGCTGTTATTCTAGCTTCTAATTCTTGTATCGTTTTTACGAGCAATGGTACGAGTTTACTATAATCCAGACCTTGTGGATCTATCTCACCAGCTTCGTGATGTCCGTCAGGATGTACTGCGTCTTTCTCACCAGCAACCGCTTCAGGTACTATACTTGATACTTCGTGAGCTAAAAATCCATCAATCAGCGTATTAGTGTCGTCAGCTATCCAGTTAAATCGTTTTGGTTTTAGTTGTTTTAACCTTGTAGTAGCACCTGTCATATCTACTACGTTTTCTTTAAGACGGTAATCCGAAGATGTATGATAAGCTGTAGAAGATGCACTTGTAGTAATACGACCAACAAGTGAGCCAGTAGCGTTATCAAACTCTATAGCATTGAATCCGTTTGTACCTATTTTAATACCCATTGCTGTAGAATCAGCTTGACCTGTAATGTAAAATAAATCTGTTGGATCGCAATTTATACCAACCTTGCCAGAACCAGCACCAGCATCAACCTTAAATAAATTTACAAGACCTGAACCTTCAACTCTAAAGTTTATATCGTGACCATCTTGATTAAACACTGTTTCAGTGGGAAGTATATCTAAACGGTTTCTATATGTTGCATTAGTTACAGTACCAAATCTTAAAATACCATCTTCTGAGCCAGAAGTTACATCATCAATAAAGCATTGTATGCCAGCATATAGCTCAGCGTTACCAGCACTATCCCTACCCATAAAATCTAGTTGTACTATTTCGTCATTATTTGCTGGACTAGCACTAGCTTTTTCAAATGTTATTCTCATACCATTTGCATCAGCGTTAGAATTCCTAAATCTTGAGTTTACAACATTTGCTCCAGATCCTAAGACTTCAAAAGTATCAGCAGCTTCTGCAGTTGTACCACCTATACTTACTACGTCATTCCCACCATCCACAAACAACATATTAGCATTACCGTTAGACTCAATACGGAAGTCTACATCAGTTGAGCCTTCATTTATTACGACACCTTGTTCTTGTCTAATTGTAGTTAATGCCATTGTGCGTTTCCTTTATTATGCATCATCTCGCTGTTTACGAGTTTTATAGTCTGACCTAGCTGTTACAAGTGCTACAAAGTCTGCTTGGTTACTAGGTATGCTATCCGTAAAGCTCTCATCATTCATGAGCTTAGTAGTCCACTCAGACTGCATACGTTTCCAGCAGTTGTTAAGTTTGCCAGTAACTGCACCGTCAATCCAAGCATCTAAGCCTGAGTTATCTGCTGCTGTGTATAGATCATTAGCGAGTATCTTTTGCTGTAAATCTGTAAGTGTTATTGTTTTAGTGTGGTTTGCCATTGTTATGTCTCCTTTATGACAGGGTTATTTCACCCGATGGTTAGCAAGCTAAATAGCCTGAGAAAAAAGTAGCTGTCTGAATATCTGTTTGTGCAGTACCTGAATGGTGTACTACATTTAAAATAACAGTATCGTTAGCATCCATATCAGCAAGCATAGCCCCAGAAATAGACCAATAACCTGCATCTTGCCCAAAGTCTGGGTCTATAATAAAATTATACGTTCTGTTACTAGTTACTAATTTTGCTTCATAATACAAAGAAGCAGAGTCTACATTTAGTAAGGTTAATTGAAAGTTTAGTTGATACTTACCTGTAACTGGGGCAGTAAATGTGTTAGACGCAAAGTTAGAACCTACATCATATACTTCTGTACCAAAAACAACTGTAACTTGAGTACCAGTAGCAATATTATTTTGATTGCTTGCAGGATTTACAAGAAACGCTGGTTGTTTAGGCATAGTAACATGACCATTACCATCAATAAGCATTGCATCACTAGCATTAGTCCTAAAGCTCATAGAATTAGTGCTATGAAAATATTCAATCCTACCTACATCTGGGTCTTCGTTATCACCAAACATAATAGATGTTTCATTTTCACCAAGTATCGTGATGCCTGAATAGTCTGAATTTTCTACAACTAATTCATTAGCATTACCATTTACAGATGAAGCTGCACTATCCCCAGACTTAACGTGCAATTTTCCTAATGGAGAAGTTTCTCCAATACCTACAGCATCACTAAAAGTACCTGTAGTAGCAGCAAGTGCTGAACTAGCTGGGTGTACAACTGAGCCTATGGTTACACCTAAATAGTTAACGAAGATGTTTGCTGTACCTGTAGAGGGTGCTGCACTAAATGTAAGTGTAGTACCATTAGATACTGCGTAAGCTGCAGTGTCTTGGATAACGCCATCTACAGATACCAATAAGTCTTGGTCTGTGCCTACTGGTCTACTTAATGTAAAGGCAGTTGTACTACCATCGCCATTAAACTGTTGTACAGTAGGTATGCTAGTAAATCTATCTGCTGGTGCGTTACCAATGTATGCCATTAGGTGATCTCCATTATACTCAATGTTCCGCTTAGTTTGTCTGCTACAGAACAATCAATCGTAATTTGATCTGTAGTTTCTAGTACCACTTTGTTACCAGACATAAGCTCTAATGCACTACTAGCAGGTATAGGTGCATCTTGAACTATAATGCTTGTACCGTTAGCGGTGTTATTAGTTACTGCTCTGTTTGCTGTATCACTTACTAGTCTAACTGTAGCTGTAACTTGAGATGTGTGTATATTAGATAATATCAACCCCAAAACAACTGTAGTTGTACCAGAAGCAGCAGTGTACATTACATACGGTGTACCTGCACTCGCAGGTTCTGCTGCAAAGTTTACAACCTTAAACGTGTTTGCCATGATTTAGTTCCTTTCTTATCCTAGTGCAATGGCTAGGGCTGTTGCATCATCTGCTGCCGAAGTAGTGGTGGCTATGGTTCCAGCTACACTAGGCAAGGTTAATGTTATATCAGCCGTTGATGCTGGACCGATTAATGTTACTTTATTTGTTCCGTTATCTGAGTCCTCAAAGAACTCTACAAAACCTGCTGATGTAGCTCCATTCTTAAGTGACATACCTGCATTAAATATATCTTTAGCTGTTGATGTTGATATACCTACCTGGGCAGTAGTTCCACTTATTTCTACGTTACCATTGATATCTATTAATGTAGAGTTAAGCTCAATCTCATCGTCTGCATTAATGTCTAAATCACCGTCAGCAGGTGAACCAATGTTAATGGCACTGTCACGAAACTGAACCACCATAGCTGCATTAAGAAGTATACCTGTATCTGCAACGTGTGTCAACGTTACATCTTTATCTGCACCGAACCCTAATACTGCAGCATCGCTGTCTAATGTTAAATCATCACCTACAAGAAGATCACCGTCTATATCTACGTCACTAGAGAAGTCACCTGTAGCTGCGTCTAGTTCACCAGTAACAGTAAAGTTACGTAAACCTGTGTAGTCTTTGTTAGCGTCTAATACAACTGCCTTAGATGCAATCGCTGTACCTATTGCAGTACTACCTAAGTCTAGTGCGTTGATCTCACCTACAACTACAGTAGCTCCATCTAGTATGTTTAACTCTTCTGGTGTAGAGCTAACTTGAGTATTACTTGCTGCAGCTAGAACGGGTAGTGTACCTGATTGGTTAGGTAAGTTAATTGTTCTGTCTGCTGTAGGATCTACAACTGTAAGTGTAGTTTCGTGGTCATCTGCAGTAGCACCTTCAAACACTACAGCGTTAGCTGCTTCCATAGTAACTGTGTCAACTTGTGTAGTTGTACCTGTTACAGTTAAGTCACCCGATATAGTTACATTGTCTGTAAATACTACATCGTCTGTTCCTGTAGGAACTCGCATAACAATAGTATCAGCATCGTTTTTAATTGTTACATCATTTGTTGAACCTTGACCTGTAAGGATAAGACCTTCAACAGATGTGTAACCTATAGCTGCGTTATCTCCTGCTGCTGTGTCACCTGCTGGCTCTACTGTACCTGAAGTAGTAATGTTACCTGCTGCAACTACTGTACCTGATACATCTAAGTTACCATTTAGATCTACTGTAGTAGCAGCTAATTGTATCTCTGTATCAGCAACAATGTCTAGTTGACCATCTGTGCTAGAGTTTAAGTATAGCCCTGTATCACGGAACTGTATCTTATTGTCTGTAGCTATAGTTGTAGCAGCAGCTATGTTAACCGCACCATCAATATCAACTATGTCTAAGTTAGCTGTACCGTCTATATCTATATCACCAGATATATCTAGTGCTGTACCTATCAGTGTCTGTGTCAGTGTTACCTGACCATTAGAAGCAATAGTTATAGCGTCTACATCTGATGCAGATCCTATAGTCTTACCGTCACCTATGATTATGTCATCAGCAAATGTAGCAATACCAGTTACACCTAATGTGCCACTAACATCCATTGTACCGTTAACGTCAATAGCTGTAGCGTTAAGCTCAATCTCATCTGTTGCGTTAATGTCTAAGACTGTAGCACTAGGAGCGTTAATAAACTGTGACGCATCGTTAAACTGCAGTGCCATTGTGCTGTTAAGTAACAAGCCTGTGTCAGCTACGTGTGTCAGTGTGACATCTGTATCAGCACCAAAACCTAGTACTGCAGCATCAGATAAAAGTGTAAGATCATCACCTACTGTAGCATCAGCAGACATAGTAACATTACCACTAACACTAGCAGTACCGTTTATGTCTATTGTAGTAGCTGTAAGGTCTATCTCATCTGTAGCACCTAGCGATAATACAGTAGCACTTGAGCCATGTATAAACTGTGATGCATCATTAAATTCTATTTTTCTAGTGCTGTTTACTCTTACACCTGTGTCTGGAATATGTGTAAGTGATACGTCTTGGTCAGCACCTAAGTAGATAACTCCTGAGTCACCTAAGTAAAGATCACCGAACTCTAAGCTAGATGTACCTAGTGTAGCACCGTCAGCTACTGTAGGAACAAACGCTGTACTTGCTGATATAGTAGTACCAACTATTGTACTAGAGCCAGTTATAGCTCCAGTTACACCTAGTGTACCAGCTACAGTAGCATTAACGTCAACGTCAAGTGTATCAATGTGAGCTGTGCCATCTATAAAAATGTCACGCCATTCTTGACTGGAGCTACCTAAATCATACGTATTGTCATCGTCAGGTATAATGTGTGAGTCTACATCTGCACCAAACACAACATTGTCTGACGCACTGTCGCCTAACGTAAGTGTGCCACCATTAAATGTGGTAGTACCTGTAACTGTCGCATTACCTGCTACTGTTAAGTTACCACCTACTGCTAGGTTGCCAGATATATCAGCAGCACCATTCATGTCTATAGTAGTAGCTGCTATCTGTATTTCTGTGTCAGCTACAAGATCTAGCTGCCCATCTGCTGAAGAGTTAATGTATATTGCTGTATCACGAAACTGTAGTTTTTCTGTAGAAGCTACGAGTATGTCATCAGAGAACTCAAAGTAGTCTTCGTCTTCCATCCACGACATTACACCGTCATTAGATTCACCGTCATACGTTACTACAATGTTTTGTCCTGATGTTCCATCACCTATAGTAATAGTTGTACCTAATAACTTAGTTATAGGACCGCCTTCTGCGGTTGTACCATCGTGTGTGTGTCCTGAGCTTGCAGCAAAAGCAGCTAGTAGCTGGTCAAACTCGTTATTAGTGTGGTCTGCGGTAATCGTATCTCCGTCAGTGTAAGACGATTGCCTTGTGTAAGTAGCACCCATTTATCTTCTTGCTCCTGTTTGATACTCTAATTGAAATCCTTTAAGTGAATAAGGGGCTGTATTACCGCCATCATTAACACGTAAAGCTACAGCAAACCCTGAACCCTCAACGGATTGCCTAACTAGAGGTTGTGATACACCACCGTAAGTAGGTGCGCCATAAGATGAAGTTCCGTATATAGCAACAACATCAGTCGAATCTAAAGGATATGCTGCAGGTCTAGCTGACTCTGGGTCTTCGTAGTCATATCTTATAAAGAGATCAGCATCTATTGCTGCTTCGGGTTTATAGTTAACAATAACTCGTTGCATATGTTTTCTAATACCTGGATCTTGAAACGTTAAGTCTGGACTACGATACTTACCAAATATAGTAGTACCGTCAAAGTCATTCCCTAGTTCTTGTCTGTATACGTAACCGTTAAACCCACCATGAAGAACTTTTACATCACCTGTAGTAATTAAGTCATCTGTTGCAGAAGGTTTTAAACCTCTTATTTCAGAAAACTCGTATTTGTTATCTCTTTTAACACAGATTATACCTTTAGTAGCTGATTCTGTTCTTCCGTCTTTAGTAAAGAATATTCTGTATTGTGTTTTGTCTGCTACAACTACACTGTCAAATAAAGTTGAGTCAGCTATATTCTCGTCAAACAAAGACTGTACGTTTGTACTTATTGTACCTAAGTCAACGTCACCAATGTTAGCAGTACCAGCTACTGTTCGTAATCCGTCAGGACCAAGAAATATTAAGTTACCAGCAAACTCTTGTATTGTGTCACCGTTTATGCAACCAATGTTACGTGTAACTGGAGTTACAGCAAAATTAGCTGACGATGTTCCAGTCAATGCGAAGATCCTGTTTTCACAGAATATATACAATGCATCACGGAAAGATTTTATACCTGTTATAGTATCATCTATTTTAATGCTACCTGCACCGCTACCACTGTTAAAGGCATCCTCATCAAAAGGTTGACTAAATACTAGTTCTTGTGGTGTAGCTGACATACCAGCGTAAAACATATGTTGCTTAAAAGATATGACAAACTTAGCATTAGATACAGAACTCTCACTTATATCTGTTGCAGCTAAAGAAGTATTAAATACTGTTGGAGGGTTGTCACCATCAACTACAACTATTTTATCGTTGCCATCAAAGTTAAAACGCTCAAACTTATACTTACCTGCGTTTGTTCTTCCTGTATCTCTTACAGTCCAGTCTTCGGAAATTATATCACTTTTAGCGTGTGCTGCTGCTGTAGTAGAAGATGTAGCGCGAGTTACTCCCGTAAATGTAGTAGCTGTAATACCTGTATAAGTAAAAAACTCACTGTTAACCTGTAGTGTACCACTAGAACTAAACCCTGTAGTAGAATCTACATTAATAGTACCTGAACCTGTCATCGCTGTATTAGCAGCTATACTTGATCCTAATACATTACTAGCGGAACTCCATATCTTTTCACCGCGAGCAGCTAATACATTATCACTAAAAGCAGCTACCATTAACACTTTTTCTGAGTTAGCTGTTGTAAAAGGTACAACTTGATTAACGAACTTTTTAAAACCACTAATACGTCTGTAGCCACCCTGAATGTCTGGTTCAAAGTTCTCTAGTTCTAATGCCTCTCCTGGTTGCATCATAAACGTAGAACGATTTAGTATAAGACCACCCTCACAGTTAAAGGAGGCTGGTTCTACCTGTGAACTATCTGGCATATTAAGATACTCTTAAAGCGTTAGGTCTTGCAACTGAAGACGTTCCTAATGGGTATGTTGAGCGTAAATACTCAAATCTATTAACTAGTAGTGATTGCATACTTTTAATACCATCGTTAAACAACTCCATGTTTAATTGGTATTGAGCAACCTCACCTCTGTATTGATAAACGAAAGCTGTAGCTCCTGCAACAATAACGTAAGAAAACCTATCGGGTATAGTAGTAGTGTCACTGTGAGCCGCTAGATCTGCAGGAAAAGTAAAATAGTCGAACTTTATTTGATATGACTTTGTAGGGTGTGGATATAATAAGTAATTATTGTCTGGCTTTCTAACTACGTACTGAGGTAAACCACCACCGTCAAACTGAGCTACAGTAACACCACTATCGTGAGCAGCCGCTGTAGTAGCAGACGTAGCACGGGTTACACCTGTAAACGTAGTAGACGAACCTATAGCTGTATAAGATACAATCTCGTTACCTATATACAAACTACCCGATGCTGAAAAACCTGATGTACTAGCTACGGTGATAGTAGTTACAGAGTCAGTGTGCGATGTACTTAACGTAGTAGTTTCTATTTCATCTTCTTGTGAGATATACTTATCAATGTAATCATTATAGTTTAGTATCTTTAGTTTACCACCTGAGCTACCTAAGTCTGAGTCTTTAGCTACTCTAAATGTATTGTAGTCTACTGTCTTAGTAGAAGTAGGTAGTGCGTAAGATACTACACCTGCTGTTAGTGTCTGTGTGGCAAGTGCATGATTAAATGGATAATTATATTCTCTTTGATTTATGTAGCGTATAGCTTCATTAACAGCATTCTGAGCTTGTACTTGCATACCTCTAGCTGAGGTAAAGTTAGAAGAAGTTAATACAACTTCATTTAATTTAGTTATAACTTTATTAGTTAGTGTGAGATATGTCTCAGCCATAATAGCTCCTATGTAGTAGAAGGGGCAAGTTGCCCTGCCCCCTCATTATAGTAATTTAAGCTAATAGATCTCTATCAACTTCATTAGCATCGTAATCTCCAGGATTATCTATGTTCATAAGAACCATCCATACCCGAATCTTACCACCTGTCGGTGCTGTAGTTGCTGCTTGAAGTTCTAGATCCATTGTTGTTGCCGTGGAACCAGTGAGGTTCGGGAACACACCAGGAATCATAGTAGCATAGGAACCAACCGCCATAGCGTCTGTGTCCATTGCTGCAACGAACTCATCAACATCAGCAGCAATACCACCTGTAGAGGCAGTAGTAATACCTAAGTTGAATGTTGTGTCGTTTGATTCTCCAGTCAATAGAGCCTCAATTTCGTAACCTGCAGCCATAATAAGAGTATCTGTTGGTATTGTGAAGATTTGCAAAATATCGTCTGCAGCTAATGCCGCAGCGTTATTTGTGTTTTCTACAGCAATATCAATAGTATTACTTACTAAGTATGGAGCAGGAGCAGAAGGTCTGTGAACCGCTTGTAAACTTGATGAATATGTAGCCATTTGTCAGTCCTCCCTTACGCTGCGTTGTACTGTGCAACAGTGATAGCTTCAGGACGAAGTATCTTTCTGCCGTACAAATGCATCCCACGAACAATATCAGCAAAACTATCAGGATCTCGATAGGTTTCTGTTTTATTGATCTGTTCTGCGGTTGCTATAGCTGAGTCGTGTCCAGCTACGATTACACCAAAGTTAGCGAGTTGGTTTGCAGTACCTGTAGTACCTGGACCTGTGCCAACGGATGGTAGGTTACTAGAAACATATACACGGAAGCCGCCTAAATTGCTGACTGCTAAACCATTACGTATACTTCCTGACGCACCGAAATCAGCGTTATGAAGACGTGAATCCTCATCTCGTAAGATTTCCATGAATACTGGGTCAATGACTAACCAACGACCTGCTGTATCAACTTGTTGTTGATCAAGCAAACGAGCCATACGAGCTATTACCATAAGAGGTGAAGCAGTCGCTGTTGGTAGTGCAGTTGCACCAGGTAGACGAGCAGCAATCGGAATAGAGTGCGACCCTGCGGAACTTGTAGTAATGTTACCAAAAGAACCTTTATTTAGCTTCATACTGGACAACAATTCGTCTGTGCCAGCAGTAGCTACTGCAACAGTACCATTAGTAGTTGCATTTACCGCATCGGCAGATGAACTAAGTGATGACTGTTTGTAACCTGCCAAATAACCAAGTACTTCTTGGTCGTATTGATCAGATAAACGATATGCAGCACGATCTGTTGCAAGTTGCATGAAGTTAATGTGTGAATGTGCTTCTTCAATGTCGTCCATTTTAAATGCAAAGTAATTTGCTTTATCGACTACAAGTGAGAAGTCTTCATCATCAAGATCTTGCGCTTGAACAGTTGTGCCACGGGCATAAGAACTAACCGAAATTTCTGGCTCCTTAATGATCTTGACTGTGTCGCCCTGACCACTAATTTCTCCAAAATAATCTGAGTTAGTTATATCGCCCACAACAGTACTCTTGCGGAATGCAAGCTGTACTTTTTTTGAATAGATTATAGCACTAAAATTACCATTCGGTAAGTTGCCATAACCTGCTGCGGTTGTGAAAGCCATAATAAAATCCTCCATTAAGATGTTTGGCTTGAGTTAAAAGCGTAACACTTAGCGAAGAGGCTGATGTTTTCTAAGGTGCATTAACTGTAACTATGCCTAGCTAAAATTAACGGGCTTATACTTATCAGGTAGTCTTAGTAAGTAGTATAGGCTTGGGGTTTATAAATAACCTAACTTTAAGAGTAGCTACATATCTGAAGGGTCTTAAAGTTATTGGTTACTTATCTCGTATAGTTATATACAAATAAAACACAATGTCAATAACTAAATTAATTTAACGGGCTGCTCCCGTAATATCGTAAAAGTTAGGGTTATCTCTAGACGCTTGAAGTATAGCATCCTGATGCTTTTCGTATTCTTCCATAGACATTTTGTCAACCATAGATTCTGTGTACTTAGGTTTAGATGAGTCTTGATCAGGATTAGCTGAATTACGTTTAGGTACTACTACAGACGCTGCTTCTTTAGTTGATGCTTTTTTACCTTTAGTGTCTATGCCGTTATCTACTTTATACAAATCTATTACTCTTACTACAGACATTGCATCGTCTGAGTTTTTGTATAAGGCATCTTTAACCCATTTAGGTTGTACGTCTGCCCAATCATGAAACGCATCACTGTCTTTTAGTTCATCAAAATCAGAATGAGACTTACGTATTTCATTTTCAGCTTTAGTTCTTTGAGCTTCAGCGTTTATCTCGTCTATACGTTGTAGTCTATCTTCTGCTTGACTAAACTTTTCTTGCGCTTTCTTTTCAGCTATAGTTTCAACTATTGCAGCTACATCGGGGTACTTCTCTGCCCATGCACCTATATCTTCGTCTGACTTAGGTGGTCTAATATCTGCTGCTAGGTCAGGGTTATTGAGGCGTTCTTCTAGAGCTTTTATCTTAGCGTCTTGTTCGTTTATATACTTACGAGCATCTGTGTGTCTTTTCTTGTAAGTTTTTTCTTCTGGGCTAAGGTTTTCTTCCTTTTTAACTTCTACTTTTTCTTCTACGGGTTCTTCTGTAGAAGCTTCTTCTTCTGGTGCTGCTGTAAGTTTATCTAATTCAGCTTGCTCTTCTTCGATGCGTCTCTTATTAGCGTTATTGTGTTTGCTATCTACGAAACCTGCTGTTTTAGGTTTTACTACTGCTTCTGGCTCTGGCATAATTGTATTTCCTTTTGTTATATGGGGTCCGTAATTTTACGGAGTAGCCTAGTTGTTATTTTGCCTTATTTGTATTACTGTGTCAATATTATGTTTTCTTTCTGCGTGAGATAAAACCACCTTTATTCATAGGCCCCGTGAAACCTGAACCCTCCGTACCATCATCTATACCTGCGGCTGCAGCGTTTGCTGCACCTTGAGCAGATCCATAACCAGGAGTGCCATCAAGTGAATAGCCATCCCCTGTATATTGACTATCAGGGTCTGCTTTTGCTTTAGCTATTGTAGCTTGTTGATATGCTTTTGTTTTTTCATTATGTTTATCAGCGTGTTGTTTATTAAATCTTCCTAATGCATTAACAGCCCAAGAAAAAGGACCTGTATAATTAATCATATCATTAGCTTTACTCATGTAATCTTGTTGTTGCTCTAATGACATTTTACTAAAAGTAGGTGTCATTGGAACATCATCTGGTCCATCGGGTTGTTCTTTTGGTATTTTCTTTTTTACTGCTTCTGTAGGTGCAGCTCCTTTTTGTATAGTATCCGCTGTTTTAAAAGACGAACTACCGTAGCCTCCTCCTGTTCCTGGAGTTAAGAAAGCATAAGGATTAAAAGCCTCGTTTAGCTGTTGTTGTTGCATCATAGATAACCAATCATCAGCACTATAATTATCTTTAGAGTGATCTCCTCCGTGAGCGTATCCTTGAACTACGCCACCTTCCATAAATCCTACACCTTTATCGGCTAACTTTTGTTGTAAGGAAGGATTCTTCTGCACTGCACCCATGATACGATCTATTAGTTGATCTGTTTTAGCGTCATCTTCCATATTCATAGAGGCCTTCTGTGTTACTGCACCGCCTTGCTCACTTTGATCTAAACCTTGTTCTAGACCACCTACGTTAAAACCTACTGCACCACCCTCACTAGCTTGTAGCACAGATTCTAACTGCTGCATATCATCTGGTGATAGATCTAAACCATTAGGTTGATCTGGGGTTGGTGCAGTAGGGCCAGGTCCAGCAACAGGTTCTCCACCTATGCGACCTTCATCTGCCATTTTAGCTATTTCCATCTTAGCGTTCTCTCTAAGATCTTCAAAAAACTTTAACCCGTAGAATCGTAATACATCAGCAGGTACTACATATTCTCCTTCACTCAGCATAGCTGGTACATCATCTCTTACTTCTTCTGGCAGAGATCCCATTGGTACATCATTACCGCTTACTGGGTCTTGTCTTCCTGACTCAGATAGAGCCATCTCCATTTGATCATTTACTGCCATTTATCTCATCCCTTAAATATTTTAATTTACGTAAAGCTGTTACCTCACCTTGACACCTATAGATATCTGCTTCACCTTGCACTTGCTCCATTTTAACGTGTACTTGATTTATTTTTTCATCTAATACTTTACAAAAAGCATCCCATACGGTTTTATCGTTAGTTATTTTTTTAATTGATATTATATGTTCCACATAACTTCCTGTCATTACCTACTCATTAATCCGTTGTTGGGTGCTGTAACTAAACCACCCTTAGCGTACCTACCTTTTAAACCTTCTATATTATCTAACTTTAAACCTTTAATGTCTATAGTTATTATTTCTTTAAATCTAGGTTTTGAAGCATCCCATATTTCTTCTTCTGGTCCTGGTTTATATTGACCTATACGAGTTACATTACCAGTAGCTAAATCTACTGTTTCTCTATCTGCATCTTGAAAGATACCTGCTCCTGCAAGATCATCTGCATTTTCAACATTAGGAATAAAATCTTCATCAAGAGGACCTTCATCATCAAGAAGGATATCAGCAAAATCTACTTCAACTTCTTGATCATTTTCCCAGTCTTCACGTCTTCCTTTATAGGGATTTTCTCTTTGTGTACGTTTTACTTTTATTTTAGGTTCTTCTGTAGTTATATTTTTTAATGCTCTATCCATACTTATTATATAGTTATCTTTAAGAACTGAACCTTTTAAGAAATCTATCCCTCTTTCTTTACCTATGTCAAAAGGTGCAGGAATACGTATAGTGTCTATGCCTTCTCGTTTTGCATATACAATTATAGATTGTAGAAGTTTTTCTAAGTACCTTTCAGGTGCAGAATATCTACCTGTAGGTATAGGTAATTTTCTTTCTACAAAACCAGGGTTTTTTACTTTAACGTTCTTTAATAGTTGTCTTTTATCAAGCGGTCCTTGTTTTTGTCCTTTTATAGGCTCTAAAGAAATAGTTTTTATTTTTCTAGTGTGTTTATACTTAGGGTCTGCAGCTTTAAGTAAATATTTAAAGGGAAAGTCTTTACTCATATTAAACGAAGTATTTTTATCAAATTCAAAGAAAGAAATCTCAATGTTTTTAGTAAGTTCTTCATCTACTATTTTGTCTAATTGTTTTGTTGAAACTGCATCACCTTTATATGCAAAAATAGATCCATCCTTGTATTTAATATCTTTTGCAAACTTAGGAGTGGTCTTATATAAAAAATTATTTATAGTATCTAATTGTTCGTCTCGAAGATCGGGTTTATCCACAAGCATAAATTGTCCAGATATTGAATCATTTGCTTGATCAATTAATTCAAACCCTCTATCAGATCTTGTGTTTCCATATGGACCTTTTAATCCTATCTCGTTCATCCAATTTTGTTCTGACAGATATAAATACTCTATTTTTACTGCATCTTTAGGGCTTTCATTTCTTAAAAACAAAACCTCTGACGGTGTTAAATCACTGTATTCTCCGTAATAAGGTTGCTTAACCATAAAAGAAGTTCGAGTGTCAAGTTCAGCTTGTTCTTCAGGACTTATTCTACCTCTTCTTGACTGTTCAGCATAATTTCTATCTAAAGCGTCTAGTGCGCTTTCAGCTTTATTTCTTTTATTAAAATTAGATAGCATAAGAGCATCACTAAGTATCTCTCCTTCTCTAACTGAATGAGCTTCTTTCTCAAAGTATTCATCTGAGTAGTTAGGTTTTTTAGGTCTATTATTATAACCTAATGCATTAGGACCTTTTAAGTCACGCATAGCATCAGTTTGAAACTCTGACATGAGAATTTCTTTAATACCATCATGTGTAGTGTAAACATCTCCTCTAGCGTGAGCTAAAGTCGGACCTGCTTCTTTATTTATAGAATGAGTTAGTCCTATATTTTTATCTATAAAATTAGCTCTTCCCTCATACGTATCGCTACCCTTAACAAAAACAGGATTAACATTTATAGATAATTCAAAACTATCAGAAGGGTTATCAGGATATTTTTGTGCTAAGTCTTCATCATTTATAACATTTTTAATGTTTTGTCGTTGTGTTTGAGAATACGACCAATCCTTATCTTTATCATAAATAGTATTAACAGAAGCATTTTCTTTTTTTAATCTGTTTAAAGTGTCAGATTTAGTTTTAATATTAGCTGTAACTATAATACCTTTATCTTCTAATAATTTATTAAGGTCTTTATTAGTATATGTAGTGTTGTCATCTAAGTTAAAACCTATAAACGCTGCTTCTTCTTCGTTATAATTTTTTACTTTGTTTAATTTTTGTTTAATTTGTTTACCTAACATTCCTGTATTTTTTATATTTAAGGAACGTAAAGAAGACTCTATAGTACTATAAAAAGGCATCAACTCTGTAGATGCAGATTCAGGGATGGCAGTCTCAGACCTACGTATAGTAAGATCATCTCCTCTTGGTCCTGTTCTAGGATTATTTACAACAGGTTTAAAATAAGGATTATCTGCTTCGGGTTCAAATCTCTGAAAGTCGTAAGTAATGTCTCCTGTACTTTCTGAAAAAACTTCTTCTTTAGTTTGTATTTCACTTTTAGAACCACTATAAAACCTAGGTTCAAAATTACTGTCAAAATTATATTCATCTTTAACAGGAAAACCTTCAGCTATAGGATATCGCATTCTATCTTCAGCAGTATAGGGATCTAGTATCTGCCCTTCTTTAATAAGTCTATCTTCTCCTTCTGAAGAAACTGTAGTTTTAAATAAAGGATTAACTTCTCCAAAATCAATAGGAGCATCTAAGTCATTTTTACCTATATCCTTACCCTTAACGCCTAATAGTATATCTCTAAAACCATTAGCGAATTGTCTAGCTAGTTGACCCATTATTGTACGTTCCCACTAAAGCCTTGTTCACCTGGTGCTGCTGCACTTCCTATTCCTATATTAGAACCTCCACCGCCTGTCATATCAGTAGTAGCTTGAGGAGCAGGACCTGCAGCAGGTGCGCTTCCACCAGCAGGATTAGGAGTAGGAGGTACTCCTGCTTGAGGAGGTACTCCAGCAGGTTCTGGAGGTGCTTGAAAGCCTTTAAGTATTTCAGCTTGTATAGCTGCGTCTTGTAAAGAGTTAGTTACTTTATCTGGATCTAAGTCCATACTAACAGCTATTTCACGTATAATGTAATCCATCTTAGCGAAAGGAGCTAGTATCGGGTTCTGTGCTACCTGTAAGAACTGCATCAATCGTTGACTACGTACTTCGTTAGCCATCAATGATTCAGTACCTTGCGCTTTAACGTCTAAGTCACCCTTTATTTCTGGATCATAATCGAACTGCATATTAAAGTTAAAGAATGCTTTACCTAATGGGTTAATCAAGTAGTCATCTACGTTCTTTATAACAGTTCGTATAGAACCATTAGCTGCAGACATAAGCATAGAAATCCCAGAAGCAGTTCTCCCCACTCCAGAGACACCTGTTTGCCCATGCGCGAAAGACGGGAACCCTGTACTTTCATCGGCTAACACCCTTGCTTTATCAAATAGTTGCATATTTTCTTGGGCTACATTAGGGAACTTAGTGCCGAAGATGGCTTGTCCTGGCGCACCACCTTGCCTACGAAACGTCTTTCCTGGATACACACTTAGGTCTTGCCCAGGTACTAAGTTAGTCTCGTCTACTTCTATAATTAAGTTACCTGACAACGCAGCATTATCAATAGCCATACGCATGAAGCCATTCATCAAGGTCTGTGTGTCATCCATGTTTTCAGCTATGCCTACACCGAAGAAACTATAAGGTGATACTTCATACGGCACAGCGTAGTACGGAATATAGGAAGGCTTGAATGGGTTCATAACTAAACGCAGTACTTCGTTGTTACATATCCATATGTTTACGTTTAGTTGCTCTGCGTCTTTTAGCTCTTTAGGTATATCTATTTCGTGTTCTTCTAATATCTCTCTATCTACAAAACCCCAGAACTCTAGTACTTCGTAGCGTTCAGCTTGTGAGCCGTGTTCTGCTTCTTCCATAGTTTGTTCCCACCACTTTTTAGTGTAGGACTCACCCATGTTTAAAGACATATCTATAGCGTTTTTACGGAAGAAGGGTCTATCTTTTAATGCTCTCATCTGTGATCGAGACATCTTATGTCGTTCTACTACATATTCAGCTTCATCCATGTTAGCTGCATCAGGATCAGGGTAGAAGTTCCATATAGATACGTTGCTAGTTGAAGGTACAGTTTTAATTGTAGGATTATATTCACCACCTTCATCCCAGTTAGCGTATTCTTTAGATACAGCAAACGGACCTTTCATTATACCCGTACCAAATAGAGCTAACTCAAATGCTGCTAACCTTAATTGTTTGTTAGCACCAGACTCTTCTAGCTGGTCGTGTATTTTTTTCTGCATTTTCTTAGCTGCAACTAACGCAGGATGAAAAGTAATACTTGTAGGTGTAGTACCTGGACCTTCAACAAGTTTTTCTTCTACGGGTTCTAACTTATTTTGTAATGCACCTAATCTGTCTTTAATAGAATTAATTGTGTCACCTGGTTCTAGTGTATTATCAGGCGAGAAAGTAGGTCTATTAAATGCTTCTTTTATCTCCTCTATGCCTTGTTCTGCTTTAGGATCTGCATCAAAATGCACTGTATCAGCTACACCTTCAGGTAAGGTAGTAGGGTCTACACTAAGAGGAAATTTATTATTACCGAACAACACGTCAATGACTTGCCCGTATGCTGCAAGTGTTTTAGTTTTAGTTACTTTAACGAATACACGAGAACGTTCTGTGTCAGTAAACTGTACATCAGGGCCATACAAACCTCTGTAGTTTCTGTAAGCTTGTAACCAACGTGTCTCATCATTTTGTCTAGCGTCTTCTGCTTTACTAAACTTACCCTCAACAAAATTAGCTATTCTACCTACTGACGGGTCTACATTATCTTCCGTTTTTTTAGCGTCATCTATAAAGGAAGACTCGTCAGATTCAATGTTGTATTCTAGATCATCTTCAGCCATATGTTAATATCCAAATGTTGTATCTGACGCTTGAAAGCCAGAGCGTTGTGTAGCAGGATTAAAATCCCATAATGAACTTCTTGGTCTTGTCATAACACCATATCGTAAGGCATCGTATAAGTGGTCTTCTGCGTGTGTATCTACATCTTCAGGATTACGTTTGTCTAAAGGTAAACTAGGTACTTGCGCTATTGTATTAGTACAACTAGAAAAAAACACTAACCTTGGTTCTTCTGTAAACTCGTCTACCTGTAGCCTTCTATGTATTTCGTTTTTACCTGATACACGAGAGCCTTTACTTCTGTCGGATGGTCGCCATCTGCAACCCTTCATGTTCATCTGTTCAGCTAAACTAGGTCCTGTGTCGCCTCTGTTGTGCCACAGTGAAGAGTCTAACACACCATATCTAATTGTACCATCTTCTTGTTCTACGTCAAGTATCATGTCAGCTAAATCTGTAGCTGTAACTTTAGTAACATACATTTCTCTGTATACTACTAACTGTTCTGCTGGAGTTACAGCTATCCATACTACACCAGTCCAGCTACCGTATCCGTAGTCACACGCTCTAAATCTAGTCCAACTCTTAGGTATAGTGTACGGATCTACTACGTGTATGTTACGGTTAAACTCAGGGAATGCTGCACCTTCGTTTACATCCCAGTTACCTTCTAGTAGTTGCTTACGTTGATGTTCAGGTAGAGATAGAAGCATCGCTTCGTAGTCACCACCCTCTGACAAGTAAGGATTATCAAACAAACTAGCAGGTATAAACCTACGTTTAAATAAAGGCTGTCCTTCGCGGCTGTGACCTTTAGGGTATATTAATGTATCGCCTGACTCTATGTTTGTAGCCCAGAAAGGATCTTTAGCTGGACTAGGGTCGATAAACATCTTCTTAACCCACTGATGTCCTGCACCTCCTGGGTTGGTAGTTGCTCTCATATACAAACCTAACTCGTCAGAGTGTGCGCTCCTGAGTCTTGATCTCATATAATTCCAAGCGTAAGGAGTACTCCATTGTGTAAGTTCGTCAAAACCAATCCAATTGAAAGCCTGACCTTGATAACGCATGACATCCATGTCTTTATCGAGGTAAGACATCCAGAGTCTACCACCTCTAGGGGAAATCCATTGGCTTTTTCGTTCAGACCACTTAATTCCTGGTATTGCTTTAGGATATAGCTCTTGGCTTTTCTGTATAAGCTCACGTAGTTCCTCTGTCGTGTGTCGGACTAATAAACCACTAAAATTAGGGTTATTTAAGCCGTGTAAGGGGTCAGCAAGCATCGCAAAACTTTTTCCACCACCTGCTGCGCCCCCAAATAGTACTTCTCGCTCTGAAGAAGATAAGAAATCTGTTTGTGGTCCTGCGTTAGGAGAAAACACTACGTTTTGTAGCTCTTCTACAGGTATTTCTGATGGTATAGGCGTAGCTGCTACTGTTTTAGGCTGTTTCTTCTCTGTAGGAGTAGCTGCCGATACCTTTTTCTTCGAGTTTTTGGATTTCTTCAAGCGTTTCTTTGAGCCTTCTGGCAAGTTCGCGTTTAATTTTAGCTGATCTCTTACGTTTTTGCTCAACTTTTATTCGCTTTCTTAAACCTTCACCAGAAATATAACGATTAGTTTGTTTAGTTAACCAAATAGCTACATCTTTGTAAGCATACTGCTTTAAATGTCGTTTAGCAAGTTCTAATGCTTCTAGTTCTATAAATACAGGTTGTAAAAGTTTATCGTTAGCTTCATCTATTGTGTAACCGAAAGGTATGGTACGACTTACACGCGCTATAGTGTGCCATTCTTTCTCTTTACCTTTATTAGGTTTAGGTAATTCCCAGTACCCTAACCCTGTATATCTTGTACGCATAGTATAGTACTGTATTTATCTTCTTTTAGCTGTTTTTGTTCTAGGAAAAGACCTATTTGATGCTTTAGTAGACATCTTAAGGTTCTTACGGCTATTGTTTAGTGGGTTATTGTTTTTATGAGCTACATCTCTGCCGTCATTCTTCTTAGCTACACCACCAGCTACCATTTTAGCTCTTGCAGTGTTGCGAGATGCACGTTTCTTTATCTGTGCAGGTTTACCTTGGTAGTTTTTGTATTCACTCTTATAGTTTCTATTCATTATTACCCTCTTTAGGTGGTAAATAAAATACACTACTAGATGCTTGTATGTCTACTTTATCAGTCTTAATCAAACCAGCCCTATCTAACACATCTTTAGCTGCAACCATCTTCTCTTTTATACCTAGCTCTGTAGGGTCGTTCACAGCGTTACCTAGCGCAAAAGCTGCACGAGGCGCAGTTCTAGCAAAATATGAGCGTGTAGCGTCTAGTATCTCTTCTTTGAGCGACTCAACTATAATACGTGTAGGTGTATTATCGCTGTAGCCTGATAGCTTCTTAGCTAGGACTACATCACCTGCTGCTTGATCGAACAGTACCTCTAAGAAGTTCTGTTGGTTTTCCGTTAATTGTCTAGCCATAACTACGCTGTTACCTTTTTTCTTCTTCTACCTGATGCTGTCACTGACCAGTTTACTCTTTTAGATGACGTTTTTTTAGCTGCTTCTTTTTTAGTTATTCGTGAAGCTACGTTAGCAGGTCTACAAGCAGGGTATGGTCTGCCTTTATCTTTTTTACCACTACGACCACAGGGTTTACCTGTTTTTACGTCACGCCAATCTTCTTTAAACCATTTGCGTAAACCACCCTTATAAGAACTAGTTTTTGGTTTTGTTTTTCTAGGGGCCATTACGCATACCCACCACCACGTTTTTTATATGTTCTAACTAACCAAGCATTAGCGTAAGCAGAAGGATAGACTTTAAATTTACTTTTAGCTTCTGATTTTACTGCATTGTATAGTTTTTTATTACTAGGGGTAGGTGAACTTGTTTTTTTAGATTTTGCTGCCATAGTTATGATTTCTTTTTTCTAAGTTTTTTTTGTACTGTTTTAGATAACTCACTAAGGTGGTATAACTTTTTACTATTCTTATTGTGTGTTTTACCTGTATGCAATACACCGTTAGACATTTTATGCATACCACCTGTATGAACTGTACCGTCACGAAGATAATGTTTTACGCCTTTCATGTCAGCTACCACACTGACATTTATCGCAACAACTACAAGGCATATTAAGTAAGGATCTTATTAATCGTTTAATGTAAGCCATGTTACTCTGCCCCACCTTTTTCTTTTAGCACTAAGCCAAATATACCACAGATAATACCTGCCCAAGTAAATACAGGGTTACTAAATAATATACCTAAACCAACACCAGCTACAGCAACTGCTAGGTAGCTTGAAGGTTCTTTTAGTCTTCCTTTAATCCAATCCATAGTTGTTATTCTCCTATTGTTAATCTTTTAATGTCACCACGACAGATACCTAAATCGTTTAGTTCTCTTTCTGTCATATTCATTAGCTGCCAGTATGCTGTTTTGTTTTCTGTGTATGTTTTATATATGTTAATTAATCGTCTGATCATTTTGTATAACTCCTCTTTAATGACTAAGGAAGTTATACCATATTTAGTTATATCATAAAAATGCTATTATTGCAACCCCGATATGATCTAAGCTGTTTTACCTAATGACTTTAACTTAAAACAGTGTGTTGCTACATACACTTTATTCTTACTTAGTGCCTTACCCATTTTAGTTACACTGTCTGAACACGCAGGTTTGTCTTGAAACAAACCTCCCGTTCTAACCATTATATCGCAGGTGTCAGCTTCTAGTGTAATACAGTGAAGTATGACAGCTAACCACATTACTTTTTCTTTTTACTGTTGTAGAACATACCGCCACCACGATAGTCCGACATACCTTTTTTAGACATACCACCACGGTTCATCATTTTAAAGTCTGAACCAGATATTTTACCATCTTTGTTTTTATCTAATTTAGATTGACCGCCTGACATATAACCCATTTTCTTTTTACCGTACATTATACCACCTTTGTTTTTACCTAGTGCTTTTCGAGTAGCCATTATTAAGTCATACTCTTTCTTAGGTATCATTTTACCATTAAACATTTTTAATTCTGTTACTTTATCTGCTTTCTTATTTTTCTTACCGAACATTGAAACTTTTTCTAGTTTATCTAGGCTAGATCTATTTCTAGTTTTACTAAGCTTTTCGTTTTCTTTAGCTATACTCTTTTTTTGTTTTTTATCTTTATACTCTTTACGTAAACGCTCTAGCTCTTCCATTCTACGTTTTTCTACGGACTCTCTGTCCATCTTCAATGGTTTAGCTTTATTAGTTTTCTTTTTCTTCTTAGCTTCTTTTCTAAGTTTCTCTAGTCTTTTTTGACGTTTAGCTTCTTCTTCTTCTCTACCCATAGTACTTACCCTTTATTTAGACTTTGTTTTACTTATTGCTGTAGCACCCATGAATCCTACAACTACTCCTAACTGAGCTACTATAAAAGTATTTAAAAAACTAGCAGCGGATTCCATTTTTTCTGCACTTACAATAGGTGTAAACAATATTATAACTGCTACTATAGTTACAGACATTGCCAGCCACGCCATTATACGCTGTGTGTCCATTAGCTTATCTTCGTTCTCTAGGCGTATCCACCTTTCGTGGCGATCCATTTCTTCGTCAGTAATAATGCCGTCACCATCAGTGTCAGCCATAGCGTACTTACTGTCTACTTGTAGCTTCTTAGGTGACACTACTTAGTCTTTTTCTTTTTCTTATTAGGTTTTATCTTTTTAATTACCTTAGTAGTCCACGCTTCGTTGACTTCTGTATCTGGGTCATCTTTAATGTAGTGGCCTTTATCGTTTCTAGCTCGTACTAGTTCTGTCTCAACTGGGTCAGCAGCTACAAGGGCTTCTTCGGGTGTAGCTTCTTCCTCTACTTTATTACATATAGCTTCTATCTCTTCGTCTTTAAACCATACCTGTCCGTAGGCATCCATACCTGCTTCGGGTTGACCGTTAAGTCCTAAGACTGTGTTGTCATCTTGTACTACAAAGCCTTTAGCTTCTAGGTTGCTCTTCTTGTCTGTGAATATACTCATCTTACTTCCTTATGTGTGTTAACACTTCCACCGTCTTCTAGCTTGTCTTATTCTAGAGTTAGGATCATTCCTAGTCTTAGCTGAACTTTTCTTTAGTTGACCTAAAGATCTAGCGCAGTACGACTTTCGTCTGGCTGCTAGTTTACCACCCTTTTTAACTTTACCTGTAACAGCAGTCTTTAAATTACTACCTGGGTTTTTAGCTCGATACGCTGCAACACCTTTAGCGGTCATACCTGCACCGTCTCTAGTCTTACGGTAATTAGCGTTCTTACCTGTAGTAGTTTTTGGTATAGCTTTTTTATTATCACCCACGGTATCTACCTAACGTAATAGTCTTGAGGAATCCTCTCCATATTTCTATAGGAGAAGGTAGTACCCAACCCAGTACAAGTAACAAGATCATCCACAAGGGTATGTCTTGGTTCATAACGTTTATGCTATCTACGTTACCTTGTGGTGCTAGTTGGCTTTCAACTTTAGTGTTTGTTATGGTAGCGTTGTCGCCAGCTTTAGTTTCAGTTGACTCTGAGTTAGATACAAGGGCTTTAGTGTTGTTCTTACCTGCTTGTACATCAGCGTTAACTGTAGGACCGCTGGACTTACCGCCTCCTATCAGTTTGCTAACTACAAAGCCTGTACCTAAACATCCGCTGAGTGGCATTATGCATAACAATAATATTACAATGTGTTTAATCCGCATACGGTCTTATCCTATCTGGGTCTAACACATCTTTACGGTCTAAGTGACCCTCAAGATACATAGCTCTCTCTACGTGATCTAAAGAATACAAAGTTCCTGTGTCATTATATATTGCTTGTCTTACGTAAAATACATCAGATCTAGGAATGTGTATGTTCTTTAACGCATTAGAATTGTTAGAAGCTAAAGCTCTGTAAAAGTTACCTAACACATCATCTGTGTTATTACTAGTATTACATAGTTTTACTTGCTTTAACATATAAGTCAAGCCTTTATTTTATTAATTACATATTAGGGGGGAATAGTTAATACTAACACAACAAAAAGATTACGTCAATGGTAAGTATAACTTTTTATGTTACGTACTTTTTTTATTATTTAACTTTAAAGTATTACTTACCTACTACTACTACGTAGTTATACTTAAAGTTCGTGCTGTGTCAATACCCTAAATCAAGTATATTACATATTGTAACAAATCTTGATACTAATAGTTATACTAGTTGTAACACTTTGTAACATTTCTTGTAGTGGTTGTGCTTGTATACAACAATAAAAGGGCGTTTCAAAAATCACTTCTGTGTATTTGTACATATATACGTAACGGGTATGGTGGGGGTGGCACTCGCAGGGGTCAATATTGTGTTTGGTTTTTGCTAGGATACACATACTATCATATAAACTATTGATATCATTATATATTTATACGGATTAGTTATTCTTTAAGGTATAAAAAACAAGTGTTTGCTAGGCCTACAAAAAAAGAGGTGTTTTTATTGTTTTGATGCATGACTATATATATGCAAAAAAAAGTTTTACTCATCACTAACCAGAAAACCATATCCCAAAACCATATCCCCCTCTAAAAGTTTTTCTAAATGGTATACCCATATCTATAGCAGTTCGAGGTCGTTACCTCGCACTAAATAAATTATTTTACTTAGGGTCGCTTGACTTATGTTACTCAATTTGTAATAAGAGTTGTACTACTAAAACTTAATCTTAATTTACGGAGAATAAAAATGACACAAGTACAACTAAAGATCGCTACACCTTCAACTCTAAAGTGCGTTATGGATAGCTCAGGCGTTTTCACAATAGGTCGAGGCAAAGAGGCTGTGGCCTATCAACCAAACGAATTATTAGACTATTGCGCGGATTTAATGGATCAAGCGAAACTAAATGGTGTATCTCAAATTGAAACTTATATCACTGTGGGTAATGCTATTGAGCAATACAAATTACTATATCCAACTAATAACCAAAAATTTAAAGCTTCAGTAGATAAATCTAGGTTTGGCATGGAATATAACTCTAAGTCTAGAACGGCTCTAATGAATATCGCTACCAACGCGGATAACATTCGCAAGGCCTTCGTTAAAGATCCGTCAATTGCTTTCCAAGGCCTAGACAGCCTAGCCAAAAAAGCGCGCGGCTATACTCGACCTACTGCAACCACTAAGCCTAAGAAAACGTCTAAGTCTAAGTCTAAATCAAACGTAGCATTTAAGGCTCAAAATAAATCGGAGAACGGTTTAGATGCCATTGTCGATATGTCACTTGAACTAGTCACATTAGCTCTATCACTAGGTCAAACTGAAGCTCAGGTTGTTGCTTTAATTCAGGACAACTTTAAAGACCTATCTTAAACTAAACTATTACAATTTAATATTTCGCCTAGCGTGTTTAATTATGCGCTAGGCTTAAGCTTGTCTTATGCTATGCATACTGTAAATCATGATAGTATGTATTGCATGGGGCGCGTTAGGCGTTTCATATTAACCGTTCGAGGTAGCTACCTTGGACTAAACTTTAAAGTAAAGGATATATAAATGGATAAAGATTTTAAATTTCAGTGTACTACAGGTGCATTAAATACACCGCATATTACTATAGGTAATGTAAGTATCGTTAAGTTTGATAATCACTGTGAGGTAGCTATTATAACAAATAATGGTGATTTAGTGCATGGGCGTAGCGTAAAGTTTGAGACAGCTAGGCAATTAGCTAACGCTATCTTAGCTATACTTGATGGGGCTATGTATGATGAGGATGCCTACGATGCATGATGACATAATGCTTATGGCACTAACAGCAATCATAGCTACGCCTATTGTAGCATTTATAGTTTATATATTGTGGGAGCAGTGGCTGTGGAGGGATAGATAATGAATACTGATATTACTATATTGATTGGCCTTTATGTATTTATATTTGTGCCATTCATAGCGTTTGCATTGTATATGCTGTGGGATGATTGGCGGTGATTTGACATCCCCTTTATCTTTAGTTATACAAGTAAACAGTTCGAGGTAACGACCTCGCACTACAATTTAATCTTAAACAACATGGAGAATAATATGTATAAACGTGACAACAAAAAAATAGCTAAGTTCATACTGAAGAACCCCGACAACACTGTAATAGGTATAACGTTTGTGCTTGGCACTATTCAGAATGCATTGTCTAACGTAGGCAAGTTTATGGATGGTGTAGCTAATGAGGGTGCAACCAGTATAGCAATGACTATGAAACGTAATGGTTACTTGTACGCTGTAGAACACAAGCACGTATTGCATCAAGCACTCAAGGTAGCAGTCAAACATAACGACCCAGTTGGTGCTATAGATGTACTCACTAACGTACCCAACTTAGGCATAGTCAAGGCGGCATTTGTGGCTCAGTTAGTAGGGTTAGATGTAGCGTGTCTCGATAGTCATAACCTCGATAGGTTAGGCCTAGATCGTGCTGCACTAAAGTTCGCTAAGACTGTTAAGCCAGAGACTAAGCTTAAGAAGATACAGAAATACGTACTCTTAACTCAGGAAACTGGTGGCTCTGAGTATTGGTGGAATACTTGGTGCGACTACGTAGCTGGTAACAGAGCTAACAAGAAATTAACTACAGGTGATGCGGTATCTGCGTATCACGCAACTTGCATAATAGGAGGATAATCAAGTAACGATAACCATTCGAGGTAGCTACCTCGTACTAAACTTTAACTTATGGAGGACATAGAATGTCACTTAACTGGAACTGCGAAGCAGTAGAAGACTTCGATAATGTATGTATGAAAGAAGATAATACCTTATCTAACTTAACCGAAACACTAATATGGGCTGGAGCTAGTGTAGGCTACGGAGAGATCACTAAAAAGAATTACGTTAATTACCACAAACGTATGGCTTTCATTGAAGCTATGCGAGGTGTTTACTTACGTACAGAGGTACGAGGTAAGGTTGTAGATAGACCTATCACTATAAATGACATCAAAAAGCATATAGGTTTACACACTAACTGGGATAACAAGTCAGATAGCCAATGGCTTAAAGACTTCTATAAAAATGAGTTAGGTTACGTTAGATGGCGTAACCTAGATCTATTCACTGAAACACAAAACAAGGAGATAAAATAATGCACAATATGATTAAAGAAATAAAATTTGTTACTGATGCAAACCTAAAGTTCTTAACTAAAAAACTAAAAACACATAAAATGTACTTAGAGTACATACGATCTACTTTGTTGGAACAAACTAGAATAAGACAAGCTAGAGGTAAAAGTGCATTGGCTATGGCTAGAATTGAGAAGGCTTTAGAGTATGTAGAAAAACTATTAGAGGAGGTAAAATAAAAATGCTTATAGGATTAACTTATATACAAGACATACCCGAAAGCCTTAACAGCTTTCCTATAATAGCGTGGCGACCCATACCACTACGAGACTTCAAGAATGCGTACTGGTGTGGTGTATGTTACAGGCACAATCATAAGCTACACCCTTACGTATGCTTCACTGCTTACCGTCACAATATAGATGACAACTCTTGGGCTGAGGGTAGCTACTACGCCACTATGGAGGAGGCACTATATTGTTTTGCAAAAAGAACCTAAGAAAAACTACGGTGTGCAAACGTACACGTAAGGCACTACGCGCAGATAAGTGGTGGAGTAGTGCCTACTTAAAACAAATGTTATCTAAAAACAGAGGAGATACTAATGAAACAGATAATAAAACAATCCGTAATGCATCACGGAAAGAAAATTAAGATGAATAGGGAGTACGGTGATCCCAAGAATAATAATCTATGGAGTTACCCTGATGATGAAACAATAGAATACGATAATGTATTAGATCTGCGTTTATGGAAAGATAATAAAGGACGCAAAGTTTTTTCTATTTATGTAGCAGGTAACACTGATGATCCAGTTGAACACTATCGTTTAATAGATTTGTATCGAGATGAATAATAAACTTCGTATAACTAAACGTCTTTATGATTGGTGCGTTTTAAATAAAGAACCAGTACCTCGCATCTTCAAAAAATCTCATATGTATTATTGGATAGACGTAGATGATAAACCCAAGATGGATTCCATACTGTTGTGGGCTGACTGTTTGTTTTATCAATCTAGCGACAGAAAAGTAAAAGGATCAGCATCATCACTTAAAAAAGCATACGGTAAATATATAAGTATGCAGAACCTCATTTGACAACAGGATTACTATATGATATCTCTGTTGTACAACTAAAGTGTTCGAGGTCATTACCTCGGACGCTCAACTCACTAAGCTATGAAAGGAAAACAAATGGCTTTAGATACAACAAACTACCAAAAAGAATACTTCAACTTAACTACAGACTTCGAAGTGCCTCAGCACCTAGACTTCCCTATTAGATACGAAGACACACGCTTCAAGGGTAAGAAGTATGTCATCAACGGCAATACTGATGAGGTCTTGGGTATTGTGGGTGCAGGGTTTCCGTCTGTACCTCACGGTGACTTCTTCAGGAACATCGTCAATGCAATCGTAGAGAACTTCGGTTCAGAGGATACGTCAGAGGTTATACCTAGGTTTAGTTCAGCACATAATGGTGCAGTAGCATTACTAGACATAGTGTTCCCTAACATATCTTACACTATCCGTACTGATAAGCATACAACTGAGGTATCTCAACGAGCTATCTTGTGGCACGGTATAGACGGCACTAAGAGTAACTTGGGTGTGTTCGGTGCAGTCGATAACTTTTGTACTAACGGTATTATTACTGGTACATACGAGCAAGTACGTAAGAAGAATACATCAGGCTTTAGTCTTAGTAACTTCGTTGATGAGATAAAGCAGTCACACAATAACTTCATAGAACACGCTAAGTACCTACAGCGTATGGCTGACACAAACTTCGGTGCGTCTCAAATGGACAACTTAAAAGAATTGTTAGAGCCTATGGGTATGTCTAAGCGTATGGCTAGTAATATGTATGACTTGTTTATAGATGAAGCTTCTGTTAGAGGTAAGAACCTCTGGGCTTTGTATAGTGCCATGACTAACTACAGTAGTCACACTGATAACGGCTTTAAGTTAAAAGATATGGGTAACGATACTCGTGCTACATCAATGTGGGAACGTGAACAGAAGGTAGTCAAGTGGACTAACTCAACAACATTTAAGGAGCTACTAGCGGCATGAGTAATAAATCATTCAATATAATTATGGAGACACAACAAGATATACATTTTGTTCCTTTATCTCACGAGCAAAACAGGTATTTTGTTATGTCCTTTTTAAGGAAAGATAATGCCTTGCAGAAATGCAAGGTGTTAAAACATAAGTTTCCTGAGTACAGTTTTTCTGTAGAAAAGAGATCACCTAGTCAGCATATGGGAAATGCTTTTCCTGAGATGTTTAGGGAGGCGGTAAACATTATGTTACAAGATCATCCAGATTACCTTAGTCTTAAAAAGAAAACACCACATCTAACCTTAGTGAAAGGATAACTAATGACTGAACATTTAGATACGATATGGGAAGTATTACACGCCTATCGGGAAGACAACATTCCAGAGGGTATTGATAACAACGATGAGACGTGGGATGATATCTGCTACGCTATGGCTATAATAAAGGAGAAGATTAATGCCTAAAGTATGGATTAGCGCAACAATGGAAACCTATCTGAAATGGGAGGGAGACGTACCCGATGACGTACCCGAAGATGAACGGCGTACATGGATCAAACGCAACGTGGACGGTGGTGAGTTCATACAGCATGACGGCATAATGGATGGCGGTTGGTATTTGAGCGACGACGTACACTTAGTAGATGAAGGAGATAACTAATGAAACCTATAATTAAATTCGAAGACGATGAACTAAATTGTATAAACGTATGCCTCGATCATTTCATAGAAGACAACGCAGATGCTTTTAAATTTGATTTCTATCCTTGTTTCCCTTTTAAACAAGAAGAATTACATCAAGGAAAAAAATCTGTTTCTGTTCAACTAAAAACTTACTCTGATTTTCTAAAGAAAATAAGTGTAGCTGTTAGAACTTTAAATAAAATTAAAAAACTAACTGAAATACAAGAGAAGGAAGAATAATATGATGAAGAAATATAAAGTAGCGTTTACATATGAAGAAGAAGTAGAAGCTACTGATCGTTGGGAAGCACTACTAACAGTTGCAGAAAAAGGTGAAACAATACTTGAAAACTTTTCATCAGATGCAACAGTGGAGGAAATAATATGATGAATAAGGAACTATTAGAAGAAGTACGTAAAGCAAACAGCTTAGTTGCGTGTCTGTTAGATGATACAGATAGAACAGTATCTGATTATTTAAATGATATAAAACAAATACAAAACCAGTTAAATTTTGTAGAGAATTACATTTCAGAAAGAAAGGAAATAAAATGAATGATAGCCAAATAAATGCACTAGCAAAAGCTATAGCCAATCAAGATGCTAAAACAGGTTACATAACAGATTGGCATCACGCATATGAAAACGCCTTTCATGCTATAGAACAAAACCCAGATTTATTTACATATAAAAAAACTATTCAAGAAAGGGGGAAAATAATATGAGTATATTTAGTGGTCTAATAGCAGTAATGCTATTGATAGCTTTTACAGCTCCGTCTACAACAGTAGATGATGCTGTCAATAAAGATGATAGTACTACAACTACTACTACAACTGACGAGTAACATTAGTTGTATAACAACAAGGTATCCCTGCTTCTGGGGGTACTTTAATTTAACTTAGAAGGAATTAATAAATGAATTGTTATGGAACAGTAAGAATCTATGAAGTTGATAAGTCATACAAAGTAAAAGTTAAAGGTTTTCCAAGGCGTTATGAAATTAAAAGACATAAAGACGAAAAAAAGTGGAAGTATAAACTAGTTGGCACAGATAAATATATAAACGACATAGAAGACTTAGTCGTAATGCAAAGAGAATGGCTAAGAAAATTTATGTATGCTGATGGTTTAAAGTTTGAGTATGTCTTAGAGGAGATACATTGATATGAGACTATACACAGATCAGAAAGGCAATTGGAGAGGCACTCAAGCTGACGCTAAAAAAGATTTAGACCAATGGGATACTACAGATGTACCCACAAGTAAGGCTGAGTTACTTGAGTTTCTCAATGTACATAAAGTTGGTGCGGCTAATGTTATAAAGCCAGTTAAATATGTAACGCCAACAAGTTCACATGAGTTTGTCCATGATGATGAGGGTGAGGTAGTCGCTATCAAGCCTAGAGTTTCACCTATAGATAAAAGCAACCTAAAGAATGCATTCGAACAGGCAGGAGCAGCAAGAGAGTCTCTTAAACGTGTCTTCGAAAAACTAAAAGAGTTAGAGGAGATACACTGACAATGAGAAAAGTTATACTTAGTAGTACCCACCCAGTAAAATCGCTACACGGTCACACGCAAGCTGAGTGGGATCTCTTGTCAGAGGAAGAGAAGTTACACGCTTGGTTAAAGACGTGTCCGTTTGATTACCTGATGGTAGGCATCGAGGAAGGACTAAGAACTGTAAACTTTGTTGTAGAGGAAACTATAGATGATGAAGATAGTTAAGTCTGTTATAAACAGTATACTATATTTTATGTTTTTATGTTTTGTTACATACGTTTTTTATGGTGTAGCATTTAGTTTTATTTCATGAGTGTTGATGGTGAGGAGGATGACCCAGTTGATGATTGGGCATCCACCGACTTAACTAAATTAGAGGATAAAGGAGAAGATAATGTTCCTATCAAAAAAGATGAGGGAGAAGATAAATCAGTACGCAGTAGCACAACACAAACTAAGAAGAAAAAGAATGAGAAATAAATGTAGACTTATTGATGCATTTATGGGAAAAGACTTTTGTTCTCACGCTTGGTCATACTGGGTTACAAATAAATGAAACGAAAGAAGTTAGTTATATCAGAAAGTTCAACAGTTAGACAGGCGTGTGAGTTTTACTTTAGCACCCCTGCCTATCTTAAAATATCAGGTAGAAGCCAAAAAGATTATTACAACACTATGATTAAAGCGTGTAACACACCCGTGCAAAACAATAAGTTGTTCGGTGGCATACGATTAAAAGACGTTAGGTTTAAACACGCTACTCATTTATATGATACTTGGTTAGCTAACATAGGTGTCAGACAAGCTAACTTTCATCGTACTTGTATGAGTATTGTTTTTAATACTGCTATACGTAATGAAGCTATTGTATCTAATCCAATGTCTTTAGTTAAAGGCACACCAGATACGGCTCGTAAAGTTAAATGGACAGAGAACCAAGTAAAACTATTTTTAGCTACTGCCTTTAGTGAATACAGGTGGAAAGCAATAGGCTTGATAGCTTATATGGCATATGAATGGGGTCAAAGACCTGGAGATATGCGTAATTTAAAGTGGGATACATTAAACTTAAATGAGAAAAGACTAGACTTAGAACAAAGTAAAAGAAGAGCTAATGTACACTTACCAATTAGTGATGATCTTATAAAAATACTTAAGAAGCAGTATGAATACGTTAAAGATATTTCTGAATACGTTGCACCTCGTGTGTATCCTAGAAATGGTGGCTACTCACCGTATAATATGTCAGAGATATCTACTTTAGCTAATGAAGTTAAAGAAGAGGCAGGTCTACCTAAAGAGTTATGGATTATGGACTTAAGACGTACAGTTATAACTGAAATGGTTGAAGCAGGAGTTGACGTTACAGGTATCATGCAAGTTAGTGGACACAGTAGTCCTGATAGCGTCACGCCTTATCTAGTTAATACTTTTCGTGGGGCATCAACAGCATTAAATAAAAGAAAGGCTAATAAAGAATGAATGTTAAGTCTCACCTAGATACTTTAACGATAGCTGAGGGTCAGCGTTTAAGAATGGATTGCCCACAGTGCAGAGCTAAAAATACATTTACTGTATGGAAGGATGACGGTGTATTAGTTTACCACTGCTTCAAACTTAGTTGTACAGTTAGGGGTGCATACGGAATAGGCATGACTGCTGATGAGATTAAAGTTAAGATGCAGGGTCACTCTACCGATAAGCCTATTGATACAGAGCGTATGGTAGTGCCAGAGTACTTAGTTAAACCATCACATCAACACACAGAAATGCAAAAGTTTATAAGGAAATGGAACCTTTATACAGAAGACTTAATGTATGACGTTAAGGATAGTCGTGCAGTATTTCTGATAAAAGAAAACAACAGGTTGCTAGATGCCACTGGTAGATCTTTAAATGGGTCTAAACCTAAGTGGTTTAGGTATACAGGAGAAGCTACTGTTTTTACAAGAGTGTTAGGTAACTCAAACGATACAGTAGTAATAGTTGAGGATGTCATTAGTGCTATAACTATTGCACATCTTTTTCCTAGAACAACGGGGTTAGCTATCTTAGGTACTTCACTAGGTGAGGCTCAAATGCAACACATACAAAACTATTCTAAGGTAGTTGTAGCGTTAGACCCTGATGCCGCACACAAGACCTTGACATACAAACGAGAGATAGAGGCTTGGACAGGATTAAACACTATAGCCATGCGGCTAGAAGATGATATAAAATATAAAATAGAGGACGACATAGCTAAGTTAGAAAGGATATTACAATGAGTATATGTGGTGAGATAGAGAATGTTAAAGTAGAGATAGAGACACTAGAAGAGTTAATTAAAAATGAACCTAAAGATGGGTTTAATGCTTGTAGTAATATATCCGTTATGGTTTTAGATTCTATTAGATCAGCTAAGAAAAGACTAAAAGAACTGGAAGCCGCTCAATGATGGAACTGGCTCTCATCAAAACGATGATGAATAAAGAGTTCTATGAAAGACATAAAGGTATACGTTGCCCAGATAAAATCTTTACTAAAGACACTCGTAAAATTAAACAATCACTAGATGTCGCTATGAAAGAATACGACACTGACTTATCAGCATCAGACTTAGAAGCTCTATTCTTTTCTACTAATCAGACTATGACTACATCAAACAAAGAGATGTATAAAATACTTTTTAGTAAGCTAACTAAAGAACAACCCATGAATGATAGCATAGCTGAAGAGGTGCTATCTAAATTGTTTCAACAAGTTGTAGGCGAAGAGGTAGCTAACTTAGGTTTTGATTACGTTAATGGTACAACCAATTCGCTAGAGCCTCTGCGTAACATCTTAGAAAAATATCAGGATGACTTTACGCCTAACCTCAAGATTGAGTACGGTGACATATCTTTTGAAACAATACTTAAATCTTCGAAGATACAATCACAATGGAAGTTTAACATACCTAGCTTAAAGCGTAAGGTAGAAGGTATCTCTGGTGGTCACTTTATAATTGTAGGAGCTAGACCTAATACAGGTAAGACTTCTTTCCATGCTTCCTCTATAGCTGCACCTAATGGTTTTGCTCACCAAGGTGCTAAATGTATGGTGCTGTGCAACGAAGAAGACTACATTAGAGTAGCCGCTAGGTACTTATGTGCAGCTTCTAGTATGTCTCTAGAAGAGATTAATACTAATCAATCTTTAGCTATGTCACGATACAGTAAAGTCCGTAAAAACATAACAATTATAGATAGTACATCTAAAGACTTAGCGTGGGTTGAATCTATTATAAAACAAGATGAGCCAGACATAGTTATCATAGATATCGGAGATAAGTTTGCACCTAAGACAAGTGATAAGTCTGATGTATACCTAAAAGATGCCGCTATATACGCACGTAACATAGCTAAACAGTACAACTGTGCAGTGATATGGATGTCACAGCTCAATGCTGAAGCTGAAGGTAGGGTGCGTGTAGATCAATCTATGCTTGAAGGTAGCCGAACAGGTAAAGCCGCTGAAGCGGATCTTATATTACTTGTAGCTCGTAACCCTATAACGGATGAGAGCGAAGAAGAAGACAGACAGAGGCACTTAGTAATAGCTAAGAATAAGTTAACAGGAGGCTGGCACGGTACTATTCATTGTAACTTAGACGGTGAACGCAGTCAGTACTTGGTGTAGCTATGAGACTAGTATTAGATGTAGAGAATACAGTAACTAAACGAGGTGGTAAGAAACATCTAGATCCCTTTGAGCCAACAAACTCTCTAGTACAGGTAGGGTTTAAGAACGTAGACATACCAACAGAGAGATATATGCTTACGTTTGATCACACTGAATATAAGGATACTAGTGGTGCTAACTATAAGTTAGTACAGCAAGCATTAGACGAGACTACACTACTCATCATGCACAATGCTCAGTACGACTTGATGTGGCTCTGGGCGAGTGGCTTCAAGTATGATGGGGCGGTGTGGGATACGATGCTGGCGGCATACATACTCATACGAGGACAAAAGTTTCCGCTGTCCTTAGAGCAATGTGCTATCAGAGCAAACTTACCTTTTCAGAAAGATGATACACTCAAGGCTTACTTTAAGAAAGGTTACAACACAGATGAGATACCTCTTGATGAGTTAACTTATTACTTAGGGTGTGACTTAGATACTACGTGTGCCTTGTATGAACACCAACTCAAGAGTTATTCTTTAGATGAATCATTAGGCATGGTTACTGTAAGAGATCTAACATTTAAAGTTTGTCAGACGCTTACTCGTATGTATATGTCAGGCTTTAAGGTAGACAGAGCCGCATTAGTAAAAGTGCGTACTGAGTTTGAGAATGAGAAAGCAATACTAGAAGATAGGTTGCACGATCAAGTCAAGCTATTAATGGGTGACACTCCTATTAATTTAAACTCCCCAGAACAAATGTCACAAGTTATATTTAGCCGTAAGGTAGATAATAAGAAAGAGTGGGCTGATTTATTTGAGCATACTAGGACACCTGCTGAGTACAAAGATGCCGTAGAAGCTAACAGTAAATTAATTAGGCGTACAACTGCTTACACTTGCCCTGTATGTTTAGGTGAAGGTAAGACCTATAAAACTAAGAAAGATGGCACTCGTTTCGCTAAACCTAATAGGTGTGTGGGGTGTGATACTCGTGGCTATCAACTGAAGCAATTAAATCAGTTAGCTGGGCTAGGACTTATTGCACCCTCGAAGAAGTGGGTTAGTGCTAATGGTTTTAGTACGAGTAAACAGAACTTAGATACACTAATAGCTACAGCTAAGAATAATAATATGGATGAAGCTATAAAGTTCTTGACTGATTTAAAAAGACTATCTGCTGTATCGTCTTACTTATCTTCTTTCGTTGAAGGTATAGATATATTTACTAAACCAGATAACTTCTTACACGTAAGTCTTACACAACACGTAACATCTACAGGTAGGTTCTCAGGTCGTAATCCTAATATGCAGAATATGCCCCGTGGAAATACGTTCCCAGTTAAGAAAGTGTTTATATCTAGATGGGATGGCGGTCAGATCCTGGAGGCAGACTTCGCTCAACTAGAGTTCCGTGTAGCTGCATTTCTCTCACAAGACCCTGTAGCTATCACAGAGATCAACCAAGGGTTTGATGTACATAGCTACACAGCTAAAGTTATTAGTGATGCAGGGCAGCCTATTTCTCGTACTACCGCAAAATCTCATACATTTGCCCCTCTTTTTGGTGCGAGTTCATATGGTAAATCAAAAGCAGAGGGTGCATACTACGATCACTTTAACGAGAAGTACCAAGGCATAGCTGCTTGGCATCAGAGTTTAGCTGAAGAGGCGTTACGCTTCGAGAAGATTACTACACCCAGCGGAAGGCAGTACGCTTTTCCTAAAGTAGTACGTAGGCAAAATGGTGGAGTGTCTAGCTTCACTATGATTAAGAATTACCCTGTGCAAGGGTTTAGTACTGGAGATATAGTACCCCTTGTATTGGTAGAACTAGAGGAGAGACTAAGTAAACTGCAGTCTTGTCTAGTTAATACGGTGCATGACTCAACAGTAGTTGACGTACACCCTACAGAGATACCTTACGTCATATCTATAATAGATACACTTAACAAAGATCTTAATGTTATCATAGAAGAAACGTATGGTGTGACCATGAACGTTCCACTACTTTTAGAAGCTAAAATAGGAGCTAATTGGCTTGACACAAAAGACGTTTGATGGTATAACTTAACTTCATTTTTTGACAACAAAGGATACAAAATGTCAGATATAGCATTAGTACCTCAAGAGGGTACATCAATTAAGGAAATGATGGGTATACCCGTCTACACAAATACAGTTTCTCAGTCTTCTTTAGCTCAACTTAGTCTTTTAAATAAGTCTATTATGGGTGAAGTAGAAGTGAATGGTAAGAAAGTTAAAACTGAAATAGTACCGCCTACATCTTTTAAGCTTAGTTTAAGTAAAGAAGAGAATTTATATAGTGATGGTGTAGAAATACGAACTTTCTCTGTAAGAGAGAGATGGAGTAAGTGGTTAGCTGAAGACAATAACTTCTTAAAAAGTGTCACAATAAGTCCTGCTCAAGGTAGTATATTTAGTATGGATCTTAAAGATACACAGGGTGGCTTTAATGGTAACAGGCATATGGGTTACGTTGAAGACTTCTATACTCTTACGCCTGATCAACAGCAATCTATACGTAATGTGAAAAGAACTGTTCTTGTCTTAGGTGAAGTTAAACTTAATAATCCTGTCGATGAAGAAGGTGTTATTAAAGAGGATTACATAGATAAGTGGACACCTTGCGTATTTGAGTTCAAGAATATGCCTTCTTATAATAAACTTAAAAAGGTATACACTGCATTACAAAGTAAAAGTGGAGAGACAGGTACTATAGTATATTCTCAAAAACTTAATGGTGTAGAAGCTACGATGGCTAACGGTAACACTTATGCTGTTTTTGAATCTGAGGTAGGAGATAAGATAGGTCACTTAGAGGATGACTCTGATAAACTTATTATCTTTTCTGATTGGATAACTAAGCACGATAAGTATGTAAATGATGAATGGGATAGAGCTAATGTAAGTTCGTTTAGTGCTACTGATGCTGACCTAGTAGCTTCAATGGTTAATGTTGAGGAATCCAATTAATGCATCCTACCGAGCTTAAAGTTAATCTGTTTTTACAGAACGCTCTTGAGGGTAAGACGACTATAACTGAGGAGGTGGCTGATAAGGTTGCCTCTGACGTTAGGTCAGCAATGCTTAAGCAATTCTCTGGTGGTCCAAGAGATGATTTTCGTTTACGTATGAGTAACATAGGTAAGCCTACGTGTCAGTTGTGGCATCAAAAGAATAAAGCTGAAAGTAAAGCACCCTACGAACCTCACTTTTTAATTAACATGATTATAGGTGACATCGTTGAGGCAGTGTTTAAAGGGTTACTTACATCTGCAGGGATTGTGTTTGACGACAACGATACAGTATCTTTAGATTTAGGGGAGTTAGGTCATATAAAAGGTGAGTATGATATGATACTAGATGGTGCTGTTGATGATGTTAAGTCAGCTAGTAACTACTCATTTAACACACGCTTTTCTTCTTTTGAGAAACTAATAGAGAAAGATACTTTTGGTTATATACCACAGTTAGTAGGGTATGGTGTAGCCGCTGATAAAAATATAGGAGGTTTCTGGGTAATTAATAAAGAGAACGGTTCTTTTAAATACGTTAACATTAATGCAGTAGATAAAGAATCCGTACTAGAAAAAATAAAAGAAACGGTGTCGTATATACAAGAGGATAAACCTTTTGAACGCTGTTTCGAACCTGTACCTGAGTATCACAACAGACAACCTTCAGGCAATATGAAATTAGGTGAGACGTGTAGATGGTGCAACTTTAAGAGTGTTTGTTGGGAGAACCTACAGACCTTACCTTCCAGGGTATCAAAAGCAAGAGTGTTACCTATGGTAGATTACGTATTAATAAATGACAATAAGGAAGCAGTTTAATGAACAGGACGTTTACAATAGACGATAAATCTTACGCAGAAGAAGATATGAATGAAGATCAAAAACGATTATTTAACACCATATTAAACATACAAAATGAAATAGGGTCAGTTAAATTAAAGTTTGATAGCTACGACACTTACGCTAAAGTCCTTAGCCAACAATTAGCACATTCTTTAACTTCAGAGAGTGCTGATAAGCCAAGTGAAACGTAGATACAATCCTAAATGGAATACCTATCGTAGTGGCTTAGAAGACAGATTAGTAGAGAGTCTATCTAAAATACAAAAAGAAGTCAGGTATGAGCAGTTAAAGATAGAGTGGGAAGACTTACGCTATCGTACTTACACGCCTGACTTTTTATTAGACAACGGTATTATAGTTGAAGCTAAAGGTATGTTTGACTCTGAAGATAGGCATAAACACAAGTGTGTTAGAAAACAACATCCTGAATTAGATATACGTTTTGTGTTTAGTAACGCTAAAGCTAAGTTGTATAAGGGTGCTAAGAGTACTTATTCAGATTGGTGTGATAAGAATAAATTTAAGTGGTCACACAGAATAATACCTGAAGTTTGGTTAAAAGAAAAAGGCAGACGTACAACGAAGAAGGTAGTTAAGCTTAAACAAAAAAGAAGGAAAGCAATATGACAGATGGTATAAAGAGTGACCATACTTATTTGTTAGCTTTTATTGCATCTGATCACGATACGTTTGAGGAGTGGGATGATCAATTTGAAATGAACGCAGTAATAAGTCCTAACAACAGAGACACCAAAGAAACAAAGAGTTACTTCTTAACACTTATACGACTACTACAGCATTGTACGTTTCTGTTGAATGAAGATGATACCTTCCGTGAATTTGTACAAAACGATCTTATAGATTTAGAACAAAAAGAAAGAGGCAGTAACGTGATTAGTTTATTCAGTCCTACGAAGGGGTCAGCATAAATGGCTAAATGGTCAACAGAAGAATGGAAACCAGCAAAAGATAAGCATGGTTATTACACAGAAACAGTTGAAAAAGATATTGATGTAGTCAATAAACCTATACACTATAATCAAAATGGTAGTATGGAATGTATACAAGCTATTGAAGCATTAATAACTACTATGGATCAGAAGTATGCTTATCACGCAGGAGCTATACTTAAGTACCTGTGGCGGTTCGAGTATAAGAATGGCCTAGAAGACTTAGAAAAAGCTGAGTGGTATCTACAAAGATTAATTAAAAAGTACAAAGAGGTACACAAATGAAGACCTTTAGTGTCACCTTAGTTGTAGAGGTAGACGAGCCTAACAATCTTTTAAGTGCTACAGAAGATTTACACACAGAAGATATCTACGATATGTTTCATAACATGATTCACGATATTGATGACGTAAAATTATCTAATGTATTAGTTAGGCATAGAAAATGAATTGTTGGCACTGCAAAACCCAGCTTATATGGGGTGGAGATCACGACATAGATCATGAAGACGATACGTGGTCTATGGTAACTAACCTAAGTTGTCCTGAGTGTAACTGCCACGTAGACGTATATTATCCGAAAGAAGGTACTAATGACTGAATACGAAATAAGAATAACCCCTGAAGAACAAATGCTTAAAGAGTTTATACAGACGTTTAAGGGTTCTTTAGATCTACGTCTGTGGATGAACCTAATAGAAGAAGAACTAGTAGAGTTACGTGCAGAAGACTACGGTACAGCAGGACACCTAAAAGAACTGTGTGACGTTATGTATGTATACAATGGTATGATGTTAACTACACCTAAGTTTGCAGGTGATCTTATATCTGAAGAAGAGTTAGCTGAAATAAATGAAGGCATAGATAAAGCTAGAGAAAGTATTACTATGTACTTTAATTTGTATACTGCTGAAGTAGTAGGTGAAGCTTTTACTAGAGTACACAAAAGTAATATGAGTAAGTTAGGGCGTGATGGTAAGCCTATCTTTAGAGAAGATGGTAAGGTTCTTAAAGGACCAGACTACAAAGAACCAGACCTATCCGATTTAATTATAACAAAGAAAGACTGATTATGAACAATTACTTACCTACAGACTACCAAGCCTTTATTCATACGTCACGTTATGCTCGTTGGTTAGAGACAGAGAACAGAAGAGAGACGTGGGCTGAAACAGTAGATCGTTATATGACTAACATTATTAAGCCATACATAATGGATGATAGTACATACAACATGATACAAGAATCTATACTAGACCTTAGTGTTATGCCTAGTATGAGATCTATGATGACTGCAGGACCTGCTGCAGCTAGAGACAATACTTGTATGTACAACTGTAGTTATTTACCCGTAGACACTGTACAATCCTTCGATGAGGCTATGTACATCCTCTTGTGTGGCACTGGTGTCGGATTCAGTGTCGAGAGGCAGTTCGTTCAACGGCTTCCTGATGTTCCTGACCTCGTTGACAGTGACACTACTATTGTCGTCAAGGACAGTAAGGAGGGGTGGGCTAAGGCTCTTCGTCAAGTTATTGTACTCCTATACGCTGGTGAAATACCTAAGTGGGATGTGTCTGCAGTTAGACCTGCTGGTGCTAGGCTGAAGACGTTTGGTGGTAGAGCATCTGGACCAGCTCCACTGATAGATTTGTTTAACTTTACTGTATCTATATTTAAAGGAGCGCAAGGTAGAAGGTTAGCCTCCATAGAGTGCCACGATCTAATGTGTAAAATAGGGGAGGTTGTCGTTGTAGGTGGTGTACGTAGGTCAGCTATGATATCTTTGTCTAACTTATCTGATGATAGAATGAGACACGCTAAGTCAGGTATGTGGTGGGAGAGTAGTCCACACAGAGCATTAGCTAATAACTCAGTTTGTTATACTGATAAACCTGATATGGAAACATTCATGCGTGAGTGGGTAGCTTTAGTTGAAAGTAAATCAGGTGAGCGTGGTGTGTTTAACAGACAGGCGTGTAAAGACTTAGCTATAAGGAGTGGTAGGCGTGATCCTAACTTTGAGTTTGGCACAAATCCCTGCAGTGAGATCAGCTTAAGGCCACAGGAATTTTGTAACCTTAGTGAGGTAGTAGTGCGTTCTACAGATGATGTACACACTATTATGCAGAAGGTTAGAGTCGCTACTATTATAGGTACGATACAATCTAACTACACTAAGTTTCCTTACCTTCGTAAGGCTTGGCAGAATAACTGTGAAGAAGAAAGACTATTAGGTGTTAGTCTTACAGGTATAATGGATAATCCTTTAATGACATTAGCTAATAAAGGTTTAAATAAAACCCTGGAGTCACTTAAAAACATAGCTATTGAAACTAACAAAGAATGGGCTGGTCTTCTAGGTATACCACAGAGTACAGCTATTACTTGTTGTAAACCATCAGGCACAGTATCTCAGTTAGTAGATAGTGCGTCAGGTATTCACGCTAGGCATTCACTGTATTATGTACGTACAGTTCGTGGAGATAACAAAGATCCACTAACTAAGTTCATGATAGAGCAAGGTATACCAGCAGAACCATGTGTCATGAAACCAGACAATACTACAGTGTTTAGCTTTCCTGTTATGTCACCTAATAAGTCTGTAACACGTAACGATATGACAGCTTTAGAGCAATTAAATTTATGGTTAATCTATCAAAGACACTGGACTGAACACAAACCTTCTGTTACTATAACAGTACGAGACGAGGAATGGCTAGACGTAGGAGCATTTGTATACAGGAACTTCAATGAGATGAGTGGCGTATCGTTTTTACCTCACTCAGATCATACTTACCAACAAGCACCGTATCAAGAGTGTGGTAAAGAAGAATACAAAGCGTTAAAAGGTATCATGCCCAAGAAGATTGACTGGGCTAAACTATCTGAGTTTGAGGCAGAAGATACTACTAAGTCTAGCCAGACCTTCGCCTGTACGGGTGAAGTATGTGAGATAGTGGATATAAATTAATGAAACAATTGGAGTTGTTTGATTTACCAGATAAAAAATCTATATCTAAAACTACTAGAGAATGCAATAATTGTGGTGTAGTATTACCTTTAGAAGAATTTCCAATAGCCATGAAAAGTGAAAACAAAACTTGGTACAAAAAACACTGCAATGAATGTAAAAAGAAATTTGTACGGGATTCTGCTTCAATTAAAAAACAAAATCTTAGTTCCTATCCTAGTGATAACGTTTGTCAATTGTGCAATAAAGAATCTGTCTACACTCTTAATTGTGATCATTGTCACAATACAAATATATTTAGAGGTTGGTTATGTAGGGATTGCAATCTTGGGTTGGGTCTTTTAGGAGACGACAAAGAGGGTGTAAAGAATGCTTTACATTATTTAGAAAGAAATAAACATGAATATTGAGCAAGAAGCAAAAACATACAGGCAAGATATAGGAAAAGAGTTTGATAATAACTTAAGTAAAGCATTTAAAGAGACAGAGCAGTTTATAATAAAAAACCTACACAACTCTGATGAACGGGATAGTTCGTTGCGTAGGCTTGAGGAGGCACGTTCTTGGTGTGTACTCTGTAAAGATAGGCACGGTGTCAGGTAATTATCTACCTGCTCGTGCTTCTTTAGCTTGTGATTCTTGAAGAAATTTATTTGTCTTATATGCACTAATAACTTTTTCTATTTGATTAGTAGTTAATTCTTCTGGTCTTTTATTTGGAAACCCAGCTATTTGCATATAAGAATCTAATTCACTTAATGGTATACCACTTGACTTAGTTAATTTATAAAGAGCAGCAGTTTTAATATCCATATCACTGCTATCTGTTTTTTCTAAAAATTCTAATGCACTTTTTTTTGCTGCTGTAATTGTTGCATTAGTCATATTTACCCAGTCTTCTTGTTTATTTTTAGGGTCATTCCAGGAAGGACTATTATAAACTACTTTAGCTTCTTTTTCTAAAAAATCATAAATTACTTCATTCATTCTATTGTTTACAGCAGGAAGATACGATTTTATTCCTCCCTTCCAATCAGGTCTACCTATTTTAGCAAACATCTTTTCAATATTAGTTTGTTTATTAAGATACCTAGCACCAAACAAACGATTAAAAGGTATTCTTCCATTTTCTCTAGTTAAAGGCTTAAACTTTCTTTTAGCAAAATCTTCTCCTCCAGCTATATCATTAATAGCTGCAAACATCTGATCTACATAACGTATACCATTTAAGAAAGATTGATTTGTTACATCAGCGTTTCTTCTATCGTATTCTACGTAATCCTCTCCTCTCAAAAGAGCTAAAGGCATATTAACCATATCAGCAGATCTTGTACCTGCTGAAGTAAATCTTCCTGCTAATTCTAATAATGTAGATTGTAAAAATCCTTCAGGGTACTTTCTATTCTCTCCTCCAAATTCTTTATCGTCTTCAAGCATTCCTATAACGCCACCCCAAAACTGAGCTTGTGATTTACCTAACTCTCTAGTTAAGTTCTCAACACCATACTGTCTAATTATTGTGTCTTTAAATTCATCAGGTATCTCTAAACCCTGCGCTCTATAATTAAATACTCTACCCATTGTTCTGTAGAAGTTTAACGGGAACATATAAGTAAAGTCTCTTATTTGACCGTCCTTACCTCTATCTGCGTTAATAGGTAAATCTTCTTCCATGTTTCTTGCTTCATCATACATTAACGCTGTTGCTAATACCCAACCAGCAGAAGTCTTAGCCACTAAATCACCGTAGTCTTGTTGACTATTAAATACTTTTTTACTTACTTTTTGTTTTCCACCAGTCTGACTAACTAAATCTATTCCATCTGACATAGCTTTTAATAAAAGGCTGCCTCCTGTATGATCTGCCATATGAGCTATTGTATTATTAAAGAATTGACCAAAAGGTATAAACAAACCCACCACAGGAACCTTATGAAAATCTTCTACAATATTAGCTGCTTGTTGTACTAAATCACCTTGTGCATCACCATACTTTTTACTGAATACAGTTCTTAATGTATCTTCTACTGCTTTACTTTGCATCTCAATGTAAGATCTACCGTTTGAACCTATGCCCTCTACATTTTTCCATAAGTTATCATCTTGAAAAAACTCTGTTAGAGTAACTTTATGGTTTAGCCTTATTTGTTTATCAAATTGATATATAAACTCTTGTGTTTTACTTAACATATCTTGGTGTTTAACGCCTGAAACTGTTTGCATTAAATTTATGTACTTATCATAAAAATTTGTTTTAGGTTTTTGGCCTAGTATTTCAGCCATAAGTTCGTCAGTTATATTAAATTCTTTTAAAAAAGCCTCATCTATGTCTAATCCTTTAATCATAGTATCTGTTTCAATACCACCAGAAAGAAATCTAAATAATGCTTCTTTTGCTTCAGGGTTAGCTGCTAAAAAATTCATGGTAGCTTCTTGTGTGCCACCAGGATCAGCTAAGTTACGTACTTTTTGTACTTGTAATTTAAATAACAAACCAGACTTAGTTAACATATCTTGACTCATTTCTTTACTGCCAACCCTTGCAGCTATTCCTGCACCCCCATACAAAACTGCTCTAGTAGTATCACTTATAGTATTCATTGCTGACGCTGTTGTCCAACCTGATAAGTTTAAAGATGTAGTTCCTGGATGTGCAACCATAGATTTAATTAAGTTAGCTTGAAATCTTGACATAGTACCTGCTGCATTTCTTATAGGATGAGGTACTTTTTCTTTTATGTAATCTAAAAAAGCATTTCTTGAACCTAATTCTTCAGCGTCTACTCCTACCTCGTTCTTAATTGCATTTAAAACTTTCTCTTTAGGTGTGCGTCCTGCAGCTTTTCTGAGAGCATCTTGTGCTTGTTTTAATGTATTTAATGCAAAACCTTGTTCGGCTGCTTGTGCAGCTAATACATTCATTCCTTCATCTAAATTAGTACCCTCTAGACCTCTAATCTTAGAAGAAACAGATGATTTCCATACTTCATTAACTTCTTTTTTAATAGGATCAGGAAGAGATTTAACAGTCGTAGTTAACCAGTCTGTAAAGTGTTTGTAACCTTCTTGCCTATAGTTTTCAGGAACTACAATTCCCATTTCATCTAACTCTTTTATTAAACCGCGTACACCTGAATCTGCATCACCCATGAGAAAGCCTTTAAATAAAACACCTGCTCTATCGTTCATTAAGTTACTGCCTTCAGCATCAAAACTTTTTATTGTGCCATCCATAACTTTTTTAGACCATCCGTCAGATCTAGTTTTCCAGTCCTTAAGACGTTCAGTTATTTGTTCAATAAATTCTGAGCCATTAACTTTTTCTATAGCTAACCTGTTTTGTTCTGCTACTGCTTTAGTTCTGTTAGCTGGTATAGAATCAATAGCGTGTAAAGTTAAAGGTAGAGAACCCCCCGATACTTTTTTAACTGGTCCAATAGGTATAGGATTTCCGTCTGCATCTAACTTTCTTAATCCTTTACTTCTTTCTCCTCTTAGTAATTGATGAGGTAACAGTTCATACTCTACTACTTTATCACCTCTTTTAGCGGCTCTTTTCTGTGCGTGTCTAGTTATTCCGTACCCTATACCAAAACCTAGAACACTACTACCTCCAGCTATAGAACCCTGTAAGAGGCTATACCCTTCAGGCTGTCTTCCAGCTAATATTTGCGCTTTTTGATAAGCAGCATCCGTACCCACTCCTATTGACATATCGTATGTACCCCAAACAGCAGCAGCTTTTAGTGCTTTCTTTTTAGTTGTATCAACTACGGTATTTACAGCAAACCGTTCCACTTCTTTAGCTGTTTCTCTTTTCATAACTACTTGACCTGCTCTAGTAGCTAACCATTGTTTGCCTTTTTTCTTTAGGTACTTTTCCGTCACAGTTTGACGAACTAATTTACTAATCTGTGTAGAGGTTAATTTTGTACCTACTTTAGCTAATACACCTCCTATGGGAGTAGTTGCTAAAAACATAGGTATATTAATAGGGTCCAATATCATGTCTCCCATAAAATCTTTTAAGGCATCACCTCTTTCACCTAATGTAGAACCACTTCTAAATGTAGCATTAGACATATTTTCGTATAAAGTATAAGCATCTGCTACGTTTTGAAGTTTTTTTACTTGATGTTCAGGTACATTATTAATGCCACTAGATATAGCTCCTGTTAGTTCTGTTGGAGAAGTTAAATCAATAGAAGTATCGTCCCTTCCTGAGCTAACTATATGATAGAGGTTTACTAACTCACTTACTGTAGTATAACTCTCTCCGTTTGCAAACCCTCTCATACGGTTCATATATTTATCTACTACGTTTTTTCTAGTGTATATAGGGTTCCCTTTTGAATCTAAAGTATTTTCATTTATACCAAAAGTATCATCCATATACCTTTCAACTATGTAATAGTTATTATCATCCAATAAGTCTGAAGCAAAACGAGCATCTGTTTCTTCTATAGTAAACTTATCAGCAGGATTTATAGTAGACCTTAAGTAATCAATATCAGGGTTTGAAAAACGATTTAAGTCTGCATCACCAGTATCACTAAAAGTGTAACCTTGTCCTGCATCTGTTCTAGGAACTACGTGTGTAGAAGTATCAGCTACTTGATAACTAAGATCATCTAAAAAAGAATTAGTAGAAGAAACAGGTTCAACACTGAGTTCTTTTTTTTCTTCTACTTCTTTTTCGGGTCGTTTAAGTAAACCAAGAGGAGGTATTCCAACAAAAGCCATTATTTATCCTATCTGTTACCTTTTATTAATTTACCATTTATAAATGCGTAAGGCACTGAGTAAGTGTTACCTCTATACATTGTACTTAATTGTTTTTCGCTATTAAAAACCCCTATTTGACTAAAAGGAGGTATGTTTGGATCGTTTTGTTTAGCTATATCGTATTGCCTACGTAACTCTGCATCATACTTAGATCTTTCAGATTTATATATAGCTACTAGCTCAGGTGCATTTTCATTATTTGAAATAACACCTGGATTAGATATTTCGTCTATTACTAATGATCTAAAAGAATTTGTAAAAGGTACATCAGGTTGATATTTAGCAAACCAAGCTTCTCGTTTTTGTTCTGCTAAATACATATCTGTAATATCATCACTTATATATGCTTTATTTAGGTCATCTCCCCATTCCGCAAAAGCCACAAACCCAGCATCACCTTCTTTCAAACCCTTTACAGAAGGTCCTCTATTATCATAAATACGTTTTACGTTTGCTTTAACACTTGCTCTAAAAGCTGATGCATTACGAATTTTTTGATCGGGTGTATACTGTGTTGGAAATACGTTTGGATTAAATGTAAATGCATTGGTAGTTTGATCATCATAACTAGCTGTTATCGTAGGATCAGTAGAAGCTATACGTCTAATATCTCTGCCTGTGAACTCTCCTGAACCAGCAAATGGTCTGTTTAACAAGGCCTCTACGTCATATCTATTCTCTCGTTTAAAGGGTGATTTAATACCAAAAATACTAGCCAGCCTACTGTTTTCTTTATCTTCTACAGGATCAACAGGGTTGCCTCTGTACAAACCAAAATACTTATCAATAGCACTCGTAAAGTTTAAGTTTGATTCTGATGCGTCTTCTGCTATAGCATAATTTATAGAATCATTAAATGCTTCAGGTGTTATGTCGTCTCTTTTATCCACAGTTGCATATACACTAGCTAAACCGTCTAACTTACCGTGATTAAGTATGTGCATAATACTTCCAGGAGTAGCTATGCCCTTTTGAATCATTCTGGTTGCCATTTGTTTATATGCACCTGCATCCTTTTTATTTCTCTGTAAAGCAGCAAGACCATCTCCACTCAACCACGAATCTGTCTCCTTGTAATACTCTTTCATCCAATCACGATCTTCTTTTTTTATAGCAGTGTATTGTCTTGCTGCACCGCCTAAACCTGCTAAAAACAACGACATATTACATTACCCCTCTACTCATTAAACCCATATTTCTGGGGTCTTCTCTTGTTTCATTTAATGTTTCTTGTGCCATTGAGGATTCTTTAATACTAGCTACAGCCTCTGCTGCTGCAGGATCTGTATTTTGTTCTACTGTAGGTTGTTCTTCCATCGGCATACTTCTTGGGTCGTTCATATTCATTTCTCGTTGAAAAGAGTCTACTTCTTCTGAAGCTAAAGCAGAAGTAGTTTCATCAATCATACCTGTACTCATTTCAGGATTATCTTCTAAGTCTAACTTAATAGCCCTCATTATAGCTTGCTCTTGTCTTTCTTCGCTACTAGTGTCTTCGTCTTCTCCGAAGTCTTCTTTATATTCTATACCAGCTTTATCAGCTAAACCCTTTACTTCAACAAAAATAGATGGAGATATTATTAAACCTAAATCTATACTATGTATACCTGACGCAGTGGCTGTAGTCATCATAGTTGAAACAAGAGTTTTTACAGGTATGCCTTCTTCCAGTAAGTATAAAACAGATTCCATAGATTTAGGTTTAGCTAACTTAGATAAATGATGTTTAACACCTTCTACGGGATTAGATATTTCGTATGGATTTTCCCATGGGAAGTTTTTTGGTGTATCAGTAAGGCTATGACCTGCTGGTGCAGCATGATCAATAGGCGTTACTTCAGTTAATTTATCAACCATTTATTGTGTTCCTTTAACATTAAAAAAGATAGAATCATAATCAGAAAGTTTACTTTTAAACTTATCAGATGGATCATATTTATTAGGATTATTAGGAGATAATGATTTTGTTTTAGCATATTTTAATGCTCCATTAATTCCTCCTAAATGGGCTACTGCTCTAAAAGAATTAAGTTGCATATTTTTTGTTATGTCTGGGTACTTGTAGTATGCTCTGTCTATATCTTTTATGTGCCACTCATTTACTTTATCTTGTATAGAGTCACTATTTAAGTATTGTTTTGTAGTAATTTTAGTATCATTATTTTTATTGTAGTCGGTAATTCTGTCTTGTCCTAATTGTATTAAACCAAAATAACCTTTTTTATTATCTGCCCTATAGTTATTACTGCTTTCTTTCATAGCTAGTTTTTTAAGAAAGTCAGTTTGATCTAAGTTTCTAGGTCTTGGTGTTATACTTTTAGTAACTTCTGTATTGTTTTCTCCAAAAGAATCTTTATTATAATTGTGATGTGTTACTTGCTGTTTTAATAATTGATGTATTTCAGGTATTAAACTTTTTAAAGGTGCATTAGAGGCTACTTGAACATCTTTCTTTTTTGTTCGTGAACCCAGTCCTTCTTTAAAGCTTTTTTGAAAGTCGCTTTCTTCTGGTATATTTTCAACAGCTCTCATAGCTCTACCACCTACTTGACTATCTATTTGTGCTGCAGTAGGTTGCGTGTTCTCTGTAGAGTCTAATGTTGCGTCTATCTGTTCTAATATATTACCAACAGTACCTACGTTTTCATTATTTTGATAAGACATGATTTATCTACAATCCTTTTATAGTAATTAACCTAACAGCCAACCAAGTAAAGCACCACCTATATCACCTGCATTAGACATATTATTTTGTAACTTAACAGCTTCTACAGTTGCTTCTTTACTCATTTGAGCTAACAAAATAGCATTAATACGATCTGCGTTACTCTCACTTGATTTCCAAGCCATAGACATTACATCTCTTTCTCTCTGCCATATCTGATCCATAGTACTTTGTGTAAACGCATTCTGTGTTTTAGCTAAAGTCATGTTAGCTTCGTTTTGAGCTGCTTGATCTAGTGTAGCAATATTCTGCCTCCATTGAGCATTAGCTTGTGCTATAACTAAAGCATTTTTACTATTAAATTCTGTTCGTTGATTTTCAGCTTGAGCATTAAATTTTGCTATTGCATTAGTTTCGCCCACATTAAACTGTTTAAGAGCATTACTTTGCGCTACATTAAATTGAGCTGTCTGTGATGTTAAACTAGCCATAAATTGATTAGTTTGATTCTCTGATGTTGCATTAAATTGTAGTGCTGCATTCTGTGCTGCTTGATCTGATAATATAGATTGTTGCATAGCTTGAGCTTTAAACATAGAGGCTTGTTGTGTATTAGATAAGTTAGCCATATCCATTTGCAAGAAAGCGTCAGCATTTTTAATAGCAGCTTGCTGTTGATTAGATAAGTTAGCCATATCCATAGATGCCGCAGCAGCAGCGTTTTGTAGGGTAGTAGCTTGTTTAGAGTTTAACTCTGCTAAACCTATAGTCTTCATTAACTCAGAGTTGTTTATCTTAGCTTGTTCTTGTGCTGAAAATGTCAGGTTGTTAGCTTCAGCAAACTTAGCTGCATTAAAGATAGCTGTCTGTTGTCTGTTATCTATTTGCTTTCCTTGTAATGCTGCTTCTAATTGTGCATTAACTACATAGGCTTGTTGTTTAGCGGAAAGGTTAGCTACCTCTACTTGTAGAGCATTAGAGTTATCCTGTAGTATACCTTGCTGTTTATTATTTAAGTTAATATTAGCTACCTCAGCGTAACGTGCAGCTTGTACTAAGTTAGCTTGCTGTTGGTTAGATAGGTTCTGGCCTTGTAGTGACGCTTTAATCTGTGCGTTAGCTAACATAGTTTGTTGCATATTAGTTAAGTTCTGAGACTGTAATGAAAAACTATTACTACTATTCTGTAAGGCAGCTTGTTGTTCATTATTAAGGTTCTGTAGTTGTAAACCTTGTTGTGCTGCAGCATTAGATAAAGCAACCTGTTGACGATTGTTTAAGTTCTGCAGGTTCATGTTATTAAATATCTGTGCGTCCTGTGCTGCTATGGGTAATGCTGACTCCATAGCTGCTTGGTATATAGCTGCACCAGCCATAGAACTACCGCCTAATCCACGAGCTAACATAGCTGAGTTAGCTGCTCTTATAGCTCCAGCAGCCCACGCTGGTGTGCCATCATTAAAGTCTTGCATTAGGGATGATAGTTGTCCTTGCACTGTATCTTGTGCAGTTATGCTACCTTGTGCAGCTTCAGCTAGTGTCTCATTACTAACACTAAACTTTTCTAACTTAGCTGCTACCATAGTAGAGTCTGTGCTTAGACCTGCAGAAGTAATAGCTGAAGCCTGTGCCATATCAGCGTCAGCTATCTGAGCGGCCTGGGGTAATTCTTCTGGTTTAACTGCAGTTGACGCTGCTACTATATTATCTGGAACTTGTGCATTAGCTATGTTAGCTTGAACAGCTTTATCGTCCATGCCTTGCGCTGTAGCTAATTCATCGGAGCTGGGTTGTCTAGTACCAGCTATAACTTCTTGTATATATTGAGGATCAACATTAACTGCATCAGCTTTAGCGTCACTAGATAAAACACCAGTAGGAGCAGTTACCTGAGCTGCTTCTGAAACAGTTCCTGTAGCTCCAGCACCAGACATAGCTGCATCTGTTTTTGCTGTAGCATCAGCAACGGGTGTCATTATAGTAGCAGCTATGTTAGCTGGTGTAGCTGCAGTATCAGCAGCACCCGTAGTAGCGGCTGTAGCAGTAGAAGCAGCACCTGCTTGTCCTGTACCTTCAGCTATAAATTGATCACTGCCTGTAGCAACTTTAGCTACGTCTGCCTTAGTAGCTAACTGCGTAGGATCAGTCATAGCTTTTTCTACAAGAACATTTTTACCTTCAGTTAACTTTTTATTATATGCATCTTGTCTTGCTTTAGCTGCAGCCTGTCTTTCTGCTTCAACTCTTTTTGCTTCTTCTGCTTTTCTTTTAGCTTCTTCTTCAGCCGCTTTCTTAGCAGCAGCAGCCTCCCTAGCTTTAGTTACTTCAGCTTCTGCAGCAGTAACTGCTTCTTGAGAGTCATATTCCTTGCCTTTTAATTCAGGAAAAGTAGATGTAAATTTTTCTGGAGATGATCCACCCATAATTAAAAGTCCTTCTTATGTAGTCTGGCTGGTTGTTTAAATCTACGCCAGTGTACTTTAGTTTGTTTTCCGTAAAGATCCTGTTTACGTTTTCTAATGGTTTTCATCATGTGCCTCGTGTCTCCTTGCGTAGATATAAACTCGATACCCCATAATTGTTTATCTGGTGGGTTTTCAGTTTGATAGTCTACTTCCTGTAGTTCATACTTACTATTTAAAAACTTATCTGCTGTCTCTTCGTCTAACCAAGCCCAAGTAATTAATCCTACAGGTTGTTCTCCTCTATAAAAGAACCATATTCTGTGGTACATACATGGGTACAACAAGTAGCTCTGTATTAAAGGTACGTTATACCTACGATGGTCTTTACTGTGGTTAAATAAAAACAACCCGTCTTCTATAGCTTTATGGAAATTCATTAACTGTGTTATATCATACACAGGTGTAATTGTCAATAAAACTTAGTTGCCAACTAACGGATTATCAAGGGCTTCTTGCAATCTTCTACTTAACTTTTCTTCTAATTTAATCATACTTTCATCAATACGTTTCTCTGTATCTCGCATTGTGTCTCGTACATCTTTTTCTGTTTCTCTGTTTAGTGACTCAGTTTCTCTTATAGAGGCTGTTGTGTCTTTCTGAAGAGTATTCATAGCAGACAACATATTCTCTAGAGACGCATCAATAAGTTCTTTAGTCTTTTTAACTCGTTCTTCTGACTTCTCTACCTTATTGTCTATCTTATCTACGTAAGACTCTATGCTTAGTATGTCTTCTCTAAGGTCGTCTTTAATGTCGCGTGTGTAATCTATAGCGTCATCCAGTTTAGACTCTATTAGTGTGTTCTTAGCTTGTATAGCGTCTGTGTCTATATTCTGTATAATCTCTTTCATATCCATGTAGTCTTTGTAAAACTCAAAACCACCCCATAGACCACCGCCTAATGAGCCTAGCAGAGGCAGGATAAGAAGCATCTTACCACCTTTAATCTTAGCACCTGCTACTTCTACTTCTGCCATGTTATATCCTTAGTTCTCAAATGAAAGACTTCTTAACTGCTTAATCTCTTGTTGTAACTTCATTACTTCTAGTTCTTTTTTCTGTAACTCTAGTTCGTACAGTCTGTTACAATCTATTCTTGACTTAGCTCTCTTACCTAGTGGTATAATAATTCTACTGTATACACCTATGTCACCAGTCTTTTTATTGTCAGTAGATATTGTTCCACCTTGTATTAAACCTGTAACGCCAAACTCTAATTGTGTTGCTGAACCTATAGCGTTACTACAATCTAGTTCCCCTGCTCTAAACTTATCTGACTGATAACCCATACTAGAGTTAGGTAGTGATAAGTTTAATGAGTTAGACGTAGAGTCTGCAAAAGCTGTTATGATACTACACCCAGAAATAAGCACTACTAATAGTATTAATGCTAGTGTTTTCATTTATCTTGTTTTATCTTAGAGCATATTCTAGATGATATTAGCGTAACTTGTTCTGTACTTTTAAATACTTTAGATTCTGTACATATGTAAACTGCTTTAGCTACATCTATTGCTCTTATATATACCTCAAATAGTTTTGTTTTATTGTAACCTATCTTAATTACCTTAGACGTAGAAGCAAAAGGTAAAGCTTTCCATTTATTAGTAAAGACACCTATCTCATAATACTCTACATCGTTACGTCTATTAAATAACTTCATCTTAGCTACAAACACATTGTCTACATATGAAGGCTTTAACTTAGGGTAGGTAGGTGTCATTTCGTGTGCATTTAAAGATGTACAAAAAACTAGACCTACAAGTAATATTATTTTGCTATACATTCTGCTTTTATTATGGCTGTGTAGTTACCTGCTGGTAGTGACTTTGTACTACCGTACTGTGCAGTTGACTCTACAGTAAACCATGTGCTACCTGCAAGTGTTAAGTTAAACTCAGTTACGTTGTTATATGTAACCTTAGCTGCTTCATATGCTGACATAGCTGCTACAGATACCTGTCCTACTGCTGTACTACCTGTCCAAGCAACTGAGTCATTAAGTGTTGGGCTTGATGAAAAGCTGTTAGGATGTGTAAACCTGGCTTTGTAGTAGTCTGCCTGTGCTACATCTATTCTAATAGAAGCCTTTACGCCACCGTCTGCTGGTGTTGTAGTTAGCTTATATGGTAACGGATGTCCGTAGACACCTGCTGTTTCAGTCCAGACAGAACACTTGCTTTGTACTTGACCTTGTATTGGTGAGTCCACTGCTAATGCAGAAGACCCTGACATTAACAGTGCTGCTATTGCTAATCTTTTTATCATGATATCTCCATTTTATTTATCATACTGTGAACGAACTAATGTTCTGTGTAAATTATCTTGTGCTAAGTTTCTTAACGCTTTACTATTATCTTCTATAACACCATCTTGTAGTGTAATTGTTTCTTCGTATTTACCACCTTCTATAACTGTACCGTAGTAACTATCTAGTGTACCTGTAGCAGCTAACTGTTGCATCATAGCGAGTTGTTGTGTTGGGTTAGCTATTTGTTCTGCTGCACCAGCTACAGACAGTGCTTTCTCTAGTTTTAACTCTTCCTGCTCTTCTTCTTCTTTAGCTTCTTGTTCTTTCTTTTCTTCTTCTTGTTCCTCTGTCTTACGGTCTAGTTGATATTTTACCCATTCATCGTAATAAGGATCAGTTATATCTGGTTCATTGTCTAGTAATCCATTGTCTAGTAGATATTGATACAAAGCATCTTTAAAGTCTGGACAACTAGGATCAGCTAAAGGTATAAAACAAGGATCAAACTTGTAGTTGTACGCTATTGTTACATCACTTAGTGTTGCGTCTCCTGTTACACCTACGTTACCTTCACCCCACGATGTACCTAAAGAAGGTGTAACTAAATCAAAACCTATCTTAGTACTACTAGGTAACTTATCCCAGTTATCGTGTCTTTCGTATATATTACCTGAAGCCTTTAAGTTTTTATTTGTAATAGATACTGTTGCGTTTGCATCTGTTTCTTTATTTATTGTGTACTGGTGATATACACCTTGTACTTTTAACCCAGCTTCAGGTGGCAGAACATCCGTCATATTCCATCTAAATGAGTTTTTAGCTACGTTATCTGTTCTACCGTATATTAAGTCAGAGTATGAATAAGAGGGCAAGCAACAACCCACCGATAGCACCAGCACCTGTAGCGGTACTCTTAGTGTCATCATCCCATTCCTCCTTCTTACCTGTTTTAGCACCAGGTATTAGATGTGCGTTATTATTCCACGCTTCTTTAGCTGGTTTACCTACAAGTCCATCGTATGGGCAAGGTGTACCTGCATTCATCATGGAATCAAATATTCTTTTGTCTTGACACATTACAGATACAGCAGCTACTTTCATGCCCATATCGTAAAGAACCTTAGCATTCTTTAGTCTTTCACAGTTCATGTCTCTGACTGTAGCACCTGCACTTATACCTAATATCTGTGTTTGTACTGCTCCTGATACACCTACAGTACATAAGTCTGAGTTAGACATATTAATACTAGGTGACATAGCTGAAGGTGGCGGTGATTTAACTGTAGTCTCAGACTTTAAGTTAGAGTTAACTGTAGAGTTTGTGTTACTGTTTGTCTCTATACAGTTAGAATTAGTAGTGCTATCACATGGCTCACCGTATGCTTCTTTAGCCATTAATGCTATGACACCTATAAAAGCTGCCCAACATAGGTATATTAGTATTTTTCTCACTAGTTATTCCCCATTAAATGTCATCCATACTGCACCAGCTATAAAGGTAAGAGTAGCAACAGTAAATATTTTAACTGTAGTATTCCATATAGACTTACGTGTATCTCTCCACGCATCCAGTAAAGATCTCATTTCTTGTATGTCTCTAGCTGCATTCTCATCAGTTAAACCTATGCTCTCTAAAGCACGTTTAGCTGATCTGTCTAGCATAGCCTCTAGTTCTTCTGGGCTTAACTTTAGTTCTGACATAGTAAACCCTTATATTAAGATGCAGTGTAACCTTTACCTGCTGTAATTGCATTGGTGGTTGCTGTCATAGACTCGCTACCCCAGTCTGACTTAGCTTTCATTAGCTCAAGGTGTGCTACATTTCTGTCTACACAACCTTGTCTTGCTTCTTTTGCTTCATCAGCCATACTGTTACCAGCTATTACAGCAGTAATAAGGTCTATTGAGTGACCCATCGCTGCGTAATCTTGTGCTAGTTCTTCTGTTGTTCTGTCTGCCATTTTATTTATCCTTCTAGTGTTGCCACTCTTGCAGTAAGTGCTTCAATTAATGCGTTCTGTTCTTGAATCGCTTTTACGAGGATTGGTACAAACTTGCTGTACTGTAGACCCATTTGTTTACCATCACCTGATGTAGATACAGTAAGGTTTTTCTTAGCGGCAGTTGTATATCCTGCGGCTTCTTCAAGTGCTTGAACTTCTTGTGCCTTAAAGCCTATGTCCAACCAGTCTTCTTTATGTGTTCCGTCTGGAGACTGTGCGTTAAGGTCATAACCATCAGCAGTCTTATCACCATACTTGCTACGTTTATCCCACTTATATGTTACAGGTGCTAGTGCCTTAACAAAATTTAAACCTAAGTCTAAAGCTGTAAAGTCTGTCTTGTCACGTTGGTCAGAAGCTACAGTCCAGTCTACTTGGATGTGTGCGCCATCAACGTTTTCATCACCTATACATATTTTATGATTGTCATTATTTACTTCACCTCCAGGACTTCCTGACCTACCAGCATCATTTCCCAGCAAGGTATTATTACCGCCTGTAGTTAAACCTATTCCAGCAGCACTACCAACCGCAGTGTTATTATTACCAGTAGTGGCATCGTCACCAGCCTGTAATCCAATATAAGTATTTTCTGCCCCTGTGGTTACTGACGACCCTGCTTGGTCTCCAACTGCTGTGTTACTAGCAGAAGAAGTTAATGCTCCTAGTGCATTGTGACCAAGAGCCGTGTTGTTTGTTCCTGTCGTACAAGTAGTTAAAGCATTTTTCCCAAAAGCACAGTTTGTATCGCCTGTAGTAATAGCATCACCTGCTAATGCCCCAACAAGTGTGTTGTTATCTCCTGTGGTAATTAACATTCCTGTTGTTCTACCAACGCAAGTGTTGTAACCAGCTGTGGTCATTGTTTTGCCAGCTTCTCTTCCAATGGCAACATTGTATTGACCTGTTGTAAGTGAGCCTAATGCGTTGTTACCCATTGCAACATTCTGACCGCCTGTAGTAATTGCGTCACCAGAACCTGCACCTACAAGAGTATTTTCTGTACCTGTGGTTATAGATTTACCAGATTCTTGTCCTACAGCAGTATTATTTTCTGCGGTAGTTAAAGCGTCTAAAGCACTTTTCCCAACAGCAACATTGTAATTCCCAGTTGTACAGTAGTACATTGCCGCAGTTCCAACAGCAACATTATGTTGTCCAGTCGTGTTTGTAAATAAAGCATCTCTGCCGACTGCTGTGTTGTGGTCTGAAGTAGTGGTATTTCCTCCTGCTCTATTACCAATAAAAGTGTTGCTATCTCCTGTTGTCAAATCTTTACCAGCACTATGACCCACAGCGGTATTAAGTGTACCAGTCGTATTTGCGTACATTGCATCTCTACCAATAGCAGTATTACTACTTGCGGTAGTATTTGTGAATAACGCACCTTCTCCCACCGCAGTATTTTGTGCGCCTGTTGTGGTACTAGAACCAGAGGCTTGCCCAACAAAAGTGTTTGAAGCTCCAGTTGTAACTGCATCACCAGATAAACCGCCAACGAAGGTGTTGTTTGTCGCTGTGGTTACTTCAACCCCTGCTCTTGCTCCAACTGCTGTGTTATAAACATCTGTTGCAGATGTAAAGTTTTGATTTGCTAATGCGGATCTACCAATTGCAACTGAATTACTACCAAGCGTATCAGCACTAAGAGATTCAGAGCCTAATGCTGTGTTTTTAGTTCCAGTAGTTATAGCATCACCTGAGCGATAACCTAATACAGTATTCTCATCACCAGTAGTAATCGCAGTACCAGCTTCATCTCCTAATGTAACATTAAAATTACCACCACTAGCAATACTATTTCCTGCGTTGACACCTGCCCTATAGTTGCTTGTACCCAGTGTAGTTGTAGCAGGTTGGGTACGTACTGCTGCTAAATCTCTTGACCTACTCATCTATTATGCTCCTTCTAGTGCTGCTAGTCTGTCAGCTAGTGCCTTATTCTCTGCGGATAGTTCTTGTACTGCTTTTACTAATACAGGTATTACTGCTGCTTCACCAACTCTTTGTTGGCTAGTAGGGTCATCATCATCCCACATACTAAAACCATCTTTAATATCGCTGTGTTTATCAATAGCTGCTTTAACTTCTTGAGCTATAAAGCCGTGTTGAGATTTAGAGTTTTTATAAACTTCTGTAGAACCTTCTTCATAACCTTTAAAGTTTTTAGGTAAATCACCTTTGTTTTTATAATTAAAAGTTACTGGCCTAAGATCGTTGATAAAGGCTAAACCTACAGTAGCATCTTCAATATCTTTTTTAACTCTTTCATCTGATACAGTTGCCCATGTTACGTTACCGTGTGCAGCTCTAATGTCATCATTTACTTTTCCTAAAGTTGTATATCCTGCTTCTCCAGAAACAGAGTAACCTAAAACATTAGCAGCATCACCATCTGCTGCTGCTACATTAGCTAAAGCACCAATAATCACATTTTGTTCACCAGTGGTACAGCTTTCACCTGTACTTTTACCTACAAAAGTATTATTTGGACCTGTTGTAACTGAATCACCAGCCTCAGAGCCAACAAAAGTATTATCTGCTCCAGTAGTGACAGCAGTACCAGCTTTATTACCTAAAAAGGTGTTTTCATTTCCACTTGTTGTAGCTTTCCCTGCACGTCTGCCAACAAAAGTATTGTCGTGACCTGTCATAGTAGCACCGCCACCAGCTTCATAGCCAATAAGCACACAATCATCTATAGTAGTTGCTGCTTTTCCAGCAGCAGTTCCCATCATAACGTTTCTTGCACCTGTGGTTAATGCTTCTCCTGTTCCACCTACTACTCCAGACTCACTACCACCGACTAATATATTGGCGTTACCTGTCGTAACATTAACACCAACATCCGCTCCCACAAAAGTATTATCTCCACCTGTTGTAATACCTGTTCCTGTGTTGTACCCAAACATTGTATTTTTACTAGCAGTTGTAACAGCATCACC
>Ga0208669_1000037_pt1 | contig 60306 bp, 76 predicted proteins | sample 21_taG_FD_184095 | JGI IMG/M metagenome (GOLD analysis project Ga0208669, IMG submission 184095) | Marine viral communities from the Subarctic Pacific Ocean - 21_ETSP_OMZ_AT15319 metaG (SPAdes) (version 2) | ecosystem: Environmental > Aquatic > Marine > Oceanic | place: Pacific Ocean | collected...
AACGCACTGCAAAACGCTGTGTCAGTAGCTGTCACTCTATTAAGTACTAACGCTATTGTTACGATGGCACGAAGTTATGAGACAAAATAAGTTATGGTATCAAACATTATAATTATATTAGCAGCGATTTCATTGTATATTATTTATACTAATGTATTTGTAGACAAAGATGACAAGTAGTTTATCGGTAGTAATTAAAACTATAAAAGATGCGTGGAATAATATCAAAAGCTTTGCGAGCGTCAATCAAGAAAGGCCTACCATTAAGCGTTGTTCAAAGGTATCTAAAGATAAAGCACAAAATTGTAGCAACTGCAACTGTCCTAAGTAATCGTGTAAAAAATCTAGATGGGCAATAAAGATAAGAAGCCACCACGAGGGAATGTAAAGTTTAACATAACCTTATCGGACGAGCAAAAGAAAGCAAAGGAGAACATAATGAATCACGCCTACAGTTTTATTGTAGGGAAAGCAGGCTCAGGTAAGACTCTCTTAGCCGTACAGGTGGCCTTAGATTTATTTTTCAAAAGGCAGTATGATAAGATAATAATCACACGCCCTACAGTAGCCACTGAGGATAACGGGTTCTTACCCGGTGATGAGAAGGAGAAGCTAGAGCCTTGGCTTGTACCTATTATGTCGAATATGCGTAAGGTTTATAATAAGCCTGAGAAGATAGCGAAGATGGTAGAGCAGGAGGAGATTGAGCTTGTGTCTCTTGCACACTTCAGGGGTAGAACATTTGACAACGCTGTTGTTATAGTAGATGAGTTTCAGAATCTAACCAAGCCACAATTAAGGATGGCTTTAGGTAGGCTCGGTCGAAACTCAATAATGATATTCTGCGGAGACAATCAGCAGATTGACTTAGGGTCGTCTCTAAACTCAGCTATTGATGATGTTCATAAGATTAAGGATAGCAAGCACGTGTTCAAGGTAATCCTAGAGGACAACCATAGACACCAAGCAATAAACGATGTACTAAAACTTTTAACAGGATATTAGATGAAGCCAATAGGAAAATATATAGCAATCAAAGAAATCAAGGAAGAGGTAAAGACTAAGTCGGGTCTTTTATTATCGGGTGATGATGTTGATGGTATACGTTACAAGAAAGCTAATGTAGCTGAATCAGGTACAGATGTGAATGTAATCAACAAGGGTGACACGATATACTACGATAGCAGAGCCGGTTACTCTATGTTTATTGAGAGCGAACAGTTTACGATTATTCAGGAGCACGATGTTGTTGTTGTCGTGTAGCAGCGTTCATCTCTTTAATAAAATTCCTATATACCTTATCGGTATATTTTACATTCTTAGCAAACATAGGGTTGCCTGATAAACTAGTAGGTATCTCTTCACCGCTTAACTTATTGTAGATTGACGTGCATACTCTTTTACTTTTGTATGAGAGGACGTATACTGTTTTTGTTGGGCCACATCTTTTTCTAAAGACCTGTATCCACCCATCACGTAGCAATCTTTTAAACCTACCCTTATCCCAACTTAGCAGTTCATCAAACTCATCAAACTTTGCTTTACCAAAGTAACCTTCTGAGTTTAAGAAGAGTATTACATCTAGGTCACCTTGCGATAGATTGTACTTGGCTTTTATGAAGTATCTTATTACACGCCAATACTTTAAGTAGTCATTATTCATTCGATTAAATTTTGTAGATTTGTAGGAACAAAAGTAGCACAAAATAATTTGCTATCTTTGTAGAAACAAAAAACATTATGAAAAAGCAAGGTTACAATTCAAGGTTAGACGAATCATTAGGAGCTAAGAACGGAAAGAAGTCTCAGTCAATGAAGTCAAGAAGAGATGAGTCTAAAGCTATGTCTAAGAAAGATTACGGTCACGCTTATGGTGGAGACCACTCAATGTCATACGAGCACCAATGTATTAAAGGTGGTAAAGTAGGAGCACATTTAAGTTCTATAATCAAAAAGTAATGGCTAAGTATAAAAGAGATTTAGGCAAGCCTTTAGCTGAAACACCTCAAGAGACCCCAAAGAAGCAAGCTTCTTTTGGTGTTCTTAAGTCGGATGCTAATAAGCCTAAGAAGACCGGCCCTAAGATGCAAAATAAACCAACCTTTACAGAGAACGGTATCACATATACTTGGGATAGAAAGAACTCTGTTTACAGAGGGAACTTAGGCGGTAAATAACCTTTAAGTACAAGTAAAATGGAATCAAAAGGATTAGGAGACTCCGTAGAGAAGTTCACTAAAGCAACAGGAATAAAGGCTGTTGTCGAGAAAGTTACTAAAGCTGTCGGTAAAGAAGACTGCGGGTGCGGTAAAAGAAAGGATACATTAAATAGGGTTTTCCCATACAATAAAGATAATAAGTAATGGCATATCAAAAATTACAAGCAGGTAGATTCTTAAATGTTATCCCTAGCGACACTGTTAATATACCAAATATAGCAGCAGTTACTCAAACGGGAACAAGTACTTCCGGTACTGCAAATAAACTTACTGATACTAGTGGTGACTTTATAAACAAAGGTGTAGCTATAGGTGATATTGTATATGCCGGAGCAGTTGCAGCAACAGTAACAGATATTGAGAGTGCTACTGTACTTAGAACTTCAGCTACTATTCCAACGAACACAGCTTATACTGTGTACTCTCAAGCTAATAACCCTCAGAACGGATGTGCTTTATATTGCGGAGGTTCAGGCGACATTACTGTTGTTAACACTTCAGGTGATGTTGTTACATTTAAAGCTATCCCTACCGGAATGTTTATGCCGCTAAACTCTGTTATTAGAGTTAACTCTACAAACACAGACGCTACATTCATTATAGCTCTTTGGTAGGTTATGATAAATATTATTGGTAATATAATATTAAGCTCAACCCTAGCAGTTGTTAATCTAATAGCCGGAATAGTTACCTCCGGCTTAAAAATGTGGCTACCTTTCGAGAAGAGCGAGATTCTTGGGGAGGACTTAACTGAAGGTTATGACTTTACTACAAGTGGGTGGAGTGACGTAGACATAACAGAAAAGACTGCTAATACTTTCAAGTCAAACCCTGATGGTGGTGTATATAAGACATTAGTAGAGGTTGGGAAAGCTTATAAATTAACTATCGCAGGTACAACTGATGCTTCTAGTGGTATTCGTGTAGGTAATGCTAATGATAATGTAGAGTATTATTCAACTTCATCTTCGGGTGCTTTTAGTGATACAGTTATTTTTGTTCCGACACAAACTAATGTATATATAAAAAATAAGTCTGCGGGAGATGCTACAATAACAACTCTTAAAATTCAAGAAGTAACTCAAATCGCACCTGATAAATCGGGTAACTCAAACAACGCTACTCTATATACAGGTAAGTGTCTTGATTTTAATGGCAGTACAGATTATGTTAATTTAGGTTTACAATCAAATCCTGCAACAAATATGACCTTTGCTTGTTGGTTAAATCCTGTTGTATCAGCTAGTACATCGTACCAAACTATAATAGATTATGGTAGATTTAATGCTTGGCTTAATGATAATGATACTCTAGTTATTTATACAAATGCAAGTGGAGCAGCAGTTAATTACACAATATCAGATTTAAACAATAAATGGTCTAGGCTTGTAGTATCAGTAAGCGGAACAACAACATCAGTATATATTGATGGTACTCTTATAGCTGCTCAAACAACAACTGCGTTGTCAGATAGTGCTTCACAATCTGATATTGGTAGAGATGGAACAAGTAGACATTATGAGGGTAAACTATCTGATTTACAAATCTACGATGTAGCTTGGACTCAAGCTGATGTAACCTTTGACTACAACAATCCTCAGCATCTTGTTACTGACAATTCTGCTTCAAGTATTGCCTTATCTAATCTAAAAGGCTATTGGCATTTGAGCGAGGGTAATGGTAATGTTGCATTTAATAGCGGAGTCCCTTTAGGTTCTGAGCTTATTCCTGATGGAGACTTTCCTTTAGGAACAACTGAATGGTCTAGTAGTACAGGTGCAGGAACATTTGGAGATGGTTACTTTCAATTTATTAATTCTAGAGATGCAGGGGTACTTCTAACTAGTAGTAATACAGGGTCTGTACCGGCCCCTACCTCAATTATATTATTTACATACACTATATATGATGTGGCAGTAGGTGATACAGTTGTTATGAGAATTAAAGAGCCTGCAGGAAGTGTTGCTATTTCTAGACCGCCTCAAAGCGGAATTAGAGTTGAATCAAACGGTACTTATACTTTCATTTACACCGGTGGTGGAGCTTCAAATCGCCCTGCATTTGAGGTGTTTGATAATAGTGATGATTTTAAAATGACTAATGTTTCGGCAAAAGTAATTTCTGTCGGCAAAATTGTAGGAGCCTCTTGGGAAACAGCCGAACGTACAATACCGCAATTAGGTATGATGGATTGGAATAAGTTGTCAAACTTAAATTATTTTTTAGCATCTCCTTTAACTCAGAATGCAAATATTGATGTTACTTTAATATCAAACCCTAATGACCCTTCTAAAGACATTACGGGTAACCTTGTTCGACTTAGAGAGCATAGTTTAAATTTAGATGGTTCGGGTTATGCTGAGGTGCCTGATGATGCTTCTATAAATCCTACAAGTGCTATAACAATTCAATGTTGGATAAAATCTAACACAGAAAATAATAAAGGTTTAGTTGCTAAATATAATACTGATAGTGGAAAAAAAGATTATGCACTTATAAAACGTTCATCACATTTTAGATTTTATATTGGAGATACAAATTTAGATAGTGGTACAATAGCAACATCAGGTTGGGTTAATTTAGCAGCAACATATGATGGTTCAGTTATAAAAACTTATATAAACGGAGATTTTTCAACTTCAACATCTTTTTCAGGTGCTATACCAAATAATACAAATGTTTTAGAGATAGGTAGATGGAGTTCTAGAGCAGATTTAAGTTATTCAGAAATAATAAGTGATGTATTACTTTATGATACTGCTTTAGATGCTGACGAAATAGAAAACAATTATAACGCAGGTTTATCTGCACATACTCCATCATCATCATTTAGTGATGACTTCTCATCAGATTACGGATTTTAAATAAATAGAAATGGCAAAACGAGATTATAAAAGCAAAACTGTAAGAAGCGGATATAAATCCTTAGTAGGAACAAACAGAGATACTAAAGTTTCTGTTGCTTCTAGTGATAAACGAACTAGAGCTGAGTTGCTTGATTCAATAGAGGACTTGTTTCAAGGTGGAGAGAACACTATTACTCCTGAAGATTTACGAGCAGTATTAACTATGATGGTTTTATCTAGTAAAAATTCTAGTGACGATAGATAAATTTATTTGTTTAAATAAAGTATATATTTAGATATGAGAGGAAATGTATTTTTGTGTTTAAACGACGCAACTTTTAATAGCTTAATACCGGACGAGTTAATAAGTAGCTATGGTATACCTGAGTATGACGAAGAGGGTATTCAAAACGGTGTTATTCACCCAACCTTCAAAGAGCTTGGTGAAAGTAATGGAGGTAAGTTTGGGGCTAATCCAATGATAAGGGTAGATGATGTTGAGTACTATATAGTACAGCTTGAAGCATCTTGGCTTAAAGGAGAGTTATCTTCTTTAATTAAGTTGGGCGAGGGCAAGTCTTATCCTAGTAATAGTTTAATGACTAGCTCAGAGGCTTCTAAATTTTGTTCAGACAATCAAACTGATATTATATAATATGTGGACTAGCTCAGCGACATTTAAGTGCGTAAGTATAAAATATTTATGGATAGCAAAAGAAAAGCGTCAGCAATAAAAAGGGCAGGAGTCTCAGGTCTTAATAAGCCAAAGCGAACTCCTAGTCACCCAAAGAAATCACATATCGTTGTCACCAACTGTAATGGTAAGGTGAAGACAATACGGTTTGGTGAGCAGGGAGCAAAGACAGCCGGAGCTCCTAAAAAAGGTGAGGGCTCAAAGATGAGTGCAAAAAGGCGTTCGTTTAAAGCACGTCACGCAAAGAATATAGCTAAGGGTAAATGTTCTGCTGCATATTGGGCGGATAAAGCAAAGTGGTAAGATGGATAAGGACGTGATAAAAAACATAGCAGTAAACGGAGCTGCAATAGGGGTTAGCTTAACAGAGGTTGAACAATTTTTAAGATTAACTGCTTTAGTTATAGGTTTAGCTTATACAATATATAATTTCTATACAACGTATAAATCTAACAATATTAAGTAATGAATTTTTTTTATAAACTAAATAACCCAAAAATTGCCTACATTTTATTTTGGGCTTTAATGGTTATGCCATATGTGGTTGGATTTATAGTAGTAACACACTAATAAGTTATGAGGTTAAGTAAAAATTTTTTATTGTCTGAATTTACAAATAGTAATACAGCTAAAAGATTAGACATAGATAATGAGCCGACTAAAAAACATCTACGTAATTTGCAGCGTGCTGTTGACTTTCTTTTACAACCTCTTCGTGACGCTATTGGTCCTATCAGGATTAGTAGTGGTTATCGTTCCAAAGCACTTAATCGTGCTATTGGTGGGAGCTCTAAGTCGCAGCATTGCAAAGGTGAAGCTTTGGATTTACAGTATTGGGAAAACGGAGTGATGGACAATAAAGCTATCTATGATTGGATATTAGAATCAGGGATAGAGTTTGACCAAATGATTAACGAGTTTGATTTTTCTTGGATACATATATCTTTAGTTAAGAATGGTAATAGAAAACAGGTACTTGAAGCGTTTAAAGACGAAGATGGTGATGTTAAATACAGATACGCAGATGTTTAAACATATACTAGGTAGTTTATTAGGTCAAGCCACAGAGATTATAGATGAGGTTGTAACGACAGATGAGGAGCGTTTAGCTTTAAAGCAAAAGCTTGAGGAGGTTGTTCAGAACCACGAGAAGGAGATGTATGCTTTAGAGGTTGAGGATAGAAAAAGTGCACGCTCAATGTTTAGCGATGACAATATAATACAAAAAGCTCTTGCTATTATATTTACAGCAGCTTACTTCTTTTTATCTTACACGATGTTTGAATACTTCGTAATGAATACACTTGAGTTGTCTGATTATGAAATAGGATTTATAAGTACAGTCTTTGGAGCTATGTCTAGTAAGGTAAATACTATAGTAGACTTTTTCTTTGGAGGTTCATCTAAGAAATAATTCCTATCTTTGTAGAAAACTAAATCTAATCAAATGGCAAATTTAACAAAAGAAGAGTTAGAGACTCTTCAAGGTTCATTAAAAGAATTCAATAAGTGCAAGATGCAGTTAGGTGAAACAGTCCTACAGCAGCACGCTCTTATAGGAAAGATGTCAGCTCTTAAAGAGCAGTCAGCACAAGAGGAAAGAAAGTTAATAGATAAATACGGTAAAGATTCTGTCATCAATATTGAGACAGGAGAAATAAAACCACCTGAAAAGAAATAGTTATGCCAAAAATAAGTACATACGCAACAACAACTCCTGCACTTGATGATAAGTTAATAGGGAGTGACGCTAACGCAACGCCTGCTAACTCAACAAAAAACTTTACACTAGGTGATGCTTTAACTCTTTTTAATGGTAATGCGGTTCCTGCTTCAGCTACAGCTACAGGCGTTAAGGGTCAAATAGCTTTAGACGCAAATTTTTTGTATGTATGCACGGCTACTAATGTTTGGAAGAGAGTAGCTATAGCTGCATTCTAAAGCTATGGATATTCGTAAAATATCTGTAGGCCCGGATTATAAGTCAGGTGCAATGCACTACTTAGTTGGTCAGGAGATACTAGGAGCGTCGCATAAAATACATTTAATTCAGTATGACAAACAATCTATATCCTATAAGATTTGGATACAACGTGAGGATGTTATAGTTTTGTGGAAAGAGTTTAACTCTAATATGCCAATTTCAATCGAATACAATATAAACTTTTAGAATGAGTTACGAAGACGATTTTATAAAAGACTCTGCATCTAGAGCAGAGGAGTCTAAAAAAGACACTTTAGATTCTTGGATAGTTGACCTAGAAGAAAAAGAACAGCCCGAGGCTTGCAGTATAGATGACGAGGACTGTGAAGCGTGCGGGTCATAATGAAGTCCCCATTTAATTTTATAGTAAGACCTATTGAGGGTAAGCGATATACTAACACTAAAGATATTGGTGGTATGGAGTTTATTGTTAATACCTCAGAGGAAGAGCATAAGTTTTCTAATAGGCAGGCTACGGTGGTTGAGACTCCTGTAGGATATGAAGGTCCTGTAAATATAGGCGATATACTTTTAGTTCACCACAATGTGTTTAAGTTCTACAACGACATAAAAGGTAGACGTAAGAGTGGTAAGAGTTATTTCAAGGATGATTTATTTTTTGTAGATAACGACCAATTCTATTTGTATAAAAAAGATGGAAGTTGGAATAGCCACGATAGATTTTGTTTTGTAAAGCCTATAGATAAGCTAGATAGCTTTATGGATAAGGCTTGTAAGTATGAGCCTCTTATGGGTGATATGGTATATTCGAATGATTACTTAAAGTCTCAAGGCGTGCAAAATGGTGATAGGGTTTTCTTTACACCTGACAGCGAGTATGAGTTTACAATTGATGATGAGGTTTTATACAGAGTATTTGACCATCAGATAACTATGAAGGTTTAATGTTTGGAATAATTGACCAAGTACTACCTAATCCTAAAGATTATGTAAGAGAAGTTTTAAGTAACTCTTTTATAGATGTCTCTGATGGAGTCAATGTGTTTAAAGGAATACAGCCTAGAAGTAACGATGAGTTTGAAAAAAAAGTATTGGATATATTTACAGGTTATGAAGTAGCTTTTAATTTTATACGTCAATCTCCTTATCTTCAAGATGAGCCTAATTATTTACACAGTGATGAGATGATGGGTGATATTACAGTTCTTTTTTATTTAAACGAAAGGTACCCTGAAGGTGCGGGAACAACAGTCTATATTCCTAATGATATAAAAGTTATTGATTATAAGTTTAATAGAATGTGTTGGTTTGACTCTAAAGAATTACATTCTAGAAATATAAAAGAAAACTTTGGAGTTGATGATGAGGCAAGATTAGTTCAAGTAATGTTTTTAAAAAAAATATAATGGACTCTACAGAGTTAAGGAAAGAAATTATAGATGCGGGTTATAAAGCTGTTAAGCAACTAATAAAGGTTGCTAAAGAGGATATTATAAAGCCTGACCCTGAGGATGATTTAGCTGCAGATAAATTAAAGAATGCAGCAGCGTCTAAGAAGTTATCTATATTCGATGCATTTGAGATACTTAAACGTATTGATAACGAGCAAGACAACTTAAACATAGAGGCTCAAGGGCCTAAGAGAACAGATACTAAACAAGGATTTGCAGAACGAAGGTCAAAATAACTTATACAGAGTAGTTGAGAATTATATTCCTAAAGGGCCGCTAAAGAAAAAGAATAGCGGTAGAAGTTGGTTGTATGGATACAACGAACAATACGACTTTATAAATATATCTAAGACCGGGCAGGTAGGTGAGGTGGTAGAAATATCAGGATTAAAGATAGGATTACCTTCAAGAGCTGAATCAATACCGCAAAGACATAAAACTAAATCGCTTCAGTATTGGGAGCGAGCAGAGTTCCCAAAAGAATTACAAAAGATAAACTCAATATTTCAATGGAATGAGATGCCTGCTGCTTTCAAGGATAGGTGGGTTGACTATATTGAGACTGAGTTTGACAGAAGGGAGGACGGTTATTGGTTTATGAATAAAGGGGAGCCTACGTATATTACGGGGTCTCATTATATGTATCTGCAATGGACTAGCATTGATGTTGGTTACCCTGACTATCGTGAGGCTAACAGAATCTTTTTTATTTTTTGGGAAGCTTGTAAAGCTGATAAGCGTTCTTTTGGGATGACTTACTTAAAGATAAGACGTTCAGGTTTTTCTTTTATGGGGTCGTCAGAGGCTGTTAATACAGGTACACTAGCAAAAGACTCTAGAGTAGGTATATTATCTAAGACCGGTTCGGATGCTAAAAAGATGTTTACAGATAAGGTAGTTCCAATCAACGGTAGACTTCCTTTTTTCTTTAAGCCGATTATGGATGGTATGGATAAACCAAAGACTGAATTAGCTTTTAGAATTCCTGCATCTAAAATTACCAAGAAAAATATGTACGATGTTGAAGCTGAAGAGCTTGAAGGTTTGGATACTACAATAGATTGGAAGAATACGGATGATAACTCGTATGATGGTGAAAAGCTATTGCTTCTAGTACACGATGAAAGCGGGAAGTGGATTAAGCCAAACAACATATTAAACAATTGGCGTGTAACAAAAACGTGTCTACGTTTGGGTAGTAAGATTATTGGTAAGTGTATGATGGGCTCAACATCAAATGCATTATCTAAGGGTGGAGATAACTTTAAAAAGCTGTACGAAGATTCGAACGTAGGTAGCAGAAATGCAAACGGTCAGACTAAAAGTGGGATGTATGCATTGTTTATACCTATGGAATGGAATATGGAAGGCTTTATAGATAGGTATGGAATGCCTGTGTTTAAAAAACCTGCAAGTCCAATCGAAGGTGTGGATGGTGAAATGATTAGTAATGGGGCTGTAGATTATTGGACCGCAGAGGTAGACTCTTTAAAAAGTGACGCTGACGCGTTAAATGAATTTTATAGACAATTCCCACGTACTGAGTCTCACGCATTTAGAGATGAGAGTAAGTCTTCTTTATTTAATCTAACTAAGATATATCAACAGATAGATTATAACGATTCATTAATAATGGAGCACCACGTAACACGTGGGTCATTTCATTGGAAGGATGGTCAGAAAGACACTCAAGTTATATTTAGCCCTGATACTCGAGGAAGATTCTTAGTAAGTTGGGTTCCAAATAAAAACTTACAGAATAACATCATAACAAAAAGAGGGATGAAATATCCCGGGAATGAACACATAGGTTCGTTTGGATGTGACTCGTATGATATATCAGGAACGGTTGGAGGCAAGGGGTCTAACGGTTCTCTTCACGGGCTAACTAAGTTTAATATGGATGAAGCTCCAAGTAGTGAGTTTTTCTTAGAGTATATCGCAAGGCCTCAGACGGCTGAGATATTTTTTGAAGAGGTTCTTATGGCTTGCATATTTTATGGTATGCCAATATTATGTGAAAACAATAAACCTAGATTATTGTATCACTTTAAAAATAGAGGTTACAGAGGTTATTCAATGAACAGACCTGACAAGCAGTTTAACAAACTCTCTAGAACAGAGAAAGAGCTAGGGGGAATACCTAACTCATCTGAGGATGTTAAGCAGTCTCACGCATCTGCAATTGAATCTTACATTGAAAAGCATATCGGTTTAGATATAAATAACAACTACAGAGATTCGGACGAGATGGGTACAATGCCATTTGCTAAAACTCTAGAGGATTGGGCTAAGTTTGATATTAACAACAGAACTAAGTTTGATGCCTCTATAAGCTCAGGGCTAGCTATAATGGCAAACCAAAAGCACACCTACCTTCCGGAGCAAAAAGAGTCAAAAATAAGTATTACCTTTGGGAGATATAATAACAAGGGGTCAATCAGTGAATTTTTAAGATAGATGAAAGAGGTAAATATAAATATTACGGCTGCAGGATTTCCTAGTCAATTTGTTTCTGATGCTGAAAAAGCTACAGACGAGTTTGGATTACAGATAGGTCAAGCCATTCAGTATGAATGGTTTAAGAAAGACTCTAGCAACTGTAAGTTTTACGACCAACAAAGAGATTTTAGGAGACTACGTTTGTATGCAAGAGGCGAACAGTCAATTGCTAAATATAAAAACGAGCTTGCTGTAGATGGAGATTTATCTTATCTTAATTTAGATTGGACTCCTGTACCTATACTCCCTAAGTTTGTAGATATCGTTGTTAACGGTATGTCTGATAGGTTGTTTAAGGTTAGTGCGTATGCTGAGGATGCTATGTCTCAAGATAAGCGTAGTAAGTTTCAGGATATGATACAAGGGCAGATGGCTGCCAAAGAAGTTCTTACGACTATACAGGAGAACACAGGTATGAATCCATTTACTATGGACCCTGATGATTTACCTGAAAATGATGAGGAGCTTTCGTTGTATATGAACCTCAACTATAAACCTGCTATTGAGATAGCAGAAGAGGAAGCTATAAATACTTTGCTTGCTGAAAATGAATACGTTGACCTACGTAAAAGATTCGACTATGACCTTACAGTAATTGGTATTGGTGTAGCAAAGCACGAGTTCCTTCCGGGTTCAGGAGTTAAAATTAGCTATGTAGACCCTGCAAATGTAGTTTATAGCTACACTGAAGACCCTCACTTTAAAGACTGTTTTTATTGGGGAGAGATAAAGACTCTACCTATAATAGAGTTAATGAAGATAGACCCTTCTTTAACTAATGATGACCTACAGCAAATATCAAAGTATAGTCAGAGTTGGTATGACTATTATAACACAGCACAGATGTTCCAAGATAATATATTCTCTAGGGACTCTGCTACATTATTATACTTTAACTATAAGACCACAAAAAAGATTGTATACAAAAAGAAGGTGTACGATAATGGTGGTTCTAAGATGATTGAGAAAGACGACCAATTTAATCCACCACAAGAGATGATGGATGAGGGTAAGTTTGAGAAGGTTGAGAAGACTATTGATGTATGGTACGATGGCGTAATGGTTATGGGTACTAATATAATATTAAAGTGGGAGCTTGCTGAGAATATGGTTCGACCTAAGTCAGCTAGTCAACACGCTATACCAAACTATGTAGCTGTAGCCCCAAGAATGTATAAGGGTGTGATTGAGTCATTAGTTAGAAGGATGATTCCTTTTGCTGATTTAATTCAGATGACTCACTTAAAACTACAGCAAGTTATATCTAAGGTTGTCCCTGATGGTGTTTATATAGATGCAGACGGATTAAATGAAGTTGACTTAGGTACGGGTAATGCTTATAACCCTGAAGATGCTTTACGTTTATACTTCCAAACAGGTAGTGTAATAGGTAGAAGTTATACGCAGGATGGTGAGTACAATCAAGGTAAAGTTCCTATTCAACAGCTTACATCAAATTCGGGGGCTAGTAAAACGCAGATGCTTATAGGGAACTATAACCATTACTTAGGAATGATACGTGCGGTAACGGGGTTAAATGAAGCTAGAGATGGTTCAACTCCTGACCCTAATTCATTGGTAGGTGTGCAGAAGTTAGCAGCTTTAAATTCTAATACAGCTACAAGACATATACTAGACGCAAGTTTATTTATGTACAGAAGTTTAGCTCAAGCTCTAACATATAGAGTCTCGGATATTTTAGAGTACGCAGACTTTAAGGATGAGTTCGCTAATCAGATAGGTAAATACAATGTCGGTATCCTTAAAGAGATTAATGAGTTGTATATATATGACTTTGGTATATTTATAGAGGTATCCCCTGATGAGGAGGAGAGAGCTCAATTAGAGCAGAATATACAAATGGCTCTATCTAAGGGAGATATAAATCTAGAGGATGCAATTGATATTAGAGAACTTAGAAACCTTAAGGTTGCTAATCAACTTCTTAAAGTTAAACGCATCAAGAAGCAGGAGCGTGATGAGAAGATGGCTATGCAAAAACAAGCCATTACAGCTCAGCAACAAATTAAGTCACAACAACTTGCAGCTCAAACAGCTATGCAGAAGATACAAGCTGAGACTCAAGCTAAGATGCAGATTAAGCAAGCAGAAGTTGCATTTGATATTCAGAAGATGAATAACGAGGCACAGCTTAAGGCTACCCTTATGGATAAAGAGTTTGATTTTAATATGCGTCTTAGAGATATATCTGAGAATGCATTACAGAGCAGAGAGACTCAACGTGAAGACGCAAAGAGTGCTCGTATAAGTCAACAGAATACTGAGCAGAGTAAATTAATATCTCAAAGAAAAAACAACCTCCCTCCTATGACGTTTGAATCTAATGAGGATAGCTTAGATGGTTTTGATTTATCTGAATTTTCACCTAGATAGGTACGCTTAAATTGTATTAATTAATTGTTTAACTTTGCATAAAATCAAATCAAATGGAAATTAAAGTAAGAGCAGTAGACGATATAGAAGAGAAATCTGTAGCACAAGTCGAAGAAGAATTATTAGAAAAGCACGAAGAGCAGTTTGACGATTCAACATCTAAAGAAGAAGTTGTTGAGCAAGTAGTAGAGACTACTGAATCCGAAGGCTTAACTGAAGAGCAAGTTCTTTCACATATTAAGAATAGATATAATAAGGAGATTACATCTATGGATGAGCTTTTTGCTGAGAGAGAATCTCAAGAAGAGTTACCTGAAGATGTTGCTGCTTATTTTAAATATAAAAAAGAAACAGGACGTGGGATAAGTGATTACGTTAAGTTACAACGTAATTTTGATGAAGCGAATCCTGACGCTTTGCTACGTGACTACCTTAAGGCTACGGAGACAGCTCTTGACGATGATGATATACAATCATTAATGGATGAGTACTCCTACGATGCAGACTTAGATGATGAGTCGGATATTAAGAAAGTCAAAGTAGCAAAGAAAAAAGCTATTGCTAAAGCTAAAAACTATTTTGTTGAGCAACAAGAGAAATACAAGCAACCCCTTGAGTCAAGGCCGGAAGCTGTCTCTGAGAGCGAGAAGGAACAGTACAATGCTTACAAGCAATATTTAAGCGAGGCTGCAACGCAGCAAGAGGAGACTAAACGAAAGTCTGAGTGGTTTACACAAAAGACTAACGAAGTTTTCAACAATGAGTTCAAAGGTTTTGAGTTCAATATTGGAGAAGATAAAGTTACGTATAGTACGGGTAGTGCAGAAGAAACTAAGAAGTCACATTTATCACCTATGAACTTTGTTAACAAGTATCTAGATGATAACGGACTAATGAAAGATGCTGCAGGATACCATAAAGCGTTAGCAGTTGCAATGAACCCTGAGAAGTTTGCTCAGTATTTTTATGAGCAGGGTAAGGCAAATGCCACAGAGGATGTAATGAGGAAGACTAAGAATATCAATATGACAACTCGTAACACTCCTGAGGTATCGTCTAAATCAGGAACACAGTATAAGTCTTTAAGTAATGACTCGGGTCGCGGCTTAAAGATTAGGAGTATTAAAAGAAAATAAATTTTAAAAATTAGAAAAAATGGCAGGTTCAGTACAAGGAACACCGGGCTTTGATTTACAGCCAAGTTCGGAGCAGGTTGCTTTAAGTAGCAACTATATTACAGATTTTAATTTCTTAAATCAGTATCTACCTGATACTTATGAGAAGGAATTTGAGCGTTACGGGAATCGTACCGTAGCATCTTTTTTACGTTTAGTAGGAGCAGAGATGCCTTCTAACTCTGACCTTATCAAATGGGCGGAACAAGGGCGTTTACACACTAAGTATGTTGATGTTACTTGTGCGGCAGGTGCAGCAGCAGGAAGTGCGGTTTGGACTATTAACGATACTTTAGTGCCGGGCGGCGGAAGCGTTGCTGTACGTGTAGGTCAAACAGTTATGTTAACTAGAAACACAGGAGGTAAAAACCTTAAAGCTGTAGTGACTACTGTAAATACGGCAACGGGAGCGGTTACTCTTGCTTACTATGGAGCAAACCACCTACCTGTTGCTACTGATAAGTATACAATGTTTATCTACGGTTCTGAGTTCAAGAAAGGAACAGCAGGAATGGTAGGTTCTTTAGAAGCTGATGACGTATTCTTTGAGAATAAGCCAATTATCTTAAAAGATAAGTACGCAGTATCAGGTTCTGATATGGCTCAGATTGGATGGGTTGAAGTAACTACTGAGAATGGAGCGAACGGATATCTTTGGTACTTGAAATCAGAGCACGAAACTCGTTTACGTTTTGACGACTACTTAGAGACAGCTATGTTAGAAGCAGTTCCTGCAGCAAATGCTTCAGGTGCAGCAAAAGAGTTTGGTAATACAGGTGGTACGGATGGACAAGGTGGTTCTGAAGGTGTATTCTACTCTGTAAGCCAACGTGGAAATGTATGGTCAGGAGGTAACCCTAATGTATTAGGTGACTTTGACGCAATCATCCAACGTCTTGATAAGCAAGGTGCAATTGAGGAGAACGTAATGTTCGTTGACCGTCAGTTTGGATTCGATATTGATGATATGTTAGCAGCACAAAACTCTTACGGAGCAGGTGGTACTTCATATGGTTTATTTGACAACGACCAAGAGATGGCATTAAACTTAGGATTCACAGGATTCCGAAGAGGTTATGACTTTTACAAGTCTGATTGGAAATACTTGAATGACCCAACTATGCGCGGTGGTTTACCAACAGGTGTAGGCTCAGGTCGAATTAACGGGATGTTAGTTCCTGCAGGTTCAACTTCAGTATATGACCAAATCTTAGGTAAGAACGCTAAGCGTCCTTTCTTACACGTACGTTACAGAGCTTCACAAACTGAAGACAGACGTTACAAGACTTGGATTACAGGTTCAGCAGGTGGTGCAGCTACTTCTGACTTGGATGCAATGGAAGTTAACTTCTTGTCTGAGAGAGCTGTATGTACTTTAGGTGCAAACAACTTCTTCTTATTCCAAGAGTAGTAGATTATAAAGGGAGTCTGTTCGAACAGACTCCTTTTACTTTTTTTAAATTCAAATTAAATTCAAATGAAAAAAACAGTAGAGTACGTAGATAAGCAGTACAAGCTATTAGGTGAAGACGCACCTTTATCGTTTATGCTTGCTTCAAGAAATTCAAGAAGATTCCCATTACTATGGTTTGATGAGGAGAAGGGTGAGCAAAGAGCACTTCGATACGCAAGAAACCAACAGAGTCCATTCGAGGACGAGCAAGATGGCAACGCAATACTAGAGCCAATTGTATTTGAGGATGGGTTTTTAACGGTTCCAAAATCAAACCAATCATTACAGAAGTTTTTAGAATTACATCCCGCAAAGGATGTTAAGTACTCTTTAGTTGATAAAACAAAAGAAGCTACTGAGATTTTAGAGGACTTAAACTTAGAGGCTGACGCATTGATTGCAGCTCGTGAGTTAAACATAGACCAAATAGAAGCGGTTACTCGTGTAGCCTTTGGTACTGACCCTAGCACAATTACATCATCTGAACTTCGTAGAGATATTTTATTATTTGCTAAGCAAAATCCTATGGCGTTTTTAGAGGTTGTAAACGATTCATCTTTACAGGTTGACTCAATGATACAATCATTCTTTGATAAAGGCTTATTAGCTTTTAGAAAGAATAAGAAAGAGGTATTCTTTAACACTCCTACTAATAAGAAGCGTATGCTTGTTGTTCCGTACGGAGAAGACCCACTGTATGTGGTTTCTTCATACCTTCAGAGCGATGATGGTTTAGAGGTTCTAGAGTTTCTCGAAAAAGTTGCAGAGACTAAGTAATAAAAATGGAGGCAGAAATGCTTCCTTTTTTTTTGCTATCTTTGTTTCATTATTAATCATCTAATTTTTTAAACGATGGAAAAATATTTAAAAATTTCTACATCTTCAAGACCTGCGGCGAATCCTTATCAGTTAGTGTCTTGCTCGAATGTAGCTCACGTATACTCTGCAAGTGCAACAGCAGCTTCAACTAGAGTAGATTACACTGATGGTACTACTGCTACAATAGCTCACGCTGCAGCAGTTGCTTTTGACGTAAGGGATGCTATCTCTGATGCTATTATAGCGGCAAGACAAACTTCTTGGACTCAAGTAGAATTTTTAGTAGATATGCCAAAAGTGGCAACAGGAATAACCTTAGCATAACTTAAGAAAATGGAAAAATTTATAAAACTAGCCGTGACAGGCTCAGGAACAGAGACATTAAGTTTGTCTAATGTAAAAATGATTATTGGTAACGGAAGTACAAGTACAATTGTTTATTATCTTGGGGGAGCAAAAGCTACCTTAACTAATGATTCTGATGCTAGTTATACTTTAGAGAATCAATTACAGAATACTATGACAGCTTTATATGAAAAGTCGTGGACTAGTAATCAAGATACTATTACACCTGTTGTAGCAGTGTCGGCAATCGTAGTATCATAATCATATGGCAAAGTATTTAGGAATACCGCTGAAACTAACAGGCGGAACGACAGTGACTCCGACTTATGGGTCAGCAGAGGTGGTAAAGAGCAGTAACTTCAAGTCTACGGATGGTTGGGGTTTTCCCTCGGGATGGAGTATTTCTACTTCTAGCGAAAAAGCTTCAGTAGACGCCACTTCCCCTATTGCTTTACAGCAAAATGGCCTTGGTGTAACAAATGGTGTAGAATACTCGGTAAGGTGGAAAATGAGTAGTTATGTTTCAGGAGCTTTACAAGTACAATTTGGAGGCAGTCAAGTTATAGCTAGCACGTCTGCAAACAATACATTTGACTATAGGGTGACTTCAAGTGTAACAAACTCCATACTTTATTTATATGCTGTCGCTGCGGGAACAACTCAACGTAAATTTTCAGTAGATTATATAAGCGTAAAAGAAGTATCACTAGGTAATTACCTTCAAGTAGATGGGGGTGATTTTTTATCGACTTGCAAAGTTGGTGACGTAGTGTTTAATACTACAGATAATACTGAAGCAATTATTGTAGAGGTTCTTGATAATAATACATTGTTACTATCTAATGATAGCCTTTCAATTGCAGGAGATGCATTTTCTATATTTGCAGGTAACGGCGATACAAGAGGTAATCAGATTCTTAAGATAGATAACTACATTATTTCTGAGTATGACGAGGCGACAAGTGCAGCTAATGCATCATCATTTTGGTTTGCTTCAGGCCCTCAAGCCGACAAGGTTACTCTAACACAGCTTAACAACGCAGTAAATACATACTTTGTGGCTGACGTGATTGAGAGATTTGTTCAGAGATTGAACGCTCAGTCAGCAACAGCTAGTAGGTTAGATATTCCGCTTGATGAGTTTAGAGACCATAAATATAATCAGGTGTTGACAACAACAGCTATAACACTTTCATAAGATGGCAAATTTTTTAAAACTAAATAAATCATACTTGGGACCTGAGGTCCTAAGTAATGGTTCTTTTAATGGGTATGGCCCTGAAAAAGTAACAAACGGTGATTTTGCTACTGATATAGAAGGGTGGACTGCAAAAGACTCTAGTATAGCTTACGACAACGGAAAGCTTAAGGTGACTCTAAGTACAAATAGTTCCGGTGGGGCTTATCAAAACATTGGTTTAGTTGCGGGTAAGCAGTACGAGATGACTATTACTATGCAGATTTTATCGGGGAATAATGGTTCACTAGGTCTAATGACATCAACAACAGGGGGGTCGACTCAATCAGTAGTTTACCAAGGAGGTACTTTAGTTAGTGGTGGTCAGGCTGTTACAGAAACATTTACCTTTACACCAAGCTCAACAGGTGTAAGTATACAACCTTATATTGGTGCCACTAATACAGTTTTTACCATTGATAACGTATCTGTAAAAGAAACAGGTATTCAAGAGCTTGTAACTAATGGGTATTTTACTAATGTATCAGCAGGAACGGTTGTTACTACTTTATCTCAGTGGACAGCAGGTAGCCCTAATCTCTCAACAGCAACAGTTACAGATAATGTTCTTACGTGTACCTCAACTGCAAATAATCAATACGTGACTTTAAACGTACCTACCGTAATAGGGACTGAATATAAGTTTAATATAGCTAAAATTACAGGTGATTTAGCTGTTAATACTTTAGCAGCAACCTTTATGACGTCAGGTGAGATAGATGTAGATGTCACTAGTGGTTCAGCTAGTTTTACGTTTGTAGCTGAGTTGACAAGTCTTATTTTAACTTTTTATGCAGGAGACCATTCTTCAGGAAAGACAACCACATTTTCAAACATCTCTATGCAACCAACCAATCAGTTTGCTTATGGGTATGAGAGGTATAATCTTGCAGGTAATGCAGGTGGTGTAAACTCTGTATTTAATTTCTCAGATAAAACGCTTAAGTTTACCGCACAAAGCGCAAATAATACTGTTATTAAAGTGTCAGGAGATGCAACGACTGCAAATGAAGAGTATCTTGTCAAGATTGACGTAAAGTCAATATCAGGTGATTGTGATTTTATTTGGTTTGCTAATAATTCTTATGATTCTATCCCAATAACCGTAGGTGAGAATGAATATAGGTATAAGAAAACAGGCTCAAACCAAAGTATATACTTTGGTATAAAAGGTGAGATAGGCTCATCGTTTACACTTAATAGCGTATCATTACAAGAGATTGTAAATCAACCAAAACTAATTGGAGTTGATAACGTATCAATGGTAAGCGCACCAACAGTTAACACTGTTAAGATAAACAATGGACTTACTGATGGAGCCGACACTCTTACTATAACATATGTAGGGGCTTCTGCATCTTCAAAAGTACAGATGAGGAACTTCTTCCAAGACAGCATTATTAGCTTAGCTAACGGAAATAATACTGATGAGGTTTTAGAAATAACTCCTCCGGTGCTTATAACTGATATAGTTGCAAGCTAATACAGCAAGCAAATAAACTACTAAAGAGCTCTTTTATAGGGCTCTTTTTTTTTGCGTATATTTGTGAAAAGATTTTAAGATGATAGATACAGTAAGAAATACAGTCCTTGCTATACTTAATAAGAATAACTACGGATACCTATCCCCATCAGACTTTAACCTATACGCACAACAAGCTCAGTTAGAGATATTTGAGGATTACTTTTACCAATATAACACACAGATTAACTTAGAAAATGCACGCAGGTCAGGAACTGAGTATGCTGATTTATCTAAAGGTATACTCGAGGTCATTGATTTATTTTCTAAAACAGCACAGTTAACTCAAGCTACAGCTAACACCAATACATATACAATGCCTTCTGATTACTATCTAATCAATAGAGTTATGTATGGAAGCACTGAAGTGGAGAGAGTGAGTCAAAGTAAAATCTCAATGCTCAACGCCTCTATACTTACAGCTCCAAGCTTAGACTTTCCTGCGTATACTACCGAAGCCGCTAAAATGACGGTGTATCCTGCTACAATTAATGGAGATACAGATATAACAGCTCAGTACGTGCGGTATCCTTTAACACCAAAGTGGACTTACAATACAGCATTAGTAGCACAAGGCCCTGTATTTAACGCATCTGCTGCTGATTATAAAGACTTTGAATTACCACTTGACAACCTAAATGATTTAGTTGTAAAGATATGTAAGTACGCAGGTGTTGAAATACGAGAGACGATGGTGGTGCAATACTCACAGGCAGAAGAACAACAAAATAACCTACAGCAATAATGGCTTATATATCTCAGTATCAGTACTACGAAAACTCAGGCGCAAACCCCGAGGATGCTAATTGGGGTTCATACCAATACGTTAGCTTGAAAGATATCGTTAACAATTTTATGTTAATGTATCAAGGTAACCACTCTTTAGTTAATAACGAGGAGCGTTATAAGATTCTATTCCACGCGAAACGTGCAGTACAAGAACTTAATTACGATGCGTTTAAAGAGATTAAAGCTTTACAGTTAAATGTTGATGACGCTGTACGTATTGTTCTTCCTGCGGACTATGTTAATTGGGTTCGTGTGTCACTATATGAGAATGGTGTATTATATCCAATGACTGAGAATATTCAGTTAACATCAGCACAAGCATACCTACAAGATAACAATGATAAAATACTATTTGACGAGGCAGGTAATGTACTAAAACCTCAGTTCTCTCCAATTGATATTGATAGAATCACAGGCACTAAAAAGACTATATACTTAAACGAGAATAGTGCATACAACAACGCAGAGGGTTATTGCTGTGATGGGATATGGTACTTTGATTTTGCAATAGGGGCTCGCTACGGGCTTAATACAGAGACAGCTAATGCTAACCCTACCTTTAGAATAGATGCGAAGGCAGGCGTTATTAATTTTGACTCTACAATGTCAGGTAAAAGCGTTATTGTTGAGTATGTCTCTGACGGTATGGAAGGCGGTGACAATTCGCTAGTAACAGTTAATAAATTATTTGAGGAGTTTGTCTATTCGTATATCCAATATTCTATATTAGATAATAAACTAGGCGTGCAAGAATACATTATAAATAGAGCAAGAAAAAAGAAGTCAGCACTTCTACGTAATGCTAAAATAAGAATTAGTAATATTCATCCGGGTAGATTACTTATGAATATGAGAGGACAAAACAAGTGGATTAAGTAGTATGGCTAATAGCAAAAGGAATTTTATAGCAGGTAAAATGAACAAGTCACTTGATGAGAGACTTGTGCCTAACGGTCAGTACGTTGACGCAATGAATGTACGACTCGGCTCTACAGAGGATTCGGAAATTGGTTCTGTTGAAAACTCAAAAGGGAACGAGCTTTTAACTACAATTAATTTAGGTTTTTTTGATGGTAGTGAGCGTGACTTAACTAATAGTGCTAGATGTATAGGTGCTTTCGAGGATGGAGCAAATGAAACTATATATTGGTTTATACACGATAGTGGTCAGTCTGCTGTATCTACAGGTAAAGCCGACCTGATAGTATCATTTAATATTAATACTTTAAGCACTGAGTACCACGTGATTAGTTTTAAAAATGCTAATGACGCTACTAACACTACTTTAAATTTTAACCCTGCATACTTAATTACCGAGGTGAATAAGGTGGATAATTTACTATTCTTTACAGATAACTATAATCCTCCTAGAAAAATAAATGTAAACAAAAACTACGAATACCCTACCTCTTTAACGGGTAACGATTTATTTTCTGAAGATGATTTACTAGTGGTTGTTAAACCACCTCATCAAGCTCCTTTAGTTACAGGTGTAACCACGGGCGGAACTGAAACTTTTTTAGAAGATAAATTTCTATGCTTTGGCTATAGATATAAGTATGAGGATGATGAGTACTCAGCCACATCTATATTTACAAACCCTGTGTTTAATACCAAGCCGTTTTTTTTATCTACTGAAACGAATCTTAATGAAGGTATGGTTAACTCATTTAACACTGCTACCATTAATTTTAATTCAGGAGGTAAAAGAGTTACTGATATAGAAATATTATTTAAAGACTCAGACTCTTCAGATATAAAAATTATCGAATCCCTAAATAAATCTAACTTAGGGTATTTAGATAATCAAACATACAACTATTCGTTTACAGATAATAAAATATTCACAGTTCTTTCTAGCGGAGAAATTCTAAGATTATACGACAATGTTCCATTGTTAGCCAAAACACAAACATTAATGGGTAATCGTATTATGTATGGTAACTATGTTGATGGCTATAACTTAACTAGAAATGGATTAAATACTAGGCTTGATTACTTTACAGAGGTTGACTCACAATCTCTTGGGGTCGCTAAGATTACTACATCCCCGACTGTAACTGATACTACTTACACTATAAATGGCTCTAATACATCTAAAGGAATGGTAAGTATAGACTTATCGGATATAAATGATGAGTTAGTTGCAGGCTCTACTTTAAGCTTTAGCTTTAGAGTAAGCAATAAAGATGGTACTAATTTCACAGGAACACCAACACCAAAGCCATCTACTTCAAATCAAAACATTGATATGGGGTTTAGTTATACTCTACCGCAGAATTTTAACAGCGTTAGCGAACTTATTAGTAGTACTGACTTTCAGTCTAAGATAGGTACATCTTCAAATATCAAAATAACATCAGCTACTTTTTGTGATGGCACTACATTTACTGACACGTTTAATTGTCAGTTATTAAGTACCTTAGAAAACCCTGCAGGTGCAGATTACCATAAACATAAAAGTGGTATAACAGCATTGGATGGGCCGATAACAGCACTAGTAACTAATAGCACATTCCTTTTTATAAAGGTTGTAGCTATGGCTTATACATCAAACCCTAGCAGCCCTTCAGCAGCTAATACAGTGTATGAGTATTATGACATAAGTGCTGCAAACTTTTCATTTCAGAAAATTACAAGCCCATTAAGTTTACATAGTAATAGAGGATATGAGGTTGGGATTGTTTATATGGATGATTTCAATAGAGCTACCACAGCTTTAGTTAGCCCTAACAACACGGTCAGAGTTCCTTGCTCACAAAGCGTTAATCAAAATAAAATAAAAGTTACTATACCAAATACTCAGCTTGCGCCTGACTTTGCTACACGATATAAGTTTGTAATTAAACCTGACGCTGACAAGTACGAGACTATCTATTCTAGGTTCTACTTTACAGACACTAGCGATAGCCACACATACTTTTTACTAGAGGGTGAGAATATAGCAAAGGTTGAAGAGGGTGACGTGTATAATGTAAAGCGAGATGCTTTTGGTGCTTTAAATAGCTGCGTAACAGCTACGGTTTTAGAGAAAAAAACTCAAGCCGCTGACTTTATCACGGGAGTTGATGCTCCATCAGGCACCTATATGAAGATGCTAGCTAATAACTTTTCTGTTGCCACGATACCTAATTCAGAGATACTTCCCGGACAGCAAATTGCGGAGCAAAACTCAGGGGGTGAAAATGTAACTTTAGAGTATGATGGCTTTAGCACTGCTAGTAGTGGAAGCTTTACTGTTAATGATATACCTGCGGGTTCTAAGATTAGAATAAATCTTGACCTATACAGAAATAAGCAAACAGCTTTTTTTGGGATTGGAGGATGTGAGCGTAGAAGCTACACTTTTGAAAAAGAGTTCATTTCACCTGTCGCTTATGATAGTATTATTGATTGGTGGAATGGGGAGAATATAGGAGACCTTATAGATACAGGAGATAAAGACCCTTCAAGTATAAATAATTTTTACGATTCAAACCTTGCTACTTCGCAAGTAGATATAGACGCCTTTAAAGATGCGGCATCTTTTAATACAAATAGATACCAATGGTACAGAAAATCTAATGAAATAAAGTTTTTAATATCAGGTACTCAGTCTTGTGCGGGTAGTGGAGGTGATGCTAAGATAAGAGCTACATTTGAAATATTCAGAGCTAATACCATTCTAGCATTTGAAACAGAGCCATCTGAAGCTTTACCTGACGTTTGGTATGAAGGACAAGATTCATACCCTATTGATACTACTAATGGATACCACCTTGATGGGGGTAATTTTGCTAATTCAGAAGACCAAGACCAATCAGCTACTCAGCCTGCAATATTATTTTTAAACTTTGCTAACTGTTTTACATTTGGTAATGGAGTTGAAAGTTATAGTATACAAGATTCTATAAAAGGAAACGAGATGGTTATGGGTAATCGTGTAACTACGGTTGCTGAGCAGGACTATAAAAGAGCTCACAGAAAAAGCGATATAACATATAGCGGTGTATATAACGATGAGACAAACTTAAATAGACTAAATGAATTTAATTTAGGTTTAGCTAATTTTAAGTCACTTGAGAATTCTTTTGGCCCTATAAACAAAATGTTTGCTCGTGAGACTGACATACTTGTTTTGCAAGAGGATAAAATCTCATACGTTCTATCGGGTAAAAACTTATTATCAGATGCGTCCGGAGGTAATGTTCTTACATCTGTGCCTGAGGTCTTAGGTAAACAAGTAGCTAGGATTGAAGACTTTGGTATTAGCGATAACACTGAAAGCTTTACATCTTATGGTTCTGACAAGTTTTTTACAGATGCTAAAAGAGCTGCTGTTATACAATTAAAAGGAAGTAGTGCTTCAAATGAACAGCTTAATGTTATATCTGAGTTTGGTATGCGTAGTTGGTTTAGAGATTTATTTAAAGATAGCTTTAGTACTCAAAAGTTAGGAGCGTACGACCCGTATATGAATGAATATGTGCTATCTAGCAACGATATTTTAGTGCCGACAGTTGATGAGTGTATCCCTTGTGGTCAACGACAATCATTTCTTTTAAAAGAAAATAGTGTTAGTTACTGCGTAGATACGCCTACAACAATAGGAGATGTTAAAATAGACTTTACTGTTCCCGCTACAACGCCGGTAACACTTAAGGTTGAATGGGATGGTGTTGTGCAGCATAACGCAACAATATCCGGCAACAGCACGGTTACTGTATTTACAAAAAACAAACAACTACCGTCTAAGTATAATGTAACTTTAACTCAAATTGGAGGGAAGGACTCTGACTTTAATATAACGTCTAGATGTCCTGAAGGTTCACCATTAAAAGTTGTTGATATTGTTCTAACAAATAATGATGACGCAACAAAAAGCATTCACCATAATTGGGAATACTTTGGAGGTGCTGCTCAGTCAGTATCTCCTGATGAGGTTGTTAATTTTGGAGTTAACGCAAGGGATAGTGTGTTTTCATCTTATTACCAAGTTCTTGACGGGTTTCAAGGCGACGGTGCTATACCAATAAAGGGTAACCTATTAACGATGAAGACTAACAAATACTCAACTGACAATTATTCTGTTGAATCATCTAATAGGTTTATGTATTTAGCAACAAATACCTTGTATCCGAATACTAAGGCAGGTTTAAATTCATTGTTAACAGCTATTAAAGGTGGTTCAACCACACTAACACCAACTACTAGTGGTATAACTAGCTCAGCCTCATTTACTGTACCTAACACAACTTACACTTATCTGTATTTAGTTTGGGATTTAAGACTTAAGCCGTTATCATTAATTTGTCAAAAAATAGGCTCTCAAACCTCTTCCATTTTACAGGAAGCTTGCTGTGATTGTAGCTGTACCGCTACTACCACAGAGTATCGTATACGTAATAACAGTAGTACAACTCTAACCATAACATACCAAAATACTAGTGGAGCTAAAGCAGAGACTTCGCTTGCAGGTGGTTTAAGAGATATAACTATTTGCTCTCAGCAGTATCCTAGAATAACTCCTCCGTCAAGTGACGTGACGGTAATAGTAACAGATTGTGATTGTTCTTAATTTATGGCAAACTTTATAGACTTATATATAAATGCAGACACACTAGCGAACGCTACTGCAGTTTTTACTGACGTTGAAATGACAACGCTAGCAACTCCCGGATACTACTCTGATGGTGTTACCACTAGGTATCAATCAGCTACAAGCTTAGGCTCTGCGGTTGCTTGCCCTGATTGTCCGGTTGGGTGTGAAAATGATGTAATATTTGCTATGCCTGATTCAGTTTCCGGGCAATTAAGCGGTGAGGTAACTACCGGAACTGCTGCAGGTGCAATTAAGATTGAAATAAATGGAGTTTCTAGCAACCCCATAGGTGTTGACATTATTTTTAACAGCGCACATTATAATACATTTTCATCTAATTTAGCTACTAATTATACTAGCGCAATAGCAGCTCCAAACGCTAACATAAAATCTTATTTTTGGGCTGCAAGTGGTGGAACTACAGGTTGCTCTAATTGGGCATCAGGGAATACTAATTTTCCTATCTACCACTACAACCCAACGCTAAGTACTTGGTATAACTCAGGAACTACAACTTCTATAACAACAACTAATAAGCTCGCTACAAGTCTAGCTGCAGGTATGGCGGGTAAACTTATAACTTACGTTCCTAAAGCCACAGCAGGGGCTCAATCATTACTTATTGACTTCGATGTTGTTTGTGGTACATCAAAAACAGGCCCCTCCCTTTCTGTTGGATGCCCTACAACTTTAAAAAATATATCTACATCAGCTCAAACGACTAATCCTGTAAACGCCTGTAGTCAAACAAGTTTAGGAAGCACTGCATATATAGGGCCGGTGGCTTCAACTACAGATAATGTTTTAGCTATAAAGGATTGGGTTTTTTCTGATGCCAACGGAGCTACGAAGCTAACTAATGGTTATTATAAAGCGGCGGGAGCTAACTTAAATGGAGTGTCAGCAGCTAATGGTTACTTCTTAGTTATAAACGGAATAGTAACTCAAATACAAGCTTGTTAAGATGGCAAATTATACAATAACTTACAGTGAAGGGTCTAAAGGATTCCCTTCATTTTATAGCTACTTCCCTGACTATATGATAGGAATGAATAACTACTTATATTCATTTAATAAAGGTCAGCTATATAGACATAATACCAACGATACACGTAATAGCTATTACGGGACCACGTATGCATCTACTATAAAGACTGTTATAAATGAAATGCCTTTAGATAACAAGCTCTTTAAAACGCTTAATCTTGAATCTACTGACGCGTGGTCTGCTGAACTCCTTACAGATGTAGCGGCTCAGTCAAGTTCTATAACTAACACTTCTTTTGTAAAGAAAGAGGGTAATTACTTTGCATATGTGCGAACTAATGGCGTAACGGGAGGAGGGGCATTAACCGAGTCTGACTTTAAGTCACGAGCTAATGGTGGTGTTGGTGTGATTAATTCTTTAACCGGTGGAGGTTCAGTAGCTGATTTAAGATTTGCTGTCTCTCTTGAAATTAATAATCAATTATCTATAGGTGATTCAATATATGCAGGCTCGGGTTCTACCCTTTCTTTTGCCGGAGTTGTTACCGCAGTGAGTAATGGTGACACTATAGCTACGAACTATATTAGAATAAATCATACAGGAGGTACAATCCCAAGTGCAGGTCATTTTGCTATGTACTTTAAGAATGCACAGGCTGAATCTCTTGGAGTGATGGGACATTATGCTGAGGTAACGCTCACGCTTCCTAACACAGTTACTACAGCAAGTGAGCTCTTTGCTATTGAGTCTGAGCTAATGAAAAGTTATCCTTAAAATTTAGTATCTTTGCTACTAAATGAAATTTAATACAACTCCACTGCAGCACGAAGATTATGACAACATCCTTAAGGGGTGGTGGCAGGATTGGGGATGGGTAGCTCCTAGTAGAGATTTCCTACCTCAAGATGGTCAGGGTGGCATAATGGTTTGGGATGGTGATACACCTGTATGTGCAGGTTTTTTGTACAACACCAACTCAAAAGTAGCGTGGGTGGATTGGATTATATCAAACAAAGACTATAAGGAATCACGTAAAGAAGCGTTATCAATATTGATACAGACATTAACATCAGTTGCAAAGAGCCTAGATAATAAGTTCGCTTATGCACTTATAAAGCATAACGGACTTATTGGTGTTTATGAGCAGCAGGGTTATACTACGGGAGATTCGTACAATAAAGAAATGATTAAAACATTATAATATGGGTATAGCTACAGGAACAGCAATTGCGTTAGGAATAAGTGCGGTAGGAACAGGGGCTAGTTTTGTTCAAGCAGGAAAACAAAATAGGCTTGCTAAAGATGCTCAAACTGCAGCAGATAAAGCATTTAAAGATGCTGAAGCTCAGCTTGATGTTAATTACTTTGAACAGCTTGGAATTAGTAAGACTCCTTACGAAAACCAAAGAAATGCAATAACACAGGCAAGTGCTCAAGCTATGGAGGTAGCCAAAGAATCAGATAGAGGTGGTGCAGCTACTGCAGGTAGGGTACTTGCTCAGTCAAACTTAGCACAGCAAAATATCACTGACCAACAAACTAAAGACTTAGAGGCTTTAAATAAATTGGTCGCTACCGAGGAATCGAAGTTGGGAACATCAAGAGCTAACTTATCTTTATCTCAGGCTGAAGGTGCGGGTATAGCTTCCGCACAAGCACAAAACGCAGCTAATCAATCTATAGCTCAAGGGATTCAAGGTATAGGTAATATGGCTATGATGGGATTAGAAGCGTCAGAGTTGTATGGTTCTGACGGCACGGTAGACACTGATAATACGGTAGATACCAATAATACGTTAGTATCCAATAATACTGATAGTTTTGGAGTGTTTGCTAGCGATGCCAACACATACCCACAGGTCGTACCTTCTCAGAATATGTCCTTGCCAACAAACCTACCTCAGCAGTATCCAAATACTTACTCTAATTATGAGACATCACAACTTCTATATAATCCTTTTAAACTTTACTAATGGCTAAATCATATTACGGACAAAGTAAAAGACCTGTTGTTGAAGGTGTTGATTGGGGACAAATTAGCACTGACCTTAGTGCTAAGTTAATAGCTGAAGATAAAAGACGAGAGGATTTAAAGATAAAACTTGATGAGGAGTCACGTGATTATATGCGTGAGTTTAATGACACTCCTCAAGGTCAGCACGATGGTGCTAATGAGAGAATGTCTAGGTTTGCTAATGACGCTTCAATGTATATGCTTGACTTAGACAAGAAACTTAAATCAGGTCAGCTACCTCTTAGGGAGTACAACGCAATGCGTGCAAACCTTAAGCAAGGAACGACTGATATGTTTGAGGTTTCAAAAAAGTTTAATACTGATTATGCAGCTAGTTTAGAGAGAGCTCAATCGGGTAATGCTTCGGCTGAAGAAATATACCAAAACTCACAGATACAAGCATTTGGTGACCCTGCAAACTCAGGTGTATACATTGACCCGGTTACAGGTCAAATGTCTGTAGCTAAAATGGTTGACGATGGTGACGGTAATATGGTTATGTCTTCAAACCCTAGTGATAGAAAGTCAATCTTTAGCTTAAAGAATACAGTTGAGCGTAAGATAGATAACTTTGATGTTAATAAGTTTTCTGAAGGAATCAAGGGAGCGTATGACGTGAAGTTTCAAAAGATACTTAACGACCCAAATACATCAGAGGGTATGAAAACATCTATGCTTCAGAGCGAAGACTTTAAAAAAGCCACTGATGATTTAATACAAAGAGAGTTGGTTAACACTCATAATGCAGCAAGTATACTTACAAATAGAGCAGGTAAAGAGTACAGGTTTGAAACACTACCAAACAACAAGCTACCTGAGGTGCAGGAGGAGGGTGTTATATATCTAGTTCCTGACCCAACCAATCCTAATAGTGGTGCTTCACAACCATTGCTTACGAAGAAGCAGGAGGCTGAAGCATCAGAGATACTTAGAACGGCTATAAACTCTAAGATAGGTGTTGAGGTTACTGAGTTCGATAAAGAAAAGAAAGAGGCGCAAGTATTGGCTAATGAGCAAACACAGCAAGCCATTGATTTCTTTGAGGATACAAAAAGCCTTAAGAAAGGCAAGCTAGAATTAGATAATGAGGCTGCTGAACAAAAAATATCAGTTATAGCTCAGAAAACTCCACTAGAGTTGAAGGCTATGGGATTATCTAATGAAAAGCTAGACCAAGTGATTAAACATCTTGCTTTGAAAAATCCTAAGGAGCTTGAGACAATGGACTTATCTATTGAAAACACTGAAGCTATTATGGAACAACGTGCAGCTAAGCACGATTCTGATATGGCTGCAGCTAAGACTAAGGAGGAAAAAGAAAGAATAGAACTTAAGTATCTTGATGAGGAAAAACAGTTAAAAAATGTATACACTCAAGCACAGATTACAAAAATAAATAAGCCAACACAGTGGGAAGCTAAAGATAAGGAGGAGAAAAAACTTGTATCTAACTACGTTAGTAAGATTGGCCACGTGTTTGATGGTACTGAATCTCAAATTGATGCGGCACTAAACTATATATCTAACGCTAACAGAGACATTACAAACATTGAAAGAAATAACAACGAGGTTGTTATCGAGATGTTTGATGTTGATGGAAAGACGCCTATAGTTAAACGTATACCAATAGAGAATAAAAGAGACTTTGTTGAGTCTATGTCAGCGTTAGTAGCTAATGAGCTTAATGTTGTAGATATTATGGATGATATGGGTTACGATGACCAAGGTACTTACACTGACTACGATGCCTCTACTACGGTTCAAACTGCTGAGCAAGTAGACTCGTCATACGAGCTTCAGTTAGCAAATATAGTTGATGGCGCTATTGATAGAGATTTATTTAGTATATCAGATGAAGAGGTAGGTTCAGACGATGAGAACTTTAAGGCTGCTCTTGAGGAAATGATTGGAGGTGACGGTCCACTAAGAGGGTTTGGTAATATGGTGATTGAGACTGCAGGAGAAAGAGGTCTTGGGTTTAGTAATCAAGTTACATTATCCTTCCCGGGAGTTGAAGAGACTGTTACAATTGACACTAACAACTACTTTGATTCATCTGATACTGAGGAGAGAGATAAACTTAGAAGTTATTTAACATCTATTGGTAAAGCAAACCTTAATGGCTTAGCTGATGTGTATGGATTCGACAAGGATTCTGATATTACGACTGACTTAGATACATCACAATATTAAGATTAAGATATGAACGAGCAAGCACTAAAAGATTCTTACGAGTTATTTAAACAGAAAGGTTATACTAAATCTTTTGATGAATACGTAAATCTTATAAATACAAATCCTGATGCTTTAAATGATTCGTATACTTTATTTAAAGAAAAGGGATACGGAAAATCTATAGAAGAATTCTCAATCCTTGTTGGAGTAAAAAAAAAAGACGAATCCGTTTCTATTGTTCAAGAGGACGTTACGGAATCCATTACACCAACAGAGCAGGAAGAAGTTATCTCATCGGATGTTTCAGTTCCAATACAAGAGGCTAGCCCTCAATCAATACAAAAGCAAGAGATTTCAATTGTAGATGAGTCTGTTCCAACAGACTCTACACTAACAGAGCAGGAAGAGATTGAGTTTCAAAATTGGATGGCTACAGACCCAAATGTTGTAGCTTGGAGAGAGGAGTTTAAGCAAACCTATAGTGAGGAACCTCAAATTGATAATTCAAACTACGACTATCGTGGTGCTTGGAAGGCAGGTATTACACCTCAACCTAATGAAGTTGATGGTATGTATCATTGGGGAAGTAAAGGTGAGGGTGGGGTAGACTTGAAATCAAAAGACCATCCTACTCGTTGGAAGTCTGACTATATGGAAGCTACAGGTATTAACCCTGACGATACCGGCATAACAAAAGAAGAAGCCTTAAGTGTTATTGAAGAGTCTGTTCCAACAGACTTTGCCCCTAAACCTCAAAACATTAATTTAGACTTCTCAGACGCTGAGTTTAAGCAAGGCGAAAAAGATACAGCTCTTGAAAGAACATTCGGTAAGAATGTAGTTACAGATTTATTTGGTGACTTATATAGAGCCGGTGCGGCAGGTCAAGCACAGGGTGGTTCAGTAGATGAGTCGCTTGAATTATTTGCAAAGGGTGCTGACGCAAGCGATGAAGATATACAAGACTTTATAGCTGCACAAAAAAGAATGCAGGACGCAGGTGAATCTGATGAAATGCGTGACTTCCAAAAAATATATCAAAAAGATGGTGGTGGTGTTCTTGGTTTTATAAAAGGCGTTGCCGCTAACCCAACTGTTATACCACAACTATTTGTATCCTCGGTTAGTGCTATGATAACACCTGCAGTATTAGCAGGTGCAGCCACGGGTGCGGGTGCAGGAGCACTTGCGGGGACAGCTACATTTACGCCTTTTGGTGTTGGAGCGGGAGCTATAGCGGGAGCTATGGGTGGCGCAGGTACAACTTTAGAGGCAGGTCTTACTTACTCAGAGCTACTCCAAGAGCAGCTTGGTGATAAGCCGATGACTAATGAAAATATCCGTGAAGTTCTTCAGAATGAAGAGATGATGGACGATATTAGGTTTAAAGCTGTAGCTAGAGGTTTAACTATTGGAGCTGTAGATGCAGCGTTTGGTGGTGTAGCGAGTAAGTTAACAACCTCCGTAGCTAAATCTACGGGTAGAAAATTGGTAGCGTCAGCAGTCGGTGGGGCAACTGAAGCTGTAGGTGGTTCTGTAGGTGAGATAGCAGGTAGGGTAGCTGCAGGTCAAGAGATGGACGTGGCAGAGATTTTATTTGAAGGTGTGGCAGGTACAGCTACAGCACCAATATCCGTAGGGTATGGTTTATATAAATCTCCTAAGTACAAGATTAATGGTACGGGTAATGACGCTAAGGTGTCGGGGCCTATGATGGCTAAGTTTTTACGAGAGTCAACTCCTGAGCAATTACTTAAAGCAGACATTAATATAGAGAATGATTCTGAACTTCAAGCAATTTATGACGAGAAGTTTAAGGAGGCTACTATAAAGAATGATATTTTAAAAGTAGACTCTAGTATTAATGAGCCTACATTAAACGCAATAACAGAGCTTCAGGTTGAGTTAGATGGTTTAAAAGGTAATGATACTCAGTTTGCTAAAGATAAAGCATCAGAGATAAAGTCTAAGATTAAATCCCTTCAAGAGAATCCTATTACAGAAGGTGAAGCTAGAGAAACTGAGATTACCATTGATGGTGATGACGTTAGCACAACAACTAATATAGTGACTGAGGAGTTTGCAGTAGAAGCTCTTAATAAAGAAGGTGTAGTAAATCCAACTACAGAACAGATACAATCAAAGAAAGAACAACTTTTAAAAGAACAAGCTGATGCCATTCAAGAGCCAAGCACAGAGACGGTGGATGTACAAGAACAAACCGGAGATAGCAAAACAGTGGGAGAGAGAGACGCCGAAGTCAGCGAACTTACCACAGAGACTACACAAGAAGTTCAAGAATCTGATGTCGACACGAAGACTGAGGTAACTATTGAAGGAGCTTATGATGAGTATGGTGATATTGATTATGAGGCTGCAAGTGAGGTTGATGCTATTGCAAAGAAAAGAGATTTAGGAATTACAAGTGACAGAGAGATAGCGTCTATCGCTAGAGATTCTGAAGAAAATATTATTGGAGGTGCTTACACTTCATACGATAACACATCAGGAGAGTATACTTTTGATGTTGTAGTTGATGAGAGATTTGATGGTAAAGGTGTCGGCTCTAAGCTCCTTAACGAAGTTATAGAGATTCCTTTTGAGATTCAAGATATGAATCCCGATGCTAAGGTAGTAGTTGATGTAGTAAATCCTCAGATGCAATCAATGCTTGAGGCTAGAGGATTTGAAGTTATAGAGAAGACAGGGCCAAACAGAGTTAAAATGTCTCCTAAATTAGAAGTTCAAGAATCTGATGTCGAAACGGGGGTAGAGGGTAAATCTAGGTTTAGATTAGATGGATTAGAAACTCAAGACCAAGAAACATCTTCTATTACTGAGGAGATGAATAAGATGGATAAGAATGAGATTGAGTTTGAAGCATCAGGAGCTTCTAGGGATTATGAAGTTAACCCAATAAAAGAAAGTAACTCGATTAAAAAGATTTCACGAAAAGTCTTAGACTTTATAGGTGTTAAAAGTGAGAACGATTTAATTAAACCTATTGACTTCTTTGATGGTATACCTATGCTAACAGGTATGTCAGACATCCTCGCTTCCGGTACAGTAAAAGATGCTCAAGGGAACAATATGGATGTTGATGGGGGTTTAATGTTTAATATACTAGGCAAGAATACAGAAGCCGCTTGGGCGGGTGTGAATAAAGATGGTGCTAAAACTCAATTTGACAACGCTGTAAAATTATATGAAAAAAATAAAGTGTTGTTTGACAAGCTATGGGCTGACGGAAAGCTACCTCAAGGTCACGTACCTATGGCTATAGCTAGAATGTCTGATAGTGCCATAAATTCTAATGAAGCTATATTTAGATATGTAAGCCCTGCAATAAAGGCTGCACCAAAAAAGAATCAAGTAAAGGCTTTAGCAGATTTGCAATCCGTTTTAGACGCAGCAATGAATGCCTCTCAAAAATCTACGGTAGGTAAAAAGAAAGTTGCTTCAGCGATTAAACTGAAGGAATTTATTAATAAGAATAAGATTAAAAACCTAGGTCAGTTAACTGACTTAGTTGTTAAACAAGCAAACCAAAGAGCTAAGGGTGATATGAATACCCTAAATCTTGACGAGAGAAAGTTATTATTTGAATCATTGATATATCCACCGGGGGCTAAAACAAATAGTAGGGCTGTAATAAAATCTTTAGCTGAAGGGAATCCTAAGTTTAATACAGACGCTTTCTTTGCTGATAACATATACAAAGCAATCGGAGAACCTTCAATGATGAAGGGAGAGCACGGAGATATTGTGGCTGTTGTTGGTATTGATGTTACGGATAAAGGCGGTGTAACAAAAGTAAATCACGACAACTATGGCTTCGGACCTAAAGGTAAAGCGATAGCTTTAATCTCTAAACCAAAACACGGTATTGATGTATTCTCAACTTGGAGAGCTAAAGCTAGTAGAGTTTTTAAGAGAGAAAAAACAGGGAAGTTCCCAACTAAAGACTTTGCAACACAGCAAGTTGGTGGGTCTTTCTTTAATGATAAGGTTTTTCAATCTGACGCTGCTAAAACGAAGCAGTCAAACCTTGACATACTTATAGGTAAATTAAAGTTTGCCTTCCCATCAGTTAATGTAGCAACAAGTCAGGTTGAGTTTGATGCTATACTAGACCAACCCGGCATTAGAACTCAAGAGTCTAATGGCAAAACTATTCTTGGTTTAACTAAGGATGGTAAGATATTTATAAACCCTGCTTTTGATTCCTTAGCTACGCCAATACACGAGTTCGGTCATATATGGACTGATTTCTTACGCTCAGATGCTTCAGGTAAAAAAGGTACAGCTCTTTTGGCTCGTGGCTTAAAGTTAGTTGAAGGCACTGACGCTTTGAAGACTGCGATTGAAAAGTACGGTGATACTAAGTTAGCTAGAGAGGAAGCCTTAGTAGAACTTATGGCTACTAAAGGTGAGACTATTGCTAATGCTGCTCAACAATCTAAGTTTAAGGAGTGGATGAACGCTACCTTTAAATATATTCAAGAGAAGTTTACTACATCTGAAGATTTAAAGATGAAGGATATAGAAAACTTAACACTTGACGAATTTATTAACACAGGTCTTGCTGACTTGTTTGGTGGTAAACCTTTAGACGCAAAATCTAAGGCTAAGTTTGACGCAAAGACTGAAGCTCAATCATCTAAGGCTAGGTTCGAGGTAGGTAGAGATGTTAAGGCTACAATCAAAGAAGCATTGGCTCTTGGTATGAGTGATAAGCAAATAGAATTTACATTAAAGCAAAGAGGTTTAGACGCTAAGTCTATAACTGAAGCAATGGCTGAGGTTAAGGAGGCTAATAAAAAAATCAAAAGCTCTAAGATTGAGACCACCGTTAAGGGTGGTATGAAGATGTTTGACATCATTACCGAGCTAGTAAGTAAGTACGAGAAGACAGGCAAGAGAGGTAAGAGTTTTCAAGCTAAGATTGATAGTGCTATAGCTGTACTAAAAACTACAGACGCTTACAAAGCAGCTACCGACATACAGAAAGAAACCGCTGTAAGAGATTTAAGAAAAAAACTTGGAGCAAAAGAAAAGACATCTCCTTCTGTAAAAAGAATATTGGGTATAAAAAAATCAGACCAAGTAACATTATCTGCTGCTGATGGTATTATACAAGGCATTAAAGACGCTATAAGAGGTGGTAAGGATATGAAGAAGTTTATCCTTGAAGCTGAGAAGAACTTAGCAGCCGAGGTAGGTAAGCTAGTTAAGAACGGAAACATCACTAACAGTCAAGCTCAACGTATACTAAAAAGATTTGCAGCTACAGACGTAACAAGTGAAGCTCAAGTTGATAGGTTTGTTGACTATATGGAGAATGTGTACAATAAGTCTGAAGGTAGGTTAAAGAAGTCTATAGTTAAAGATATTGTCGGCAAAGTAAATGATGCTGTTAAAAAATCTAAATCATTTGACCCTGAGACTGCAGCATTCTTTAATGCAATGCGAAAGGTTTTAGCTATGGCTATAGATAATAAAACTGCAGCTCAAATTAAAGATAAGTTATTTAGTGATATCGATACATTGCTTGAACAGGATTTTGATAGCCTTACTCCAACCCAAAAGCAGAAGGTGTACGCATACGAAAGTTTAGACTCTGTTAAAGATATAAATAATATGTCTTTGGAACAGCTAGAGTCTTTACTTAAGGATGTTCAAGAAGGAAAGAAAGGTGGTCGCTCTGCACTTCAACTAAGAAAGGAAGCGTTTAGAGCTGAGATTAAAGAAACAAAGAAGCAAGCAAATAAAGATATAAAAGACGGAAGCCCTGAGCTTTATAACGAGGATGGTACTCTTAAAGGTCCTACTCAATTAAAGAAAGAACAGAGAGATATAGAGTCTAAAATTTGGGGCAAAGGTTTAGGAAAAGCCATATCTGATTACGTAGGTGTTTTTGATTTCAAATCATTCTCTAAGTCTATGAAGGCTTTTAAAAACTCTTTAACTCACTTAGGTACTCTAACAAACGGTTTAGATAAGTCGGGGACATTCTTTACTGATAATATATATAAGCCACTAAACAGAGCTGTAAGTAATTACACTAAAGGACTTCAAGTTAAGCGTAAGAAACTTGACTCTATAGCTAAAACTATAACAGGTATTAATAGCTATGCTGATATAAAGAATAAACTTTATACGGGTGTCCACACATTGAGTGGTATAAAAGAGAAAGGTAAAGACATCGGGACGATGGACTTCTCTGCAAACGAGCTAATGAGAATCCTAGCTCTTAGTAAGAACGAAGTGCAGCGTAAAAAACTACTCGCTCAAGGTTTTACTGATGCAAAGCTAAAAGAGATTGAATCTATTCTAGGTGAAGAGGTTGTGGAGTTTGTAGACAAGACCGTAGAATACTTAAGTACTGAGTACTACAACGAAACCAATGAGGTTTACAGAGATGTTAACGACTCTAACCTTAGCTACATTGAGAATTACTTTCCTACTAAAACTCATCAAGAAAAAACAAACTCTAAGATGTTAGAGGATGGTGATTTCAGAGCTATACAAGATGCTCAGTTTGCTGATGCTCTTAAGGATAGAGATAATACTCAAGGTGAGATTGATTTGAATGCAAACTTTACTGAGGTTTTAGATAACCACATCGACTCGATGGAGAGGTTTAAAGCCTACGCTCCTACGGTTAAAAAATTAGCGGCAATAATGAACTTCCCTGCAGTAAAGGTTTTACTTGAGCAAGCAGGGTTAACCAAGGCGGTAAAGAACGCTATAAATATGGATGTAAATCCGGGCTCTTATCAGAGTGCTTTAGAGCCTAGTATATTAGATAAACTTCAAACCAAGTACACTAGCTTTGCTTTAGCTTTAAAGATAATGCAGATACCAAAGCAAGCTACATCTTTTATTAATGCGTACGAAGATTATTCATATAGACCAAAAGGGCAAAAGAAAATACCCGGCCTTGATGCTGTTATGTTTATGGTTGATGCGGCAAACTTAATAGTAAACTTTAGGTCTAATGTAAAGAGAGCTTGGGAGATGTCTCCAATGCTTCAAGAGCGTTTACTTCAAGGATTAGAAGGTGATGTTCATTCTCTTGAATCAGGTGGGTTGATTTACAAGGAGTCCGGTAAACCTCAAATAGGTAAGATTAGACAAGCACTTAAGACTGCTGCAGCAGCTCCTACAGTAATAGGTGATGTTATGGGTGTGATGGGTTATATGATTAACTATAATCGTGATATAGCTAATGGGATGAGTGAGGCTGAGGCTATGGCAAAGTTTGAAGACTATAACGCTACTCAGCAAACACGTAGAGGTACTGAAAAGATTCCTCTTCAAATGGCTAAGAGTCCATACACTAGAGCGTTTACAATGTTCGGAAGTACCTTATTCTTGCAAATGAATAAGGTTATGCAATCTTACACCAATATAACTAGAGCTATATCAGGAAACAAATCTCTTAGCTCTAAAGATGTAAGGTCTTTATTCTTAAATCTAGGTGTAGCTAACGTACTATTTGTTGTGGCTGCGAACGCCGCTAAGATGCTTAAAGGAGATGAAGAGGATAGAGAGGAAGTACTTCAGACAATGGGTGAGGCTATGGTTGGTATGAATCAGATATATAAAATACCAATGCTAGGGACTGTAGTTGAGGAGATAGCAAACAAAGCTAAAGGTGTGGGTAATAAACCTGTTAGTGATGTCGTTAACCCTCTTGGTGGTGTGTATCAAAAGATAAAGAAGATATCGAAGGGCGTTGAAAAAGGTGACTACGCTAAAGTTATTGGTAACACTACTCGTGGTCTTTTAGAATTTGCCGCAGGTGTACAGTTTGACCCATTTATAGGGCTTGCACGCACAGCTACGGGAGACTTCAACGAAGAAAATGTGTACGATATGCTTGGTATAAGCTCTTCATACAGGCCTAAAGGAAAGTCAGCTAAGCAAATCAAAGAGGATAAGCTAGGTCAGTACGACAACGAGACTGATATGAAGCGATACAATAAGAAGTTGTGGAATGAAACATTCGGGCCTGAATCAGAAGGATATTTAGAGCGTCAAGCTATTAAGGATGCAAAGTCTGCTGAAAGAAAAGCTATACGTGAAGAGAAAGACTCTAAGTATAATTACACAAAACCTACCGATAGAAACAAATCTAAGATTAGAGGTAGAGGAGGAGCTTCAGGAAGGTCTAGCAGTAGAGGTAAAGGTAGAGGTAGCCGTAGATAAAAAAAGGAGAGTCTGTTCGAACGGACTCTCCTTATATAAAGTAGTATATCGTATAAAGAATTACTGCGTTGACAACTACCGCAAAGATAAACTCTTTGATGTCAGGTGTTTCAGAATCGTACATACTTAAACCCTTTTTGTTGTTCGTAATAAATCATTAGCTCCTCGTCATTAACTGAGTTAGCTCTTGGTTTTCTACCGCCCCACCTAACATCTCCCTGTATCTCTGATACTTTAGCGTAGATAATACCATCCTCACACGCCCATATCATTACAGGATTTAATCTTTTATCACATAGCTTAACTATCTTACGTGCCGCAACAGGCAGAGGGTAAGCTTCTTTTATTGGTCTAAGCCTACCTTTAACTTCAACGTATGCTATAAGCTCATCCTTGTCATTAAATACACGGTAATCTATATCGTTAGGCCCTAGCTTTTTAAAGCTACCATTAAACAAGCCAACAAATTTAGTGATGGCTTTCTCTTCCCTTGTTAAGTCTTCCTTAGATTCAAACCTCATAGTGATGTTCTGCGTGGCACCTAGCACAAAGTACTTGGCACTTCTTAATCTCCTTTATTATTCTCTTGATAGAAAGCCCACTACACACACCCTCTGAAACCGCAAAGTCTTTATTGTTATGCGTGTGATGAAACTCCAAAGCCTTTACATTAAAAGATTCGTGAGTTTCTTTAGAGTAACCACACTTAGAACACGACAATCCTTTTTTATAATCCTCAAACCAAGCCTTTATTTTATGCTTATAGCTATGCTTAGTTGTGTTATAACATATCTTGCAAACTCTCCTGTAGTATTGCTTACCGTTTTTTATACCGGCGGACCAATAGTAATTTAATGGTCTTTCCTTTTTGCAATCCGTACATTCCTGAGTTTTAGAGCTCATCTTGTAAGGATTCTAAAACGACTGACAACTTTTTGATTAAGCTTTTAATCTCAGCTTTAGATTTCTTATGCTCTCTATCAATAAGTGATTCGTATATGTTATTTGTAGAGTCGTGTATATCCTCCATCAGTATATTGATGTGGGTTATTCTTGACTTATGGAGGTTTGATTTAGATGGCATTACCTTTAATCAAAACAAGAAAGAAAAGTCTTTCCCATCTGTGGATTTATTTTTTGTATTACTTTATAAATCTTTTTAGAAATTACCCTTACTTCAGCAACCTCTTTCTTGGTTGAATCAGAACCTAACTCCGTATACATCTTACAATCTATACGTAAAAGTTCGTCTAACTTTTTCTTATCGCTCCAAGTTTTAAAACCTAGAATATCTTCTGCATTCTTATGAGTGTATTCCATTGAAAAATCTATTTAGTTTGTAGTAAATTCTCTCCTCGGTTCCCGGCTTAACTCTTTCATTAATGAGTTCGTGGATAGATTTGTTTTTTAACTTCTCATTTTCAAGAGATTGTATCTTAGATTCTAGTGATTTATTTTGCGAATCTAACTCTTTTAATTCTAAATTCAAAGACAAAGTGTGCTTTTCTAATTCCTCTACCTTTAATTCTATAACCGTATTCTCTTCAGCATAGAATTTTTCTAAGATAATATTATGGAATTTCTTAAACCTCTTATCAAATTTATAGTAGTCGTTAAAACATTTAGCATTATGCAACACGGTTGAATGGTGCTTACCTATAGACCTACCTATCTCTTCAACGCCTAAACCCATATCACGCATAATTTGTACGTATGTTGTTCTAGCAGAAACATAATCTCTGCGTCTTGTTTTTCTACAGATATCTATTTTGTAAACCGATTCTATTACAGACTTTAATCTCTCTTTAGTCTCTGATATAGTCTCATCTCTAATTATTAACTCCTCTCGTTTCATTTAATTGTAGTGTTTGATTGTTATTAATTGCGTCAAGAAAATCATCAACGCTTACATTTGTTAGTGATAAATACATTGGTCTCTCGTCCTGCTCATTGATAAACTCAATCTTAAAATATACAGGCTCATCAATTTGAATAACGCCATATACATACTGAGAGAATCTATCAATAACTTTAAAATTTTCTTGCTCCCTGCTTAAGCTCTTGATTATAAATTCCACCTCATCATCCTGATAAAAATCTAAGTCATCAACAAACTCTTCTGTTAGCAACAACCTAATCCCCTCTGTAGATTTCTGTTTTGAATCCATAACTGTCTAACTCTTTAAGTCTATACTCCTGTAATTTAGACACCTTTCCTGTAGGTTTTTTTACCTCGCTGAATAGCACATCAGCGTTAGGTTTAAACGCAACCAAGTCAGGAATCCCATTCTTATTAGTCTTGATTAACTTCAAAACATAATAACCTTGAGACTCCAACTCCTTGATTCTTTTAGACTGTATCTGTTGTTCTGTCATTTAATTGTTTAAATATTACAGGGTACTTTGATAAGAATGGTTCAACCTCTTTTAGTTTAGCAAACTTTATATATTTTCCCTCTTTGTCTAATACTTTAACCATTGATATAACAATCTTTGGCTCTTCATCTACGAGTTCGTAGTGGTATCTTGTAATCTCAAAACTTCCTATCATTGTGTTTGTTTTTATAAAGATAATAAATCTCTTTTAAAATGTCGTAAGGTATAGTCCTTCTTCTTTGTAACAGCCTTATAGATTTTAGTTTCGATACCTCCCTTAGAGAATATCCAATAAACCTTATTCTTAAGACGCTCCTTAGTTGTCATCCTATCCTTAGACTGCCAATAGCTTGTAGCACTGAAGTCAATGTTGTAGTAGACTAAGCAGTCAGCGTCCTTGAGTGATATGCCTTCACGACCTGATACAATCTGCAAAGCTATATGCTTATCAGTCTGTTGGAACAGACTAAGTTCAGTCACTAAGTCATCACCGAACACCTTCTTTAAAGCATTCAACTCTTCCTTGAACTTATAGAATATCCCAATCTTTTTACCCTTGAAATGCTCTTTAATAAATTCAGCTTTTGAGTAGTCTACTATCATTGAGTTACCACTCTCAAACTTTACTGTGCCGGAGTATATCTGATGTAGCTTCATCATTAATTTTACCGGAGTGTCTGCTAAGACAACATCATCACTACCCTCAACAACTAAATCTTTCTTTAACTTATTGGCTAGGTTATAAGTGGTATCTAGCATCTTAACCTCAAGCACATCCTCTGTGGTCTCAGTAACAAACCCTGCTTCCTTTTGCGTAAGACTTATAGTAAATGGTTTGACTGCATCTAGTATGGATTGCATACCATTTGAATAGTCTCTTATCATTAAGCCATTTATCTTTCGCTCTTTTACATTTACGAATCTATCACAGAATCTGTAGAAGTTTTTAAAGGTAGCAAATGGATTGCCTTTTATTCCATATACTTGATGGTACATCTGACTATACGATTCAGGAGTTGGTGTACCTGAAAGAAGAATAACTTTAGCTCCTGTCTTCATAATTAAATCTCGCACGCCCTTAGCTCTTTTGTTTGGCTTAGGAAATGCTCCAAGACTATGAGACTCATCACATATAATCACATCCCACTTTATATTGGGGGCTTTATGCATTGACTCGTAGTTGATTGTAAACAAGCTAAACCCTATAGGACATAGTAAATCATAGTCGTCACTGATTGATTGTATTGCTTTCTTTTTTGTAAGGAATAATACATTCTCAGCATTAATCTTCTCACATATTCCAAGGCTAGTAAGTGTCTTTCCTGTTCTAACTTCCATAGCTAGATACACGAAGTTCTTAGCCTTGAGTATGTTTGTAGCTCTACCAATTATATCCGATTGGTAGTCTCTCCACTTCACAGTTTCTACCATTCGTCTATTGCAAATATTGGAGTCTTCTCTCCAACGTAAGCATCTAAGGTATTAAACTGAAAGTATTCACAAGCCTCGTCTTCTGACATTCCATCTGCCATCAGTATCTTTATACACTTGCTTGTTGAATATATCAATCTCTCTGTCTTGTAATCAAATCCTATACAGGCAGAATCAAATCCATCTGCCTTTAGAAATACTTTATCCTCATAGTGTTCAACGAGGAAGTCTAGTAGTGTAGCGTATCCTTTCATTACTTTGTTTTTATGATTATAAATTTACCGTGTACATCTCTTCCAACCTCAGGCTGAACTCCTTCTTTAAATAGTGCGTATGAAACTAACCATTTATAGAATTTATTTCGTGACAATGCACTACGACCACCTCTTGATTGGTAGTCCGGATACTCCTCAATGAAGTCAAAGAATAACTGATTAGTAGTTAGCCTTGTGTTTGAAGGTAGGTTAGCCGAGCCTTCGCTTCCTTCAACCAATCCACACCATTCAATAAACTCGTGACTCGTATCAGACGATAGTTGTCTCACATTTAGATTTACAAACGCACTCTTCTTAAGGCCTCCGCTTAAGTATCCTTGCAAGCATTTAATCATATAGTTATCAAACCCACACCACTCATCGTCACCCCAATCACCAAACATTAACCGACCGAAGTCATCTAAAGGTGTGAAGTTTTTATTGTAGTGTTGATGTAGTTCAAGTTCCCACTTACGTCTAGCAAACGAATTACCTGAACCTTTGATTGCGTAGTTAGTTGTGATTGCAATCTTAGGAGATTTTGAGAATGGTATTTTAATAGCATCCTTATTCTTTTTCTCCAATGTAAGACCCTCAGTTACTACACTGAACAATCGTTCGAAGTCAAAGTGTTTTTTAACATCATCGAACACAAGTATCTGCGTATCTGCTGACACAAGTTGGTATGCAAACGAGCGTTCAAACGTAAATGATTTACCATCAATCGTTACAACCTTTTTCATTTTAGATAGAGCGTTCATAAACAACCCCTTACCTGTACCACCCTCAGGATTATCAGATATAACCTCATCGTTTAGAATCACAGCCGGACAGTATGATAAGTTCTTGTGTGCGTGAAGCATAAAACCTATAGTACTCTCCATTGATTTAATTCTCTCTGAGTCACTACCACATACATTATTTATAAACCTTTTGTAATCGCAGTCTCCAATATCACATAGGTTGAAGTTCCTATCAATGACGTGGTCACTCCAAACATAGCCACCTAAATCTAGATAATCAATTGGTTTAATCTCATCCTTTGTAATTTGCACTGCACAATTTCTGTAGTACAAGTAGGCTGAGTCTTTGGTATCTGATATAAAGTATATATCAATCGTTGATAGTAGAGTAAGGAACTCTTCCCTAAAGAATCTTGTGCTATCAGCAAAGTAGTTATAGATACTTAAATCCTCTAGCGAAATAAGATGACCTAGAATAAAATCCTTTATCTCCTTCTCTGATGTGTGGTCTATAAGGTTGTTAGTAACCTTTACAAAGACGTAATTCTTACTACCCTCCGGACAATACTTATAGAATCCGTTATCCTCTAAGAACGCTTTAAAAAGGATATGAACAATCTTTATGGTACCCTTGTCATTCTTAGTCCAAAACTGCTTTAGAGAATCCTCGTCTAGCACTCGAGATAACACTGACTCTATCACTGCTCCGTCTAGACTCGAGTCTTCTAGTTCTTGACGGATTTCCTTTTTTGATGCACCACGTCTGAATTGAGACTTAATATTATTTACCCTCTCCTCATCCTCGTAGTATTTAGTTCCAAAGTTTTGAGAGTTAGAGTAAGCCGAGTCAATCGTTCTTGCTATCTCACTTAAGGTAAAGCCATCAGTTGAATAACTATTAAGTACGTATGATGCTAAACTCTTATTGATTCCATAGTCGTTGAAAGCCATAGCTAAAACAAAAGCATTCTGATTCCTATGTCCTTCAGACATTGGGTACTTCTTAATCCACCACTTTACAAGTATCTCTACAATTTTATTCTCATCTGTGATTGGAATGGTAGGTGCGTCTCTTACTACTGACACCTCTTTGTATTCAACATCTTGAATCTCATCCCACATAGAAGATGTCTCGTTGATATATATTAAAGGGTCGTATGACTCGTAACAAACTCGTGATATGTTCTTACAAGTCTTATCAAAATACTCTGAATTGAAATGATTCTCAAGTGAGTTGAAGTAGTTTACGTGGTTATCAATATCCTGTGGTACTTTAACCAAGACCTTCAGGCCATTACCTGATGGTGATATAAATACAGAATAAACAAATCTATCCTTACTTAGCTTCTCCTTCTCGGATAGCATAATTTTTTTCTTTGGATAGCCGTCAAAGTCCAAGCAGATTAAACCACTATGAGCACTGATTGAATCGTCCTTACGTTTTGTGAATGTTCCTGAGAAACATATTGCCGGTAGCAATTTTTTTATCTCATTGCGATGTGCTTTCTCACCCTCTAGTCTAATACTCTTTACTAGCTCTTTGGATGCACCGTCCTTTATTCTTTCTAATACCACTCCTACTTCTCTATAGAATGGAGTCGCAGTTTCCTTGATATTTTTAAATATCGTTACCTGTAATGCTGACATTGTGTTGATTTAATGTTAAAAATTAATACTTAACTAACTGATTATCAATAGTAGTGTTAATAATGTTAATTTTAAAGTGTAAATATATAAATAAAAAAAATAATAATAAAGAAAAACCCTAAGAGAATATATAGAGATGTCGAATTAACATTTAACATTCGCGTCTTACTCTTGTTTTAGTTAATATACTATATACATAATATACACTTTGTATATCTTAGTCTTGTTTTAATGTAACTTTTGTAAACGTATTTGTTTACTTTTTGAGCCAATTAGACTTTCTATTCGGCTCAATTTACCTTCGTAATCTTAACGAGTGTAGATAAATCTTATATTTACCTTCGTTGCGCCTATATTTTTCTACTTGCGCCTATATTCCGATATGCGATATTATACCCGTTACCAACAATTATAGTCAGTTATATCAATCCAATTACCTTCTTTATCTAAACATTTTATGCTAATTCCAATCCCACTACCACCTTTCATTTTTATCGTGTTACTTCCATATTCACGCATCTTTTCATATTCGGTATCACTCAAGAAATAACTGTTGGTAACAACGTGTATATCACATTGCTTAGTTTCTGCTTTTTTACTAAATAATTTCTTAATCCAATTCATATCTTTATCTGTTTTATTTCGTTTAATTTTTCGCAACGTGCCATACACAATGCGTTATTCTTCAACAGATTTGATTCGCTTGTACTCGCTTACGATAGCTACTAACTTAGTTACGTTAACATCTTTAGCATCCATCATATCTACTATTTTATCTAATAGCGGAGTTAATTCTTCTAGCTTGCTTTTGATGTTTCTAATCTCAGTAGCTAGTTCTAGCTCATTTGAAATGTGTTCTAGTTCATTCATAGTTTACTTTTTAGTTTACCTTTTATCAAGTAGGCTCTTGTATGTGGTGCAGCATTCACGCAGCTTGCTCACGTACTGAACTAGGCGATAGAAATTGATGTCTAACAAGTTAAACATCACCTAGTTATACTACCCTACTCACGCAGGAAACTCTCGTAATAAAATAAAAAAAAGGGTAGACATATAGCCTACCCTCTTCACTCTAACTAGGGGGGACTAAAATGGTAAGTCTTCCTCAACTTCTTGAGTGGCTTTAACTTGAGTCGTGCTTGACTTTGGCTCAAATGTATCGAGTTCAATGTAAGGCTTCCCACTTCTACCCGTAAGGATATTTAGGTTAACCCATCCACGTTTTGCACCGTGCTCTTTTAAGAATGGTATAGCATCCTCAACTTTAATTGATACTCTCCCAACAACGAAGTCAGGTTGATTGTCTCTCGTGTTAAACGAGAATCCGTCTGCAAAGATTTTCTCTTTTGCCATAGTGTAAATATTTATCCTCCGTTATAAAGGCTAAACTCGATTGGAGGCACATCGAGTCTCGCCATCTGTGTGAGTCTGTTGGAACAGACTAATCAATGTACTCTTCAATAAAGTAGTCTTCAATAGTGTGCTGAGCATCCTCCGAAAAGAACTTATTATACACCTCTATTGCTCGCTCTACCTTTAATTCTCCTCGTCTAATAAAGTCTTCAGATGGTCTAAAGATTCCTAACGCTTGAGTTGTCTTATCAATAACTAAGAAGATAAGTGGTTTACCAAATAACTCTTGGTATATATATGCTTGACTGTCGTAGTTATATAGATTCGCTGACCTCTTAAACTTTTTAATATCGCCGGTAGTCTTTAAATCAATCAGGCAGTCTGATGCAATAATGTCAGCCTTACCTTTCCACATCATTCCTTTAATCTCTTTTACATTGGGAACCTCAAATTGATTACCCTCTTCGTAAATCATATCAAAGAAGTCCATATTAGCAAGCATCGTATACACCCAAGATTTGATGTCTTCAACCTCTTTATTTAGTAGACAGAAATCTAATTCATTATCTGCAATAAAGTCTTTATACTTCTTTGTATTTCTTGAACCAATATCTAAAGACACAACATCTTTAGCTTTCTCCGGCTCAAGTATTAGCTGATGGAATAATCTTCCCTTAGCAAATACAGGATTGTCTGCTCTAGCTACACCAAATTCTTTTGGATTGTTTAGTAGCGAGCTGATGTCTGAGTTAGAGAGATAGTTCTTACCTACCCCTCCATAGTATTCAGCATCGTCACGAAGTTTCTCTATAATATCTGACATACTACATAGCCTTCTCTAATTCCTTCTTAACCTTAGCATTCATTTTATACTTAGTCTCTAAGTTCTTGACAATCTGACTAAGACCTAGGCTTTTATTGGCTGACATATACTTCATTACCTTCACCCAATTCTCATCTGCAATCTCAAGAGTTATCTTAGTAGCTTTAGTCTTAGGCGTAGACTTTTTAGTTACCATCTGTGGTACATCCTCACCTGTCCATAAAGATAAACCTAAACCGTGCATTGCAATAGCCTTAGCGGTAGACCTTTGGATAGCGGTATTAACATCCATTGATGTTATCTTCTCTATTCGTATGGAATTATTTCTGTAATCCATAACCGGTAGATAATCAATATGCTCTAGCCCATTTATAATGACACCGACCTTTACATATGCAGTGACACCATCTGTGAAATAATTTAATTCCGTTTGGGCTGACTCATATACAATTCTCTGAGCATCAGGATGGATTGTCTTAAGCATATGCCAAGCATTAGCCCAAGATAAATAATCGAAGTTTCCTTTGCGTTCAACTTTCTCTTTGATAGAGATGGACGCTAACGTAGTGTAATTGTTTTTACTCATTGTGTAATAAATTTAATTTAGAAGTAATTTTAGTGTAACGATTTAATATATTCTTACGCTTCTGATGGTAAGAGTCTATTACTTTTTTAGGGGATAAGTCCTTGATTGCTTCATTAACCCTTAAATTTATAAGGTTAAGTTTTCTTTTATGATTCTGTAAAGATACGACATAAACACCGTGCCTCCAACCTTTTAGGTAAAATTCTTGGTACTGATTATCGGTAATCTCTTGGTAATAATCTCCACCTTTTGATGTGTTTAGAATCTCAACACAACCACTCTCTCTATCTCTAACTATCTTAATGCCAAACACTAGTCTAGCTTCTACATACGGTGTATCTAATATAGCTGAGTAGTCGTCCTTTAATGACTGCTTGAATATATCCTCTAAATTGTACATTGCTCAATTTGTTTTATGATGACACTATAATCTCTATCGTTACTTACCTTCTCAGCCATACTATTAATACCTTGTAGTATAGATGAATGACCTATATCGTAACCATCCTCCTTCATATACTCTTGTATATCTCTTATTCTCATTGGTCTTGTAGCACATAAGTAGTATAACATATTCCTTGCGTCTACAATATCTCTACGCTTGGTTTTAGTTACTATCTCTTTAGCTTTTAAACGAAACCTTTTTGTAATCTCTACCTTGTACTTATTATATACTTCTTTTTTCATTTTCCTCAATTGAAATCATTAATAAAATAAGGTACCCACACAAATCAAACAGAGTATCCTCTGTCTTGTCTGAAACACCTACGTTCTTTATCCTTGCCAACTTATCATCTATCCTTGCACACAAAGAGTCGGAAGATTTACCCTTACTGAATATATTCAGAGGCTCAAGGGCAGAACTCCCATACGCTTTGTTTTTGCTTAGTAACATATTAGTTATTAACTCGGCTTTTTTCTTTATCTGATACTCTCTAGCTTTGCTCATTGATTAAGTTTTTTACGTGATTAAATAATGTACTTTCAACGTGCTTAAAATCTACGTCTTCGTGATAATTCCAAAAGAATTTGTTTGTTCCTATAAACTGAATACAGAAACCACCGACATACCTACATACAGACTTAGTATCTTCTCGTAGTTTTATGCGCGGGTATCTATCTTTTATCTGTTCCACCGGCATTATATGTCCGGTATTAATAAACTCATCGTGAGTCAAATCACTTAAGTTATCTATAGTATCCTTACATCTTTGGATGTGGTTTTTATCAGGATTAGAGCATAACTCCTCTGCCTGAATATCGTTTAGTATACTCTGATTAACGCTCATTAGTCTATGTCTTTTTGATTCATTAATAATACATCGCCAACCAAGTTTCTTTCTGATAGTTGTGATGCTTTAGGATTGTACGGTAGCTTTAATCTTAGACCGTCCTCGTTTACTACGAGCATCTTACCTTTGGGTAGGTAAACAATTTCGATGTAACCATCGACCGCCTTCTGCATTCCGGATAGTGTAATATCTGTCCACTCTAATTCAGAGCCATCAGACTTTAGTAGTGTTGCCATTGTGTTTAATTTTAGTTTCTTACTTGTACAAATATAGTTTATTTCTTTTGTTTATGCAAATTAAATTTAAAAAAAAAGGAAAGTCTGTGTGAACAGACTCTCCTCTAATGTCTTTGATTATCTTTGTCTATTATGAATCACCTAATATGTAGGCAGTGGTCTAGACTATTGACCATAAGCAGATAACCCTTCGGTCTCCAAGACATCGGAGATTCCAAAAATGACCACTCTTAATACCCTATTATAGATTCCATATCATCCCACAAACTAGGAGTGTATGTACCTTTTTTTGAGCCGGAATAAAAATTACGATAGCTATGCTGAGTGTATGTCTCGTGCATCTTAGTATCCTCTGTTATCTTTTTAGGATTGAAATATACCCAACAATTTATAATCTTGCCGTTTATAAGTATAGGAATTTCCTTACGTATATACCACTTTGGATGCCCCTCTAATGCATCTAGATTTTTAAGAGTATTGTCTGATACCTTGAACACGTCAACCTCAACATTGTGACCTAATCCTTTCTGCTCTACCATATATGGTAGTCCTTGGATAAGTAGAGGATACCGGTCTTTCGTTTCTCCGCTACCAACAAACTTAGAACTAGTTAGGTAGCTATGATAATTACTATAACCTTTCTTTAGCGTTCCGTATACTGCGATAATATTCTCTTGAAGAACATTAGCTTTAGAGTACCAAATACCATCCTTATAGTGCCAATCCGCTCTGTTATACATTTGGAATGAACGATTGCGCACATTCACTGTAACGAATCTACAATCAAATTGCTCTATCTCTTGTTTCCAAGTATGTCTTGGTCTAAGACCTAGCTGATTTGCTAGAACTTTTGAGTCGCACATCTGTGCGTTTCCCAATCCCTTGATTGTTCCGTTCATCATTAAATATTCGTCCTTCTGAATTCCACATACGAACGGATGCGTATTCTCTCTATTGATTGCACCAACCGTAGCATAACGGAAGTGAGCAATGAATGGTCTATCTGTAAGTAGAACTCCGTAGTCCTTTGATTTGTGGTATGTTACCTCGTAGGTATCCAACCAAATAATTCCTAATCCGTGAGGATTAATTCTTGCTGATGTCTTTGCAATTTCTCTTGACATCATTTGCTCTTTCTGTTTGATAATAATTACACACATAGTGATTGTGATTTGTGAGGAGTCTGTTGGAACAGACTGACCTCTGATTAATTGTATTTGATTTGACAAAAATAAGACAAAATTTAGACACTGCCAAACTTTATTTTATTTTTTTCCAAAGATTTTTAGTTAATAACTTACTGCGGATATGATTACCTCGTACTTATTTTGACTCTTATTAGTACATACCAAACTGATTTCAAAGTCTGATGTGAATGTTTGATTGCCGAGAATGAATTGATTTCCGTTAACACTCATTTCAGCACCATAATTAAGTGCCTCACTAAGCGTTTCTTCGTACCTTTCGCATTCTCCTTTAGGGAAGAACTTATCATATAACTCTTTAGAGCATCGCTCTGCTTCACTTTCGAAGCCTAATGACAATGTATCCTCTCTGAAGTACTCCTCATTTTCCGAGAAGTCGTTGTCTATAGATAGGAATGATACAAACATTTTATTGTTACATTCATTAATTGTGTGTTGATATACGCTTAATTCTCCTTTCATAATTTCTAGTTGTTTAGTTTTTCTTTGATTTGCTTAATACATTCAAAGGCAGTTATCCCACCAATTTCAAATTCTTCAATGATAAATAAGATTTCCTCTTTCATAATTTCTAGTTGTTGTTTAGGTTAAAGGTGCATTACGCACCTATTATATTGTCTTTTAATGTTTCCACACTTGATAATTTATTTAATAAGTCTTTAGCATCTTTTAAAGTTTCCTCAGAATGTAAGCTACCAATGTGTAAAACTTCTTTTGCTCTATTGATGTGGCATAAATTTTTCCAAAGATTAAGTAGTTGTGTTTTTGTTTGTTCGTCTGTTGTGTTGCTTGATATTTTGTGCAAATCACATAATACTTTTAAATCTGTCATAATTTCTAGTTGTTTTGGTTTAATTGCCTTCTCTACCACAGTCAGAGCAGACTTCATCTCCGTATAGCACGTATTCGTGGCAATTTTTACAGTCCTTCATATTTTCCTCATCTTTTTTTGGTGCGGATATATGTACCTCTTGTTGTGTGGATAAATAATACTCACGTATCTCATCTATGCTTGCGTTTCCCATGATTTCTAGTTGTTTAGTTGTTTTGGTCTTTAATAAATTTTAATACTAAATAATATACTTCTTGTATGTTAGGCACTGCTAATCTAATTTCATCTATATACTCATAATCTAATTTAGGATTCTCAAGGTACTTATCTTGTATCTTTTCTATAACCGGCATCAGCCAATCCCAAGAGGAATCGTATTGTAATGAATCAATGGGTACAATTTCGTTACCTTGTGGCGTTTTAGTTACCATCATTGAGCTATCGTTATGGTGGTTAGTTAACCCCATAAATTCTGCTATAAGTTTGTTATTCTTCTCCATAGCTATTTTCCTCCATTGCTTGTTGTGTTTCTCTTACTATCTCCATATGTTTTTCATTGTCAGGATTGAACTCCTCTACTGAAGATTTTTTTGACACGCTCATCTTATGCTCGTCATCTAACTGACGCTCACGCTGAGCATTAACGATTGTCACTCCTTGCATAAGTCCTTCTTGCATAGAAATGAATAACTCTTTCATTTGTCCCATAGTGTTTTAATTTTAATGGTTAAGACTAAAGTCTGTTCGAACAGACTCTAGTTTCGGACACTCAGTCCTCATCAGTTAACCTAATTATTCCATATCCTTTGTATCAGCACCCCACTCTTTGACGCACTTAACAACCTCATCGTCTAAGGAGAATACACCATCGTATCCATCTAAGACCTTGCCCGTGAACTCAAGCCCACCCTCTCCGTAGTAGTCTTCTCCACCACTCTCAACGTCATAAACTTCAAACCCACCTTGCTCTCCATTCTTATCCCACCACACGTGGTATTGCATTGTCTTTTTCTCACGCTCTATTGTAGGAGACATTGAACTCTCCCAACCCACATAACGTACTTTCTGAAAACTCTTTTTAAACTCGCTCATAATTATTTTGTTTTTAAGATACTTGCTGAACTCTTCCATTGTGTGTTATCGTCACTTCGTCTCCAACCTATACGTCTGTACTTATCCTCGTCTAAGCCTTTGTTTAATTGCTTCCACACCTTTGTTGATTGTGGTCTTATGCAGTGCTTCACTGCACCGATAACCTCGTGGCTCTCGCCTACTCTCTCGTAATAAAATGTTGTTCTAATGCTCATAATTATGCGTGTATAGTTATTTTAATATCATCAACGTCAGGAGAGCATTTACTTAAACACCTTATTTCCTCGTACTCTTTAACCCAAAAGTTATCGAGTAAATACTCTGCAATCTCTTGTTTAATGTCATCAGCCATTCCATCTTTACATCTGTTAACGAAAGATTTCGTTATTTTGTTCGGAGATGCGTAACCGATAGTAATATCAAACTTTTGATTGATTTTGTACTTCTTGTTTTTCAAAGTGTACTGACCTCTTAAGTGTAGCATATGCTTTGGTTTTAATTAGTCTGTTCGAACAGACTCTGTGAATACTTATTGAACTAATATGTGACAAATATAAGACTAATATTTGACATACACAAATTTATTTTTAACTCTCTGTTTATCAATTGGTTAATAACTCACTGCATCACTGCATTAAGTTTTCGTCTATTAAAGACTCATCAGTTAACCTTACTACTTCTTCTTTATCTTGTATTTAAACCTTACTTTCTTGTGCCTCTCCTTTATATTAAATTTGATAAAGATTTTTAATTCACTTGAGATATTTGTCCACCCAAGATTAGTCCACACTCTATTACCATCTGCATATAAGTCTTTAACAATCTTATATCTGCACACCCATCTCCACCAACACTCATCATCTGTATCTATTCCAAAGACAAACCCAAGAAATCTTGCTTCCTCATATCCCTCGCCCTCGTGATATCTTGCGTTATATAGAACACCATTTGCTCCCTGATAATGATGACCGCAATAAGATGCGGTCTCGTACTCGTAATGGTCTAACTTGCCACGCTTATAGTCTATGTATCTACAAGCATCTATTATTATGTTAATCAATCTCTTTTTCATCTGTCTGTGTTATTAGGTTATACAATTCTATTGGTATTATTTGAGTCCACTTGCCGAGTCCGTTAAGCCTATAAAAGTTTCCATATTTGTCAACTCTTACCAACTTACCCTCGATTACTATTACTTTTGCTTCCATAGTTTTAATCTTTATTTAAGTGAAAATTAATTAACATAACACTGCTGAATATTAAGGCTATCCATACCGGATTACCACTCAATGCGAACGCGTATATAGAACATATTCCACACGCCAATAGCAATACAAAGATTGCCCAATAAATTAAATTTTTCATCTGTTTGTTTAGTTTAAGATTGATGTTAATGTTAGCTCATACTTTCTTAGCTTACCGGTAAGTATAGCTATCGTTTTTGTGGTATCGTCACATATGTGAGTATTACACTGCTCCAATTGTACTTGGTAAAAGTGAGCATCTCGATTGATTTGCTCCAAGTCTTTTATGTGCTTCTCTGTAGATGCAATAAGACTAGTTAAATACTTCTCTTGGATTGATTCCATAATCGTTTGGTATTAAATTAAGTTTCCGTTTCGACCTTTTGGTCTCATCAGCACAAGCACTCACTTGTGGACGGATAGGGAAGTCCGTTCCAACAGACTCCCCAATTCATCATCTTAGCATCTCCGCTCTAAGACTGCGCGTATACAGATGGCTCAGTCTACCATATTGGTCAACGAATGGCTTCACTGCGTGGTTTATCTTACGCGTCATCAACATCTTTCTGAAGTGTTTTGATAACTCCATAACCTCAGCCACTTTCTCAGCATCATTGTTGTACATCATCATCAGAATAGGCTTTAGCTTATTAAGAAGACCTCTGTGTGTGCCATGTGGCTTGTTCACTGCGTAGTTAACAATCTCGTACATCAATCGGTAGCGAAGATTTAAATCAGTCACACTCTTTACTCTGCTAGGCAATCTAAACTCAACTCGATTAGACTCAATACGACAAACTTGGTATTTTACGTGGTTTCTTAAACCTTCCCAATCGCCTTCGTTTGTATCCATAAAGATATTAGCTTGACACCAAGACCTTTTTAATCTGAAACGATACAGAGCGTAGATAATTCCACTATATTGTCTAAGAGCATCAGCTAACTCACTTCCGCTCATACCTTTTACCGCTAGGTTAATGTGACCACCGCAATCTCTATTAGATGGAGAAAACTCATCGTTAACAATGTCTCTAGCTTCACTGAACATACTCAACACCTTGTTGCGCCATACAGAACGAGCAATAAGTGGTAATACGTTTGTGATGGCTTCAACACCACAAGAACCATCTGTCTCAAAGTGAGAGAATAACGGGTATTCCTTAACCGCATTTCTGTGGAATGAATTCTTCTCAATCTCAAAGCCAATAGTAAACTTAGCTTCAATCTCGCCGTCAGCAGTCACGTTAGTAGTTAAGTTTAACTCATTGTGTGGTAAATGCTTAATGTCATGTTGGAATGGAGTCTTATCGAACATTCTGTAAGGCAATCCATTGCGCTTAGCCCATCCATAAGTTAACATACGACCTCTGTCATCGTTTCCCTCTGTAGTGTAAGTAATCTGTGGATTCATAGTGTTTGGTTTAAAAGTGGAGTCTGTTCGAACAGACTCCGTTAGTTAATTAGTTTAGCTTATTCTTGTAACATTAGTCAGATTGTTTCTAAATGACTTCCAAGAGGATTGTCCCACCTTTCTAAACCTTGATTCTTTACAAGTAGTAGTTTGAATTATTCCATCAACGACAATCTCTACACATCCTCTTGCAGTTCTTCTTGGGCTTGTAGTTACCTTTAATGTGTGAGTCCCAAATAAATCGCTGAATTTAATAACATCGTTTACACGAATTTCGAATGGCTTAATAATAGTCTTCATAATCTGTTTGTTTTTGGTTAAGACGCAAGTCCGTTCGAACGGACTCACGTTTCGAGTATTAAACTCTCATCAGTTAACCTTATGCATTTAACTGCTCTTTAGCTTTAACTAATAGCATCTCTAGTGCTTCAATAGAGCGCTCATTAACTCCTTCAATTTTACCATCAGATAGTAAACGAAGACTTGCTCCCTTATCAGACTCTAATGCTTCAGCCTTAGCACTGAATGTCATTAGTGTAGTAGATGACTCACTACCTTCAGACTCATCTTCAGACTCTGCACCATCTTTGGCAAACTTTAAACATCCTCTAACACTACGATTCTCGGTAGATTGCTTATACTCAGATATCTTGTTAGACTCAGATTCTCTTAGCTTACCTAAGTTAATCATCTCACTAAAGAATGCTTTCTTGTATCCCCAAATATCTCTGAAGTCTTCGGTAGTCATTACGATTCCGGCATATTCCATAGCTTGTTTACCTTCAGCAGATTTCCACCATTGGTAAGTTAAATGCATCTTAAGTGATAGCTTCACTTGATTATCAAATGTGTTTTTGACCATACCTTGTACATCGGAATTTAATGCCATTGCACCGCTAAACTCTTGTACATTGTTTTCTAGTAATTCTTCTAAATTTCTGTTAATTTGACTCATAATCATTTGGTTTTGAGCATCTTAGCTCGTTATGATGAGAGCGTATCTCTCATTCGCTTTGCTAATTACGTACTTTTTTCGTTCTTATGCAAGTACTTTATTGTTTTATTTTAGTTTTATTTCAATAGGCTATTATGACTGATGTAACTACTTAGTCATTATATGGTCTTATTGTAGCTTCATTCAATAGCTTAAGCATTGGTAATAGGTAGTAGTTTGTTTAGATGTGTTTGGTGTGCTTGTGGGATAACCTCCAATGTAGGTATGTCTCCTAGAACATATTCAGTCTAGGATTATATATGCATTGCGGTCTGTTTGAACGGACTATCTGTAGCGCAGTGAATACGTCAAAGCTAGTGAACGATTACGTCAAAGCTAGTGATGACGTGAGACGCAGAGCGATGACAACAGCGATACGGCAGGATGACAACAGCGATACGGCAGGCTAACTACCACAGGCACAGGCAGTTAGGCAAGGTTATACAAAAGGCTAAAAAATTGGGACACCGAGAACGAAAGGTAACCCCCACCCTTTGCGAGAATGTCGGTTTCTGTCGGGGGGATGTCATTAAAATTTCGCGGAGAACCCACAACCCCTATATATCTAAAAAATTTTGTATCTTTACCCAATGTACGAGATAGAACTACAGAATAGAATTAAGATAGGATTTCTTTTAGGTTTTTCAATCTACCCTTCTGATAAGGAGTTTAAGTTCTCGGAGTACATATTATATTTAGGATTAATTAGTTTACACGTAAAAATATATAAAGATGGATTATAGCGGATTAACAGTAAAGGATGGTCGATTAATTAACAACCGTCCGGTAGGAAAGAGTGGAATCGAGGAAGCGGCAGAACTTCGCAAGATGGTTAAGAAGAATGAAAAGACTTCAATGATTGCTGATGGTATTGAGCGAGCTGAGATGAGAAAAGATATGAAAAAGTTTATGAAAGGATTTTAAGATACATTGTGTTTGATGGTTGAATTGATTGGGTAGTGACTTTCAATTCTAGAAGAGGGATTAAGTTCCCTCTTTTTTTTGACATTATATGTTAAAGTGATGTTGATTTAATGTCAATTATTTTTAGTTAACTATTTGATTATCAGTACTACTGTTAATAATGTTAATTTTAACCCTAATTTATAGAAATAAAAAAATAATAATAAAGGGGAATATATATATATATAGTAGGGCGGATTAAAAGTAACATTTGCGTATTAAAAAATATGTTTTATATTTGCAGTAAATTAAATCAAATACAAAATGAATCAATCAGGTTACACTCCTAAGGAGTTACATTTCTCAGAAGAAGGCAGAACAAAGTTGTTTAATGGTCTAGAGAAAATCACTAATGCAGTACAGAGCACTCTTGGGCCTCAAGGACACACAGTGCTTATCGAATCACAAGAACATTTATCGGGAATGACCGTTACTAAGGATGGAGTCACAGTGGCTAAGTCTATTAGCTTGCTTGACCCTGTGGAGAATCTTGCAGTCAGAATAGTAAAGGAGGCTGCGGAGAAGACTGCTGTGTCTGCGGGTGATGGAACTACAACAGCTATTGTGTTGTCTAACGCCTTGGTTCGAAATGGAGATAGTATGATTAAGGCATCTGATAATAAGACGGAGGTTTTCAGGCAACTTGTAAATGCTACTGAGGATGTTATTAAAAACCTCAAGAAGATGAGCAAGCCTGTAACTAATAAGACGTTGACTAGTGTAGCAACTATATCAGCTAATAACGACTCATTTATAGGCGGTGTAATAGCCAATGTCTATAAAGAAGTAGGTAAGGATGGTATCGTTACAGTTGAACGCTCACAAACCCCTGATACGTATTTTGAGACCACAAAGGGTGTTAAGGTAGATAGAGGATATTCATCTAACTTATTTGTAAACAACCATAAGAAGGATGAGTGCATCTTTGAGGATGTGAATATATTGGTTAGTGACGCTGAGATAAATAACATACTACAGATTGAGAATGTATTAAAACCAATTATACAGGAAGGGAGTAAGTTATTAATCATTGCGCCTTGTTCAACTAATGTAATTAACACGTTGTCGGCTAATGTTATGAAGAACGGGCTTAAGGTTTGTTGTGTTCAGCCGCCGAACTTTGGTTACAAGCAGCACGAGTTAATGAATGATATTGCATTATCTGTTGGCGCTACTTACTATAGTGAGAAGACGGGTGATGATTTAAGTTTAATTATGCCAAGTGATTTAGGTAAAGCTAAGAAGGTTATAATTGATAGAGACTCTACAATCATCGTGAAGGATGAGTCTGTTGTTTCTCAGCAGGATATAGATGATAGGGTTGAGCAGTTATACTCAGCACAGCTTTTATCTAAGACAAAGGATGAGAAGGAATTTATACAATCAAGGATAGCGTCTCTAACCGGCGGTGTTGGAGTGGTATACGTTGGTGGTCAGACTGAACTAGAGCATAAAGAATTA
>Ga0208669_1000039_pt1 | contig 58296 bp, 74 predicted proteins | sample 21_taG_FD_184095 | JGI IMG/M metagenome (GOLD analysis project Ga0208669, IMG submission 184095) | Marine viral communities from the Subarctic Pacific Ocean - 21_ETSP_OMZ_AT15319 metaG (SPAdes) (version 2) | ecosystem: Environmental > Aquatic > Marine > Oceanic | place: Pacific Ocean | collected...
GTTCTATAGACTGCTTCAGAACTCATGCCTTGATATCTTCTATCAAGCAATCCATCTTTAGGCAGTTCCATATTCAAGTCATACTTAATCCATGCATTGATAACATAGTCAGTTGCTACATTCCAAACCTCGTGATTTCGTTTAGCTTTTCTTAATGGATGTTCCCATATAACGTGGCTAGCTTCGTGGACTAATACCGCTTGAATTTCATCATCAGTTAATGTCTTAACAAATTCATCATTCCAGTAGATATTGACTCCATCAGTAGCCATCGTTTCACATCTATCGCTAGCTTCAATCAATTCAAGACTAAGAAGCATACTTGCCATTCCTATATTGCCTTTCATCAATTTCGCTCTAGCTTTTATTATTCTATTTTCACTATTCATAATACCTCCAAGTATTAATTTTATTGATACCTAAAAAATATTTAACTGGTAAATATTCTCTAGGTTTCTGCTTATCTCAAAGCTTCATCAGTCAATTTATTTCTTAAACATATTGTCTAAGAAACCTCCCTTTAATTCATCAATGGAATCTTCTAAATCATCCGCAACTTGCTTTCGCTTGTTTGCACCATAACTTGATTCATCCCTTAGTGAATCTACATCATTAATTGAAGCAAATACGCCTACCAACTTTTGATGTGCATCAGCAATCATTTTGTCATCGCCTAAAATGTCTGCATTGATACTAGGTAATGTATCTAAGAACCCTCGCAATTTATCAAAGCTTGAGTTCTTAAAGAACCCTCCCTTTTGTTTGTCGTTAGGGTCATAGGATTTTAGCTTGTCCGCTAAATGTCCTACTGATTCAAGTAAAGCTTCTACAGTAGTTCTAGCAATCGTTTCAACATTTTTATTTGCTCGTTTAAGAGCATCGTTTTCAATTTTTGCTTTCAGCTTTTCTGATACATTTAATCTGATATCCTTGGTATCGAATCTAGGAACAGTACCCAATTCAAAATCGAATCTGAATTTAGTTTCTATTTCCTCAACGCTAGGATAATCAGATAATTTAAAGGCATTACCAAGTTTCACTTTATTGGCTTCAATCAAGTTGTCATAGTTATCAATAAACTGTTTAACCTCTTTTTCAAAATCCATCTTAGCTTGGTCAACCCTATTCATCAGCGTATCTAGTTCGCGGTTAGGACATAGTCTCCAACCACTTAGAACCTTCCCTTCAAAATCACTTGTATTGTCATCCCAAGGGACAGTTAAAGGGTAGTACACATCGTTTCTAAATTTGTTGATAATTCTACGAAAATACTTATTCGTATCTTTACCAAAAATGTATTTAGCAACGTGTAATGATTCGCTCATTGCTTCTTGGTCTATCGCTAAACCTTCCTTCAAATACTTGTCTGATTTTACTCCGCTAGGGTGCTTCGTATTAAGGCGAACTAAAGTCGCATTTTCAGATAAAGTATTTACATTATTTTCTTTTTTCATATTACCTCCAAGTAATAAAGTTTGCTGTTTCATCATTTTTGAATCATCAGTCAGAATTACATTCTGATACAGCTAGCGGAAAAGGAATATTTACCAGTCAATAATAAATATTTCCTCTCCCGCCAATCAATCAATTAAATCTCAATATCTTGATTTTCTACCTTGAACTTTGAGTATGAACTGGAATCTTTTAATTCAGTTCTCAAAGTCGTTAGTTTTCTAACAAAGAATATTGAAAATTCAACAGTCGATAGTTGCTTCACATAGGCTAATGCATTGTCGAACCAGTCGTATACATCGCTATCTTTTGCTTTACCAATTACATCAACTAATGCAATCGTTGTGGCATAAGATAATCCAGCACTATCAACAAGTTCTACATCCTTACCCTTACATATATCAGCAAGGTTAGGCACGTTGTTTTTCAATGAAATAAAGTTCATCAATTCAATGCTAGCATTTTGCCCAACATCGCCTTCAAATAATTTTTGCATTATTTGTTTAGGCGGATTGGTTTTCAATGTATCGCTTAACCTTGTCCAACTTCTTGGACTTGGCTGAGGGTCATTGCATTTAGGGTCGAACTCCCAAAGTAGTTGTGGCATATATCCAATTAATCCTTGGACATCCATATGAACATCATTCTTATCAGCCCATGCTAACCAGTCCTCAACATCGTGAGTAAACTGAATTGCAGTCGTTCTATCTTGGCAATGCCTAAGAATTTTATTCGCACCACTTCTATCAGTATGCCTATTGCCTGCTAGTACAATTTTCCATCCATTTGGGAAAACATAATCGCCAATTCTACGCTCTTCGTTTTGCCCTTTTGGGTCTAATAATTGTCCTATCGTTGCTTGCACGCTTGAATGTGCTTGAGCAAATTCATCTAAGAAAAATACCCCTTCGCCACCTCTAGGTAAATTCCCTAGAAACGCCTTCTTTTGAGTACCATCTTCAATGTAAGGCAATCCGCCTAAGTCGATAGATTCAACTAACCCCAATCTAAAAGAAATGAATCCAAATTCATTATCTTTAGGATTGACTGAATCAGTCAAAGTCCTATCTTCCGCTAGTTCCTCCGCAATCTCTTTAACAATTGCGGATTTACCTACGCCAGTTCCACCAATTAAGAATGGAATATTATTCCCTTTCAGAACTGATAGACATGACATTTTCGCTTCGCTTGGTTTAAACATAATTAATACCTCCAAGTATTTATAAGTTTCTTGAACCCCATAATTAGGATTCTCTTCAGTGTGTTAATTCACAGACTATTGGAGTAGTCGCAACTGGAAGTTATCGTTTCCGCATCCATGCTTTTGTTTCAGATTATATCGAATCCTTTCAGCACTTCTAATGGTACGTGTTTTGTTTTGAAGCTTCTCTCTATCTTCGAGGGTAATTCTCAAGACCCTCAATCAAGTTCGTATCTACGTTGGGAACTCTACTTGATAGTTGCTTAAATTTGTCTAATAAAAAATCTCCATATTCGTTGTTTGTTGAGAACATCTTAATTCATGTAAACATCAAAGTAAACATTTACCAGTACATGATATTTGATAGCAGTATGTGAGCATTACAAAATCAATCCAGTTCGTTTAATATTTATCATATGAGCAATACAAAAAAACCAAGTCTAAGTGTAGTTAAAAAAGAACTAGAACTAACCATCAAGCAACGCCAGTTTGTGGATGAAATTATCAAGGGCAAGTTGGGTAGTTATAAAGAAGCATATGCAAAGGTCTATGATGTTACTTTAACCAAGCAAGGGAAGATACCTAAATGGGTAGAGGTGGAAGCAAGCAAGCTTGTAGCGAACCCTAAGATTGCACAAAGCATACATAAGGCTATTGAACGTAAAGAGCAGTCAGCAGTTGCTAGTAGCCTTAGAACAAGAAACTATGTCATAGACCAGTTATATAGAGAGTCCAAGGAATCAGACTCAGATTCAGCTAGGATTAGAGCCTTGGAACTACTAGGCAAGTCAGTTAGTTTGTTTAGTGATGTAGTAGAGACCAAGGAAGCAAGGACAAGTGATGAAGTTGAGAGAGATATTGAAGAGCGTATCGAAGCATTACTAAGCAACCAATAGACAACCAACAACCAACTATCTAATAGGTCAACACATAGGCTGTGTGTGTGCTGTATGTGGTGCGATATGTCCATGCACTATATATAGGGGTAGACACAAGATGTTGTGTTACCAGATGATCGTTGAACCACTACATATTGTGTTTGGATTCCGCCACTATTAATAGACCCCCTCCCCCCTTTTGTGTGTGCGGGACTCCTACTATCTTATATACATAGTGATATGCACAGGATATTACTCATTTTCATAGACCCCCCCTATATATTGCATTTTGATAGCGTTTTGTATAGATATCATATATAATTTGTTCCAGGAAAGACCCAAGGGACCCTAGACCCCCAATATTATTTTGTAAAAATGGTTGTTTTTCCTGTGAAGATGTGCAATTATGTTAAAATCTAGCGTGATTTACATCTAGTAGGTACCTACTTGTAGAGTATTTACTTATTAAGTGCCACTTAGTGGTAGGAACTTAGTAAGTTTTTATTTTTAGGAAGTACATACTTACTATCTAGTATAGGAGATGTATGAGTAACCAAATATTAAGCCAAGTACAAAACCTTTCTTTGGATGAGAAGAGAGAGTTTCTAAGTTTATTAGATGAATTAGAAGAAGCTAAAGCCAGAGAGAAGTGTTCTACAGATTATATGGCGTTTGTTAAAGAAGTTTGGAGTGCTTTTATCCATGGTCCCCACCATCAAGTTATGGCGGATGCCTTTGAAAGGGTAGCCAATGGTGATTTAAAGCGTCTCATCATCAATATGCCACCTAGACATACCAAATCCGAGTTTGCGTCTTACCTATTACCTGCATGGTTTCTGGGAAGCAGACCTGAAAAGAAGATAATACAGACAGCACATACCGCAGAATTAGCGGTAGGTTTTGGTAGGAAGGTTAGAAACCTTGTAGGAAGTAAAGATTATAAGAAAATATTCCCGAATGTTAGTTTGCAGTCGGATTCCAAAGCTGCGGGTCGTTGGAACACGAACAAAGGCGGTGAATATTTTGCTATCGGTGTAGGTGGTGCAGTTACTGGTAAAGGTGCTGACTTACTTATCATTGATGACCCGCACTCTGAACAAGAAGGTGCAAGTTCAGACATAAATGTTTTTAATCGTACCTATGAATGGTATACATCTGGTCCAAGACAGCGTTTACAGCCTAATGGTGCAATCGTTGTAGTGATGACAAGATGGCATAATAAAGATTTAACTGGTCAAGTTGTGGATGCTAGTGTCAAACGTGGCGGAGCCGACCAATGGGAAGTTATAGAACTGCCTGCAATCTTACCTTCTGGTAAGCCTTTGTGGGATGCTTTCTGGAAGTTAGAAGAGTTGGAAGCTTTGAAGGCTGAATTGCCTAGTTCAAAGTGGATGGCTCAGTATCAACAAGACCCTACTTCAGAAGAAGGTGCTCTTGTTAAAAGAGAATGGTGGCGAGTATGGGATGGGATGAATCCCCCTGACTGTGAGTTCATTATTCAATCATGGGACACAGCCTTTTTAAAAACCCAAAGAGCTGACTTTTCAGCTTGTACTACATGGGGAGTTTTCTACAAAGAAAATGATGATGGTTTTGTGGCACCCAATCTTATACTCTTAGATGCCTATAAGGAGCGTCTAGAGTTCCCAGATTTAAAGAAAATGGCTTTTGAGAAGTATAACGCCTATAAACCAGATGCGTTCATTGTAGAGGCTAAAGCAGCAGGCTTGCCTTTAATCTTTGAACTTAGACAAACAGGCATACCAGTACAGGAATATACACCGAGTCGTGGTAATGATAAAATATCTAGGGTAAATGCTGTATCTGATTTGTTTGCTTCAGGCGTTGTTTGGGCACCAGAAACAAGATGGGCAGAAGAAGTTGTAGAAGAGTTTGCTGGTTTCCCTAACATGGAACATGACGATTTAGTTGATAGCAGTACGCAAGCTCTGTTAAGATTTAGACAAGGCGGTTTTGTTCCTCTAGATTCTGATGAAGAAGATGAGCCAATAGAACACAATCGTAAAGCAGATTATTACTAGGAGATTACATTGGCTATAGATAAACAATACGAACCTGCTACGCCAATAGATGGCTTAGTAGAGATGGAGCCAGAAGAAGGCTTAGATATTGAAATACAAAATGCATTAACAACAGAAACCGATGATGGTGGAATGATTGTTGACTTTGACCCTAGTGCAAACGAAATGCAAGCAGAAAGTTTTGATTCAAACCTTGTAGAGTATTTAGATGATGATGAACTTAATTCTATAGGTAATGAATTATTAAATGCTTTTAATTCAGATAGAGATTCAAGAGCTGATTGGGAAGAAACTTATACTAAAGGTTTAGACCAGTTAGGATTAAAGATTGAAGATAGAACAACACCTTGGGCAGGAGCTTGTGGTGTATTCCATCCAATGCTTAGTGAAGCAGTTATTAAATTTCAATCGCAGGCAATATCAGAAATATTTCCAGCAGCAGGTCCAGTAAGAACAAAGATAGTAGGACCAATAGATTCAACAAAAGAAAAACAAAGTCAAAGAGTTCAAGATTATCTTAACTACTTGCTTACATATGAAATGACTGAATATCGTACTGAAACAGAAAAAATGCTGTTTTCATTACCATTAGCAGGTTCAGCATTTAGAAAGATTTACTTTGACCCAACACTAAACAGACCTAGTGGTATCTTTGTACCAGCAGAAGATGTTGTAGTTAATTATGGTGCAAGTGATTTAGAAACTTGTGAAAGAGCTACTCATGTAATGAAGAAGTCTACTAATGACATCAGAAAGATGCAGGTTAGTGGATTCTACAGAGATATAGAATTACCAGATGCAACACCAACATCATCAGATATTACTAAGAAATATAATGAGATGACTGGTGAATCAGAGAGTTATAGCTACGATACACGACATACTATATTAGAAATGCAAGTAGACTTAGACCTTAAAGGGTTTGAAGATAAAGATGAAAATGGTGAAGATACAGGTATCGCATTACCTTATGTAGTAACAATAGATAATCCTTCAGGCATTATTCTTAGTATCAGAAGAAACTATTACGAAGATGACAAGGCTAAGTTAAGAAGGATGCATTTTGTTCATTATCAATATTTACCAGGATTAGGCTTTTATGGCTTTGGTTTGATACATATGATTGGTGGATTAGCTAAATCAGCTACATCTATACTAAGGCAATTAGTAGATGCAGGTACTTTAAGCAATCTGCCAGGTGGTTTAAAAGCTAGAGGTTTGCGTATTAAAGGCGATGATAGTCCTATAATGCCAGGTGAGTTTAGAGATGTAGATGTACCAGGTGGTGCTATTAGAGACAATATTACATTCTTACCTTATAAAGAACCTTCACCTACATTATTTTCTTTACTACAAAACATAGTAGAAGAAGGCAAGAAGTTTGCAAGCATAGCTGAAATGAAAACATCTGACATGAATAGTCAGGCACCTGTTGGAACAACTCTAGCATTACTAGAAAGAAACATGAAAGTAATGAGTGCTGTTCAAGCAAGACTTCATGCTGCAATGAAAAGAGAGTTTGAAATACTTGTAAATGTAATTAAGGACTTCACAGAGCCTAATTATCCTTACGAAGTAGAAGAAGGTCAGCAGATTAAAGTACAAGACTTTGACAATAGAGTAGATGTACTTCCAGTATCTGACCCAAATGCAGCAACTATGGCTCAAAGAATTATGCAATATCAAGCTGCAATGCAATTAGCACAACAAGCACCTCAGTTATATGACTTAGCACAGTTACATAGACAAATGCTTGAAGTATTAGGCATTAAAGATGTAGATACTATTGTACCTCCACAAGAAGATGTGCCAGCAGTTGACCCAGTTACAGCAGTACAAAATATTATTACTGGTAAGCCAGTACAAGCATATGAGTTCCAAGACCATGAAGCTCATATACAAACACTTGCTTCTGCACAGCAAGACCCAAATATACAAGCAAAAGTACAACAGAGTCCAAATGCTCAAGTTATACAAAGTGCTGGTTCAGATTATATTATGCAACATCTTGCATTACAGTTTAGAGACCAAGTTGAAAGAGAAATGGGTATAGAGTTACCTCCAGTAGGAGAACCTCTACCAGCAGATGTAGAAAAACGTATTTCTACATTGGTTGCTGAAGCAGCTAAACGAGTAGCTTCTACTAATGCTGCACAAGCAGAGCAAGCTAGAATACAAGAACAAGCACAAGACCCAATCATACTAGCTAAACAAAAAGAACTAGAGATTAAAGAAAAACAAGTAGCTAATAAACAACAGATAGATGAATCTAAAATAATGATTGATGCTGCTAGACTAAAAACTAACAAAGAATTAGAAGAAGCTAGAATAAAAGCACAACAAGAAGCTACTGGTCTAAATGTAGGACAGCGTATTGCTAGCGATTTGCTAAGTAAAGAAGCAGATAAAGAAAAACAATCTACACAAGATTATAAATTAGGACTTGACATTGCTAAAGATTTAGTCAAAGATATCAATCTGAATGAGTAATGATATCAATGAGCAATCACTTTCTAGATTTTTAACTAAAAAGTTAAGAACTATAATGAATGAATGTTCTGACCATATCTCAACAGGAAGTTGTAAAGACTTCGCTGAATATAAGAAAATGACAGGAATAATCGAGGGTTTAGCCCTTGCAGAGCGTGAAGTTCTTGATTGGAAAGAACAACACCTTAAAGAATAGGAACTCGACACCTAAAAGTCGTGCAAAATATATGACTGAAAAAAAAGTAAATATACCAAAACCAGATAGTGTTAAAAAGCCAGAGGTTAGTGACGAAGTTAAAAGTCAGTTACCTCAACCTAAAGGCTGGAAAATACTTGTTGCAATGCCACAAGCTCAAGAAAAGACAGATGGCGGAATCATTAAAGCTACACAAACAGTTGTTGATGAAGAAACTTCAAATATATGTGGTTTCGTTCTAAAACTAGGAACTGAAGCTTATGGTGATGAAAAAAGGTTCCCAACAGGACCTTGGTGCAAAGAAGGTGATTGGGTAATATTTAGAGCTTATTCAGGCACTCGCATGAAAATGTATGGTAAAGAGTTTCGTTTAATTAACGATGATACTGTGGAAGCAGTAGTCGATGACCCAACAGGAGTAGTAAGAGCATGAGTGAGAGCATTGAACAAGTAATTGATACAAACGCACAACCAGTTTCAGAACAATCTTCAGAAGATAAATTCTTTGGTGTAGCAAGTGAAATAAATACAGCACCAGTAAGTGAAGTAGAAGTTGAAGTTATTGATGAAAGACCTCCTGAAGATATAAGACCAGCAAAAGTAGAAACAAATGAAGCACCTGTTGATGATGAAACAGTTGATAAAGAAATTGCAGACTACAGTAAAAGAGCTGGCGACAGAATAAGCAAAATTAAATATGAATACCATGAAGAGCGTAGAGCTAAAGAACAGGCTCTGAGAGAGTCTCAGGAAGCTACAAAGGTATTAAAGAATTTAATGTCAGAGAATGAAAGACTACAAAGTGTAGTTACTCAAGGCGGAGATGTTTTAAACCAACAAGCACTTAATAATGCACAATGGGCAAAATATAACGCACAACAAAAATTTAAAAAAGCATATGAAGAAGGTGATGCTGATGTAATGGCTGGTGCTCAAGCAGAATTAGCACAAGCAACTTTAGCTGAACAACAAGCTGGCACTTATGCACAACAGATGCAACAACAAATAGCATCACAATATGCAGAGCCAGCACAAGAACAACCTCAGATTCAAAAACAATCTGACCCAGACATGGATAATTGGTCAAACAAAAATCCTTGGTTTATGAGTACAGTACCAGAACACCAAGAAATGACCTCTTATGCTTTAACTATTGATAAGAGACTTCGTAATCAAGGTATATTACCTGAAAAAGATTCTCAACAATATTATGCAGAAGTAGATAAACATATGCATAATGAATATCCAAATTTTTTCGGTGTCCAAAATGTAGCTTCTAGTGAAACAGAAGTAGTTGAAGATACCCCAAAACGACAGGTAATGAATCCTGTTGCACCCGCCACGAGGAATAGCGGTAAACCACCTCGCAAAATTCATCTGACTCAGAGCCAAGTCGCCCTCGCAAAGCGTCTTAATATAACTCCAGAGCAGTATGCAAACCAACTATTAAAGGAGTCTTAATATGTCTGATAAAGATAATAAAGAACTTAATACTGCTAGCGAAGAGCAAGCACAAGAGCGTACCCCTAGGGAAATAGAAAGCCGAGAGGCTAGCCAGCGTATACAAAGCTGGGAAAACCCATCGAACTTACCTAATCCGACACCTCAAAAAGGATGGATATTTAGGTATATTAGAACAAGCCTTTTAGGTCAATCTGATAATCCTAATGTGTCTAGAAAATTTAGAGAAGGATGGCAACCCTGTAGATTAGAGGACCATCCAGAACTACAAATTCATATGATGGACCATAATTCAGAGTGGTCAGTTAAAGGTAATGTTGAAATTGGTGGGCAACTGTTATGTAAGATGCCAGAAGAAAAAGCGAAAGCTAGAGATGAATACTTTAATAAGTTAGCAGAATCTCAACTGGAATCGGTAGATAACACATATTTTAAAGACCAAGATTCTAGAATGGCTACCAAACAAGTTTTTGAAAGAAAATCACGAACAACATTTGGTAAAGATTCATAGTTTCTTATTTTATAATTATTTAATAAGGAGACAATTATGTCATCAAGTGCAACTCCTATGGGAGCAAGACCTTGCGGAACTGTTGTTGGAAGCCCTTATCAAGGTAAAGTTACACATTACAAAATTAAAAATGCATATGGTACATCCATATTCTTTGGTGATTTCGTAAAGTGGGGTGACGATAACCCTAATACCACTATCCAAAAAGATACTGGTACTGCAACTTTAACACCTATTGGTGTTTTCCTTGGATGTGCTTACACTGACCCTTCTACAGGGCAATTCACACCAAATCAATATTTCCCAGCATCAACTGCTGCGGATGATATTGTTGCGTATGTTGCTACTGACCCTTTCGTATTAATGCAAATGCAATCAGACGAATCTCTTGGACAAGACGACCTTGGCAAGAACTGTGCTGTTGTGCAAACTGCAGGAAGTACAGCAATAGGTACAAGTAAAAACGCAGTCGATGGTAGTACAGCAAATACCACCAACACACTACCACTTAAAGTCGTTGACTTTGTAGATGGACCAGATAGTGAAGTTGGTGATAGTTATACTGATGTACTAGTAATGTTTAATGTTGGACACCAGTTGTTAAATACAACAGGTATAGGTTAAGGAGTAAATTATGGCAGCTATTTCAAGAGCTAACGAGTTAAAACAACTCTTACCTGGTCTTAACGCATTATTCGGTGAAGAATATAATCGTTATGAAAACGAGCACGAAGAAATCTATGTAACTGAAAATTCTGAAAGAAGTTTCGAAGAAGAATTGAAGTTATCTGGTTTTGGAGCAGCTCCAGTCAAAGATGAAGGTTCAGCTATCAATTATGATACTGCACAAGAATCTTTTGTCGCTAGATATACGCATGAAACTATTGGTTTAGGATTCAGCATTACAGAAGAAGCTATGGAGGATAACCTCTATGTATCTGTATCAGCTAGATATACTAAAGCATTAGCTCGTGCAATGTCATATACAAAACAAGTTAAAGCAGCTTATCCATTAAACAATGGATTCTCAACTGCCTTTTCTTCAGGTGATGGTGTTGCTTTATTCAGCACAGCTCACCCACTTGTAAATGGTGGCACCAATAGTAATAGACCATCAACAGGAGCAGATTTAAATGAAACATCTTTAGAAGATGCAATCATCCAAATCGGCAAATGGACTGATGAAAGAGGTCTAAAAATTGCAGCAAAAGCTAGGAAGCTTATTATTCCTTCTGACTTGCAGTTTGTAGCAACTAGATTGTTACAAAGTGACTACAGAGTAGGAACTGCTGACAATGACATAAATGCAGTGAAAACTAATGGAGTGATTCCAGAAGGTTATTCAGTTAATCATTATTTAACTGATACTAATGCTTTCTTTATCACTACTGATGTTCCAGATGGAATGAAGCATTTTGTTAGAGCTCCTATGACTACTACTATGGATGGAGACTTCGATACTGGTAATGTTAGATATAAAGCGAGAGAAAGATATTCTTTCGGTGTATCTGACCCACTAGGTATCTTTGGTTCGCCAGGTAGTTCGTAAGAACTGTAAAGGGGAGCATACGCTCCCCTTTTTTTTGTGTTATATTATTAAATCTAGGATTATTAACTTGTTCTACAGACTGACCTAGCAGACAAGCCAAGACGGTAGAACTTATTTCCCAGGAGGAAATTATGGCAAAGACGACATTTTCAGGTCCAATACAATCTTTAGCAGGATTCATTTCAGCAGGTAACGCTAACGTAGTTAGTTTAACTGCAGATACTTCACTAACAGTAGCGGCTCATGCAGGTAAAATATTAACCTGTAATGATGCTGATGGTAAATTTACTTTACCAAGCATAGTAGCAACAGCTCCAGGTGAAGATAGCGACCCAAATCAAACAAACAATTTAGGAGCTACTTTTACTTTTGTAGTAGAAACAGCAGCTACCGATATGGATATTCTTACAGATGGTACAGATAAATTCGTAGGCGGTTTATATACTGGTGTTACTAATGCAACAGGTAAAACTTTTATTTCTGGTGCATCTAATGATGTCATTACATTAAATGGCTCAACTAAAGGTGGATTAGCAGGTAGTATTATTAAAGTAACTGCAGTAGGTAGTGCTAAATACGCAGTAGAAGGAATCATTTTAGGTTCAGGCACTTTAGTAACTCCATTTGCAGACGCTTAATAGGAGTAACTTATGGCTGATGCAGTAACAACACAAACCATAATTGATGGTGAAAGAAATTGTGTTATGAAGTTTACAAATGTCAGCGATGGCACAGGAGAATCCGCAGTAGCCAAGGTAGATGTATCTGCTTTGGCTTCTAATGCAGCAGGTGTAGCCTGTTCAGAAGTTAGAGTATTGCGTATTAGTCATGCTGTTGTAGGTATGTCTGTTCAATTATTTTTAGATGCTACTACTAATGTTTTATTAGCAGAGCTAGCTGAAAGTAGTAACGGACATATGGATTTTAAAGACTTTGGTGGACTTCCAAATAATGCAGGTAGTGGTAAAACAGGAGACATATTATTTACTACTAAAGGACACTCTTCGGGAGATACTTACTCTATTACTTTAGAGATGACAAAAGTATATTCTGACTAATAGGAATTAATTATGGCAAAAAAATATGTAATATCAGAAACTGGTGAATTTCCATCACAATATAAAGTTTTACATCTTAATGAAGATGGTATCTATAGACCTATATTTGGTCCAGACCCAGATTTAGAAGATGCAGAACGTAAATGTGCTGAGATGAATGGTGAGAGAGCAAGAAATGACAAAGGTCAACTTGTAGCTGATGACCCATCTACTCCAGATGTTAATGAAGCTTATGTTGGTGGTAAAAAACCAGTTAAGAAAAAAACAACTAAAAAAACTACAGCTAAGAAAAAAACTGTAGCTAAAAAATAAAGGTACTTATTATGAAAAAATCTAAATATATGTCTAATGGCGGTAAAACTGGCATAGTAGAAGTTGGTAAAGCTTCTAAAGTCGAACAACACAAAGATTATGTAAAAAGAATGTTTGGTGGCGGTATGACTAGCAATGAACCAGCTATGAAAAAGAAAAGGTCTAAAGGTATGGCTAGAGGCGGAAAGTCCTAGTTAAATACATATGCCAATAAGAAAACAGGCTTCAATGCCTGCTAGAAATAAGAAGAACTTTCGTTCTACTAAATCTGGTGCTGGTATGACTAAAGCTGGGGTTAAAGCTTATAGAAGATTAAACCCTGGCTCTAAGTTAAAAACAGCAGTTACAGGTAAAGTTAAGAAAGGCAGTAAAGCTGCTAAACGCAGAAAATCTTATTGTGCAAGGTCTTTAGGTCAACTTAAAAGAAGTTCAGCCAAAACCAGAAACGACCCTAATTCAAGAATTAGACAGGCTCGTAGAAGGTGGAAGTGTTAATTAGGAATAAATAATGGCAACAAGTGGAACAACAGCATTTACATTAGACTTAGCCGATATCATGGAAGAAGCCTATGATTTATGCGGTAGTGAGTTACGTTCTGGTTATGACTATAAAGGAGCTAAAAGAGCTCTTAACTTAATATTTTTAGAATGGCAGAATAAAGGTTTAAATCTTTGGAAGATTGAACAAGCATCACAAGCATTAACTGCTGGCACTAATACTTATGCATTAGAGTCTAGTGCATTAGAAGTAGTAGATGCTTTTATTAGAACTGATGCAGGAAATACTGCAAATCAATTTGACCAAAGATTAAATAGAATATCTAGAACTCAATATAATCATCAAGCTAGCAAACTGCTACAATCTAAACCAACACAGTTTTATGTAGATAAAGGCACTAGCTCTAATAATATTGTTTTATGGGCAACTCCTGATTCTGCTGAAACTTATACTTTGGTATATGATTACATTAAAAGAATAGAAGATGCTGGTACAGTAGCAAGTAACAATGCTGATGTGCCTAGTAGATATCTTCCATGCTTAACATATGCATTAGCTTATAACTTAGCTTGTAAAATGCCAGAAGCACAAAATAGAGTTCCAATGATTAAACAAAGGTATGATGAACTTTGGAATGATGTAAGTGATGCTGATAGAGAAAGAGCATCTGTTAAGTTCGTACCTGATATGCAAGCTTATAGATAATGTATGCTGCAGGAAAGAAAGCTTTAGGTGATTGTGATAGATGTGGTTTTACTTATAAGCTAAACGATTTACAATACGAAATACAAGATAGTATTCGTAATGGATTAAGAGTATGTAATAGTTGTTTTGATGTTGACCATCCTCAATATAAACTAGGTGAGCTTGATACATCAGACAATGAATCATTATTTAATCCAAGACCAGATAGAGGAAGAAAAGAATCAACTTCTTACTATGGATTTAATCCAGTTGCAGGTACAGGAATATTATCTAGTGCTGAAGTAGGAACAGTAACAGTGAGTACAGAATAATGGCTTGGACATATACAACATTAAAAACAGCAATACAGGATTATACAAATAATACTGAAACTACATTTAATAATAATTTAGATGATTTTATAGTTACTACTGAAGATAGAATACAAAAATTAGTTTCATTACCTTTTTTTAGAAAAAATGTATCTGGTACTTTGACTAATGGTAATCAATATTTATCATGTCCAACTGATTTTTTAGCATCTCATACTTTAGCAGTAGACAATAGTGGTTATGAATATTTGTTATATAAGGATGTAGCTTTTATAAGAGAAGCATATCCTGATAGCACATCAACAGGTATTCCTAAATATTATGCAAGATTTGATGAAGATAGTTTTATTGTAGCTCCTACTCCTAATAGTAATTTTACAGTAGAGTTACATTATGAATATACTCCAACATCAATTACAACATCTGCAGATGGAACTAGTTGGTTAGGAACAAATGCATCAGATTGTTTGTTATATGGTTCTTTAGTGGAAGCCTATACCTTTATGAAAGGTGAACCAGATGTACTTACAAATTATCAGAATAGATTTAATGAAGCAGTTTCTAGACTTAAAAATTTAGGAGAAGGCAAAAATACTAAGGACAACTATAGAAGTGGTCCTGTAAGACAGCAGGTAAGTTAATGTTTAGTGTAGATGTAAAGCCAACAGTTGGAACTGTAAGTGTAGAAACAACAAATAATACAGGTTTAAGTCCAGAATATTGGACAGAAAGAGTAGTAAATAAAATTGTAAGTATTAGTGATAATGCAGACCCTATGGTAAAAGCCCAAGCAGAAGCATTCAAAGACACAATACAACAAGTTATTTTATTATATATGAAGCAAGCTATTGCAAGTGATAGAGCAACAGTAGCGGGTTTATTAGAAAAACAAGGTCATAAACAAATGGCTGATATCATAAGGAGAATATAATGGCAATATCACAAGCAATGTGCACATCATTTAAAAAAGAATTAATGACCGCTACACATAATTTTACCGCAGCAAGTGACCAATTTAAGTTAGCACTTTATACAAGTAGTGCTTCTTTAGGTGCAGCAACTACTGCATATACTTCAAGTAATGAAGCAAGCGGAACAGGTTATACAGCTAAAGGTGCATTTTTAACAAGTGTTACCCCTACTACATCTGGAACAACTGCATTAACAGACTTTAATGATTTAACTTTTAGTACAGCTACAATTACAGCTAGAGGTGCTTTAATTTATAATGAAGCTGCATCTGGCGACCCTTCAGTATGTGTTTTAGATTTTGGTGGAGATAAAACATCAACTAATGGTGATTTTACTATTCAATTTCCAGCAGCAGATGCATCAAACGCAATAATTAGAATAGCTTAAAATAATGTCAGTCGGTTGGGGTCGTTCCACATGGGGTGATGGTCCTTGGGGTCAGCCTGCTGTAGCTAATGTAACTGTTCAAGTAACAGGTAATACAGGTACTTCTGGATTAGGCTCAGAAATAGTAATTTGTGATGCTAATACTGTTATAACAGGATTATCAAACACATCAATATTAGGTTCTGTTGTAGTAGTTGCAAAGTGTGTTATAACTTCAACAGGAATATCTGCAACATCTTCATTAGGTTCTGAAACTGTAATAGCAGAAGCTTTAGTAAGTGTAACTGGAGTTAATGCAACATCAACATTAGGTAATGAAACAATTACAGGTACTGCTGTTATTTTACCTACAGGTATTTCAGGAACAGGTACTTTAGGAGATGAAACTGTTATAGCAGAAGCTAATACTTCTGTTACAGGTAATACAGGTACTTCAGCATTAGGCAATGCAATTACAGCAGGTGCAGCAGTAACAGGTGTATCAGCAGTAGCAACAACTTTAGAAGTTGGAGATGAAATTGTTACAGCAGATGCTAATATACTTCCAACAGGAATATCTGCAACATCTTCATTAGGAACAGCAACAACAAGAACAGATAATGTATTCTCTGTTACAGGTAATGAAGCAACATCAACACTTGGAAATGTTGTAAATATAGGTAAAGCTGTAATAGAACCTGAAGGAGTTATAGGAACAGGTGGTATACAAGGAGTTAATATTTGGGGTATTGTAAATACATCACAAACAGCAGATTATCAAACAATAACAACAACACAAACATCTAATTATCAAGAAGTATCAACAACACAAAATCCAGACTGGAGCGAAGTTGCTTGATACAATATAATTAATACGAGGAATAAAAAATGGCAAGTTCATATGTAAATGATTTAAGATTAAACGAGATGGCTACTGGTGATGCTAGTGGAACATGGGGTGATACTACAAACACCAATCTTGAGTTAATAGCAGAAGCTTTTAGTTATGGCACAGAAGCCATTACAACTAATGCTGATACGCATACTACTACTATAGCTGATGGAGCTACAGACCCAGGCAGGTCTATGTTCTTAAAATATACAGGTACTTTAGACTCTACTTGTACTATTACTATAGGACCAAACACAGTCTCTAAATTATGGATTATAGAAAATGGAACATCTGGTTCTCAATCTATTATTATTAAACAAGGGTCTGGAGCTACAATAACGATACCTTCTGGTAAAACTAAAGTTATTTATTCAGATGGTGCAGGTTCAGGTGGAGCAATGTTTGATGCTTTTGCCTCTTTAAATTTACAAACAAGTGGCATTATAGAAACATCCGCTTCAATACAAACAGCTCTTATAGAATATACAGATGGCGATGATGCTATGACCATAGCAGATGGCGGTGGTGTTACCTTTGCACAAACAGCTACTTTTAGTGGTGATATAGATTTAGCTGGTTCTATAGACGTAGACGGAACTACCAACCTAGACGTAGTAGATATAGACGGAGCTGTAGATATGGCTTCTACCTTACAAGTAGACGGAGCTATTACAGGTTCAAGCACAATCAATGGCGTAGGTATTAATGTAATAGAAACTGAAAGTATATTAATAAGTAATGATGGTGTCACAGGAACTATTAATTCTGCTCTAAGAAACACAGGTTTAGGCTATGAAGTATTTGATGACTTAACGACAGGTGATGATAATACTGGTATGGGTCGTAGAGCTTTAACTAAAGTAACTACAGGTAGTTCTAATGTTGCTATAGGTTCAGGAAGTATAGAACTTAATACTACAGGTAGTTCAAATACAGCTATTGGTAATGGTGCTTTATATGCAAATACAACTGCAGATAACAACACAGCAGTTGGTTCTAGTGCTTTAGTAGCAAACACTACAGGTACAAGAAATGTTGCTATGGGTGCATTAGCACTTGATGCTAATACTACTGCTGATAATAATGTAGCTGTAGGTTATAATTCTGCAACAGCAAATACTACAGGAGCAACAAATGTTTCGGTTGGTTCTGAAAGTTTTGCTACTAACACAACAGGTTCTAGTAATGTAGCTCTTGGGTATGGTGCATTGTATTCAAATACAACAGCAAGTAACAACACAGCAGTTGGTAGGGATGCTTTAGTAGCAAACACTACAGGTGCTTCAAACGTAGCTGTAGGTGCAAATGCTTTAGACGCTAATACTACAGCTTCTGATAACACAGCAGTTGGAACAAGTGCATTAGGTGCAAACACTACAGGAGCTAGTAATACATCTATCGGAGATGACACCATGCTTAGTAATACTACTGGAAGTCATAATGTAGCTTTAGGTGCTGGTGCTTTAGCAAGTAACAGTTCAGCTTCAAACAACACAGCAGTTGGTAGAAGTGCTTTATTAAACAACACTACAGGAGAAGGAAATGTTTGTGTTGGTGGTTACTCTTTAGATGCTAATGTAGATGGCGACTTAAATACAGCACTTGGTTATAATGCTTTAACTGCTAACACCACAGCAGATGGAAATACAGCAGTCGGTAACAATTCACAAGGAACAAATACTACAGGTGCTAATAACACTTCTGTTGGTAATCAGTCTTTATCAGCAAACACTACAGCCTCAAACAACACAGCAGTTGGTTATCATTCTCTATTATCAAACACTACAGGTCAATATAACGCAGCAGTTGGTAAAGGTGCATTAGCTGCAAATACCACAGCAGATAACAATGCTGCTTTTGGTTTTGAAGCCTTAACCTCTAATACGACTGGTACAGGTAATGCTTCTGTTGGCAGACTAGCACTTGGTAGTAACACAACAGCTTCAGATAATACAGCAGTTGGTAATGCAGCCTTATATGCAAACACTACAGGGACTGAAAATGTTGCTGTGGGTGGTTTAGCATTAGATGCTAATACTACTGCTAGTGGTAATTCTGCATTAGGTTATGCTGCCTTAACAGCTAATACAACTGGTGCATCAAATACTGCTGTAGGTCAATCTGCTCTACAAGCAAACACTACAGCAAGTAACAATACCGCAGTTGGTAAATCAGCTTTAATAGCAAACACTACAGGTGCTCAACAAGTAGCAATAGGTGGTTCAGCTTTAGAAGCAAACACTACAGGGTATAACAATACTTCTGTTGGTTGGGAATCAATGAAAGCAAACACAACTGGCTATCTAAATGTCGCAGTTGGTCAACAATCTATGTTAGCAAACACCACAGGTCATTTGAATGTTGCTGTGGGTCATAACTCTTTAGCTGCTTGTACAACAGGTACAGAAAACACAGTAGTTGGTGATAATGCTGGTGCTGCAATAACAGAAGGTGGTGGGAATGTTTGTGTTGGAGCAAATGCAGGTGATGCACTTACTGGGGGTAATGGTAAATGGAATACTGCACTTGGTTATTATGCTTTATCTGACTCAACTGGACATTTTCAAAATACTGCTGTTGGTCAAAGTTGTTTAAGTTCTAATGCCAATCATGGTAATACAGGTGTTGGTTCAAACTGTCTATCAGGTAATACTGGTGGAAGTGCTCTTGTTGGAATGGGTTATTTTACCTTACATAACAATACTACTGGCGATGGTAACACAGGAATTGGACAGGAAGCACTTTATGCTAACACTACAGCCTCTAACAACACAGCAGTTGGTCTAAAGGCTTTACAAGCAACTACCACAGGTACTCAAAATGTAGCAATCGGTGCTTATGCAGGTGATGCATACACCAATGGTGATGAAAATATAATTATTGGATATACTGCTGAAATATCTGGTGCTGGTGGACATAATCAAATAGTTATGGGTAGAGGTGCTGTAGGTAATGCTAATTTATCATTTTGTTTTGGTGAAGGAACAAATGATTCAGCTATAGCTTTTGGTGCTACTTCAATTACAGCTCCTTCAGACATTAGATTAAAAGAAGATATACAAGATGAAAAAGTAGGACTAGATTTTATAAACGATTTAAGACCTGTTACTTTTCTTTGGAAAAAAGAAAAAGATATACCTTCAGACATGAGAGCATATGAAAAGGGTTCTGAAGAAAGAACCATGAATGGTAAATATAATCATGGTTTTATAGCTCAAGAAGTTAAAGAAACTATAGATAACCATAATTTAAAAGAAGGCTTTGATATGTGGTCAGAAGATGAAGCAGATGGCAGACAAAGAGTTGCACCTAATGCTTTAATGTCTGTAATGGTCAAAGCAGTTCAAGAACTGTCTACGCAAGTAGATGAATTAAAAGCCGAAATAACAACTTTAAAAGGAGAATAATATGACTGTAGAACCTAGAACAGTAACATCAATTTTATTAGCAGGAACTGATAGCGTAAACTTAATTGACGGTGTAAAAGCTGGAACTTGGAATGTTGAAAGAATGACACAATCTGAAATAAATGAAATGGTACAAAGGAACGTAGACCACTTAGAACTTATTTTAGAATACAAACCTGTTGATAGTGATGATGATACACCCAATGTAAAAGGAGCAGCAGATAGTAAAAAGACTACTCACGTTGCAGCTATTGCTACTGGTAAGAAATACATAACTGACAACAGTTAATAAGATTTCAATTTGATTGCATAATGCATTATAATTAAACTTTAACTAACTATAAGGTATTAACATGAACGAAAAAAAATTAACAAAAGAACAAGAATACTGTAAAGCACAAATTTCAGATTTAATGCAAAAACAAGCTAATTTAAATTTTCAATTAGACCAAGTAAAAGCAAGCTTATCAGTATTTAATAATTTAATGGCAGAAGAAACAAAAAAAGTTTCTGAAGAAGTTATTAAAAAAGAAGAAAAATCCGAAGATACCAAAGGAGGTAAATAATGGATATAGTAATGAGTATGGTAACTTGGGTTACATTAATAGTAACTGTTTCAAGTTTAATAGCAGCAACAACATCAACTCCTAAAGATGATGTTTGGATTGGCAAAATATATAAATTTATTGATATGTTAGCTTTAAATATAGGTAAAGCTAAAGAAGTAGCACCAAAAAAGTAATGGCAACTGTAAAAGATGCTTTAAATGCTATAGAGTCTCACGAAAAAGAATGTAGAGCTTTGTATAAAAGTATTGATAAAAGATTGGAAGATGGCTCAAAACGATTTGATAAATTAGATAATATGATTTGGGCAGTTTATCCTTTTATTGTTGGAGTTGTATTTTTAGCTAAGTTTGTATAATGAGCAGACAAAAAAAATCAACAGTTAATAAAGCTGGCAATTATACTAAACCAGGTATGCGTAAGCGTATATTTAATAGAATTAAAGCTGGTAGTAAAGGTGGTAGACCTGGACAATGGTCTGCTCGTAAAGCACAAATGGTAGCTAAAGCTTACAAAAAAGCAGGCGGTGGATATAAATAGTGTCCTACCTTATTAGTAACATACCGCATTTTAAATGCTGGGTTAGAAAAGAATTTACTACTAATCATCAGCATGGTCATGGAGAATACCTACACGCATTAGCAATAGCTGTTAATACTATTCCAGATAGGTCATTAAGTTTTCAAGTAGTTTTTACTGGATGTGAAGCAGAAGATGATGAATCTAATGTTCATGGCGGTGCAATGTGGGCTAGGATGCCAATACAAGCTCTTGTAGCAGATATTCCTGTTGCAGAGTGGGCAAAGCCTATGGAGGACCATTTAGCTCAACCTTGGGACTGTGAAGCACGCAATCATTCTGTTGTAGTTATGGACAGAGTAAGCAGTAGTCCTTGGATATGTAAAATTAATAATAATTTTTATCAAGGCAAATATTTATTTACAGTTGATTACACAGGAAACTCTATAGCTGATTGTCCTGCTCAACATAAACAATCTCATGTTATATATATTACAGAAGATTGTGAATGGAAAGGTAATATAGTTGCTTTACCAAATAATAGAGTAAGGGCTACAAGTCCTGCTTTATGGGTTACAGGAGAAGGTCCACCAGATTTTGCTCCATCACAACACATACATTCAGCAGAAGGTCACGAGAGTTATCTTGACCCACTAACAACATTTAACAATTTATACAGCGAAGGACCTGAAATAGATGAAACTTAATAGACGACAAAAAGAAACTTTAAAAAAACATAGTAAACATCATACAAAAAAACATATGGACGAAATGATAAAAGTTATGAAAAAAGGAACTAAGTTTGGTGATGCTCATGAAAAGGCTCTAAAAAAAGTAGGTAAATAATGCCTCTTAAAAAATCTCAAAGGTCATTAAAAGATTGGGGCAAACAAAAGTGGCGTACCTCTAGTGGCAAACCAAGCAAAGGTAAAAAAAGATATTTACCTGACGCAGCATGGAAATCTTTAACAAAAAGTGAAAAAGCTGCAACCAATAGAGCTAAAGCAAAAGGCAATAAAGCTGGAAAACAATTTGTAAAACAACCAAAAAAAATAGCAAAAAAAACAAGGAGCTACAGATAATGAATGAAGAAAGATTTAGCGGAGACATGAGTCGTAATGAGGTTGAAATAGACCTTAATAAATTTATGGCTATGGTTCAAGAAATTGGTGAATTAAAACAAAAAATCATGGAATTAGAGAATGATAAAGAACCTGATAATCCTTGGCAAAACTGGATATGGTTATCTAATATGATAGATGCCTGGAGAATATTTCCAAGAATGTTTTTAACAGTTTATATAGTTTTACTTTATAAATGTACTATTTGGTTTATGGAATTAGATGCACCAACTTTTGAACAATCTGGTCTTATATCTGTTGTTGTAGGTGCAGGTGCTGCTTGGTTTGGATTATATGCAGGAACAGCTAAAGATAAAATAAATAGTAAATAATGGAAGCATTTGACCTTATAGAAAAGGTCGGATTGCCTATAGCAGGTGGTCTTATTATGGGTTATTTTATATTTCTTATTATGAAACAACTTATGGGAAATCTTGTAAGCGATATTAAAAGTATACAAGGTATTACTAAAATGCTTATTACCAGAGCATCAATAATGAATAACGATATAATTCGTATTGATACATCAGTATCTAGTGCTTTAAATTTAAAACCAGACTTAGACAGAATAGCGAGAGCAGAAAACTTTGTTGAAGATGGAAAAATAGACGCTAGAAGAGATTAATGGATATAGTTGTACTGGTAGAAAAGTTTGGCTTTACAACCATTATGGTAGTTGGTTTAGGTTATTTTGTTTATTTTGTATGGCAAACAATTACTAATACAATAGACCCTGCTGTATCAGAAATGAAAAAAATAATTATTAGACTTACTGACCAACTTCGTCTATTAGACCAAGATATGATACGCTTACAACAAAAAGTAAATACTGTTTTAGAACTAAAAGAACAAGAGGTGAATAAAAATGGTAAAAAAGAAACTAACAAAAAAACAACTTAAAAAAGAAGAAGCTGAAAAAAATAAAGTTTTATGGTTTGTAATCGCTATAGGATTTGCTTTATTTATAGGTATATTTATACAAAACTTACGAGCAGACCAAATAGTTCATAAATTTAAATCACCTAGTTTTAATGGTGTTGGTACATCATCTCATTATCTAACTATAGAAAACCAAGAGTTTAGTCGTAAACTCACTATTAAAGAAGAAATAAAAGCATTACAGGATGAAATAGAAAGAGAAAAAGAAAACTCTACTCTTGCAAGATTTATGCGTAACCTTGAATCAAGAGTATATGCAGAACTATCTAGGCAATTAGTAAATAATCTTTTTGGAGAAACTCCTTCTTCTTCAGGCACTATAACTTTAGAAGGCAACACCATAGAATACACAAGTGATGGTGTGACATTAACACTTAAAATAACGGAAGCAGATGGAACAATTACTGAAATTACGATTCCTATTGGTACTTTTACTTTCTAGTTGTTCTATATTTAACCAATACGAAGATACATACGAACAAAGATTTAAGTCAAAAGATGTAGTTCATATATCTGAATTACAATCAATAGAACTAGCTAATGTTATTAAACCTGTAATAAAACCTGTTGTAGCAGTTTATCCATCAGCATTTACAGACCAAACAGGACAAAGAAAAAGTAATAGTGAGTTTGCCTTATTTAGTACAGCTATAACTCAACAACCAAATGCATTGCTTATAAGAGCTTTAAAACACGCAGGTAATGGTGATTTTTTTACAGTTGTTGAAAGAGTTGGTTTAGATAACCTTACAAAAGAAAGACAACTTATAAGGTCAGCAAGAGAACAATCTTCTTCAGAAGATGATAAAAGAAAAGTTTTAAGACCTTTATTATTTGCTGGAGTATTAATCGAAGGTGCTGTAATTTCTTATGAAAGCAATCTTGCTACAGGCGGTATAGGAGCTAGATACTTAGGTATTGGTTCTAGTATTCAATATAGAGAAGATAGTGTAGCAGTAACCTTACGCATGGTGTCAGTAGCTACAGGAGAGATACTAATAGAAGTAATGACTGAAAAAACTATATTTAGTTATGGCAAATCAGAAGATGTATTTAGATTTATTGAGATGGGAACAGAACTTGTAGAAGTTGAGTTAGGTAATTCTCGCAATGAATCAACAACAATAGCACTTATGAAATCTATAGAAAGTGCTGTGTTAGAATTAATTAATGTCGGTTACGACAGGAGTTTTTGGAAACATGAAGAAATTAAAATTAATAAGCCTGATTGCGATGCTGATTGCATTGCCGATATTCGGGGCTGATAATGAAATATATGTAGACCAGTCTGGTACTGGTGCTAATATAGACTTAGAACAATTAGGAATATCTAATATTATAGGTGGTTTAAACTCTACAGCAGGCAGTGTAAATCCTTTTGACTTAGATGGAAATGCCATGACACTAGACATTAACATGATTGGTGCTACTAACAAGTTTCTTGGTGATATATTTGCAGACAGTTTTACTGGCGTATATAACTTTACTGGTGGTACTAATACATTTACTATTCAAGTAGACCCAACAAATTCTAATAGTTCAGACGGCTCTAATCAAAATGTAGCTGTTACTGGTAGTGGTAATACATTTACATTAAACCAAGGTACAACGGCAATAGCCGCATCACTTGATTTAGATTGGATTATTCAAGGCTCTAACAATACAGTAACATCTAACATTAATATTGATGGTGCTACTAACTATATGGATATAGATGGTTCTGATAATACAGTTACTTATACAGGTACTGGTGTTAATGCTTCAGCAGGTGGATATTTTTATTTAGACCATACTGGAGGTTCAAGAACATTTAATATTCAACAACTGAGTACCCAAGATAATGACTGGCTCAAAATTATGTCAATCTCTGGCACTTCTGCTTCTACTGTTTGTGTCGTTCAAAACGACCAAGGTACAAGCACAAGCTGTTGATATTGGAGACATCTCTGAACTAAACGGTTCAGCCCAAATAGTAAGAGACAAACCTTACGATGCAAATTTAAAGTTTGCTATACAAAGCAATGATGAAGCTATCACGACTAATGGCAGAATGGCTATTACTTTTTTAGATGATAGTAAAGTAAGCTTGACAGAACATTCGCAATTAATAATAGACGAGTATATATTTGATGCAGACCCAAGCAAATCAAAAATGGCTCTAACTTTTGGTCTTGGAACAGCAAGATTTATTACAGGCAATCTAAATAAAATAGATAAACAAAATATTACTCTTAAAACTCCTACAGCCAATATAGCAATAAGAGGTACAGACTTTACAGCTACAGTAGATGAACTAGGTCGTAGTCTTATTATACTATTACCAGACGCTCTAGGGCTCTCTAGTGGTGAGATAGAAGTAGTTACTGCTATGGGTACAGTTTTATTAAATAAGCCTTACGAAGCTACTACAGTAAGCGTATTTGAGTCAGCACCAAGCAAACCAGTTATTTTAGATTTAACATTAGATGTTATTGATAATATGTTAATTGTTACTCCTCCTAAAGAAGAAGTAGTTATAGAAGAACAAACAGTTTTAACTAAATCAGAAAATTTATTAGATTTTAATGATTTAGATATAGATTATTTAGCAGAAGATTATCTTAAAGAAGATAGTTTAGAGTTTAATGAGTTAGATATTAATTTTTTAGATGTTAATTATTTAGAAGATTTATTAAATGTTTTAGATGGATTAGCTATAACTGAAGAAGAGGACCAATTAGCACAAGCTACAAGTACACAAATATCAGGAACATTATTAGGTAAAGACCCAGATACACAGATAACAACTATAATTACAGGACAAGTTGTTAGTTTAAGAAGAAGTGTTAATGAAAGTGTACAGTTAGATTTAGATGGAAATAATGCTTATACAGTAATATTTATACAAGATGGCATTTCTAACATAATAAAAGTTAATGGTGGTAGTGATTCCACAATAACAATAACTCAAAGTGATTGATGAAAAAATTAATATTACCAATACTTATAATACTTTTATTGCCATTAATATATCAATCAGTACCAACAGAAATATTAAAGTTAAAAATATTTGATACGTTTGTAAAAAAACAAGAACCATCAGGTAATTTTGTAATTTTAAACATTACAGAACAAGATGTAGAAAATGAAGGTGGATATCCATTTCCTAGAAAAACACTTGCACAAATACAAGTTGACCTAATTAATGAAGGTGCTATTGGAGTTGGTTGGGTAATATCTTTTCCACAAGCAGATAGAATGGGTGGTGATGAAGTCTTTGCACAAACACTTGGATATGTACCATCTGTTATTGCAATGTTTGAAGATGGTAAAGGTAATTATCCAAAACCAACAGGAACAGTTGTAAAAGGTAGTCATGTTAGTGGTATAGTATCTATGGGAGTTAAGGAAAACCTGAACACTCTAAAAGATAATACACTGCAGGGTCTAGCCATTGCTCCCACCGAAGTTGACCAACTTGTTCGCAGAATACCATTACTTGTAAGCACTCCAAATAATAATTGGATTCCTTCTTTTGGCACACAAATATACAAAGCATTGTTTAGTGTTAAAACTTACATTATAAAAACTAATGATAATGGTATAGAAGAAATATCAATTAGAGGAATACCACCAGTAAAAACAGATAGTCTTGGTCGTAAGTGGATTAGTTGGGTTGATACACCACAAACAAATTTGAAAGATATGAATGTTGCAGGTAAATTCGTATTTGTTGGAGTTACAGCAAATGGCGTAATGCCACAAATAGCTACACCAGTTGGATTATTAGAACCACATAAGATACAAGCAGCACTAGCAGAATCAATCTTAATACAAGACAGTCCTTATATACCTGATTGGTCATTAGCTGCTGAATTATTAATTCTAGTGATAACAGTAACTTTTGTTTGGTTGTGCGTAAATATTTTTGGAATGACGGCAGGAATAACATTAACCAGTCTATTATTCTTTTCAACAATATTTTTTGGACACTATCTTATACAGCGTGGAATCTTAATTGATGTAAGTTGGACTTTAATATCACAATTTATTACAGCTTCTATAGGCTTTTATCTTAGATTTAGAGAGCAATATAAATTAAGACAACAAGTTAAAAAACAATTTGGTAAATATCTTGACCCTAGAATGGTTAAAAAATTACAAGATAATCCAGAGCTTTGTAAAGTAAATGGTAATAGAGTTGACTGTAGTATTATATTTACAGACCTAAGAGGATTTACTAGTTTATCTGAATCGGTAGAACCTGAAATGGTTACATACATTATGAATAATGTATTAGATGTACAAGTAAAAGCAGCTAATAAATATTTTGGATGTACTGATAAATTTATTGGTGATGCAGGTATGTTTCATTGGAATACAATAATTCCACAAGATGACCATCATAATTTAGCTTTACAAGCAGCACAAGAAATAGAAAAAAACATAGACCAGTTAAATATTAAATTTAAAGAAGAAGGTATACCTGAGATAGCAATAGGTATTGGAGTTAATAGTGGTATTTGTATTGCAGGTAACTTTGGAGCTACTGATAGATTTGCATTTTCTCTTATAGGCGACCCATGTAATATTGCTGCAAGATTAGAATCAAGTACCAAAGTTGCAGGTGTAGGAACATTAATAGGCGAAGAAACTGCCAAAAAATCTAAATTTAAGTTAAAATTATTAAAACCAATAGAGGTTAAAGGCAAGTCTAAACCATTACAGGTATACACATGGAAATAAAATTAAAATTAATTTTTAAATGGTTTATAAGTTTATTTCAAACACGTTACAAAATTACTGTATCTTTTAATAAAGAATATGGTGATGCAGATGATAGAACATACATATCTAAAAAAATAATTACACAAAAAGAAAAACATCTTAAATTTCGTGATGAAGATAATAAATTAGTTGAATATAGAAGTGCAGCAGGTCTTAACTATATTATAGAGGATGTTTAATGCAACAAGTATTTATTGGCATAATATTATTTTTAGGTTTTACGACTTATTTTTTATATAACGAAAATACTACTTTAAAGTCTAATAATCTTGCTTTAGAAAGTGCTATAGCATCACAAGAAGAAGCAATACAAAGTTTGCAAAATGATTTTGTTTTACAAACAACACAATTAAATGAACTGACAGTTAAAAGTCAAGCAGCACAAAGAGAACTTAACAGATATACACAGTTTATAAAAGATTATGAATTATCTGCAAAAATACTTGCAGACCCAGTAGAAATGGAAAGGAAAATAAATAATGGTACAAAACACATTATGGAAGAAATCGAAGAAATCAGCAATGTTGTTGACGACCTTGATAATGGTTTGCAGTTGCAGCCTAATTCCGACTAAACAAATAGAAGTTACAGCCAAACCATTAGATAGGACTATAGTGCAACCTATTATGCCTAGAGAAATAGATTTAAAAGAACCTATGTGGATTGTTGTTACGCCTGATAATTGGGAAGAACAACTTGCAAAAATTGAAAAACAAGAAGGTGAATTAGTTTTTTTAGCTATGACAATACCTGATTACGAGGTGATGGCTTACAATATGCAAGAATTAAAAAGGTATATAAATGAACTTAAAGAAGTTGTTGTGTATTATAGAACAGTTACTACAAATAAAGAGGAGTAAACAAATGAACATATCACAAGAAGGATTATCATTAATTAAAAAATTTGAAGGTTGTGAGTTAGAAGCTTATAAATGTGCAGCAGGAGTTTGGACAATAGGATTTGGCTCAATTAAAGGTGTTAAACAAGGTGACACTATTACTCAAGAAGAAGCTGATAATTTATTGCTACATGAAATGGATGAATATGAAGGTTATATTAATGATGCTGTTAATGTTGATTTAAATCAAAATCAATTTGATGCTTTAGTATCATGGGTATTTAATTTAGGACCTTCAAATTTATCTTCAAGCACATTACTTACAAAAATTAATAATAAAGATTGGGATGATGTTCCTGCACAAATTAAAAGATGGAATAAAGCTGGCGGTAAAGTTTTACAAGGGTTAATTAGACGTAGAGAAGCAGAGGCTTTACTTTTTGAAGGTAAAGAATGGCACGAGGTATAAATAATGCCATTAAGAAAATATGTATTTAAACCAGGTATAAACAAAGAAGGTACTAATTATAGTAACGAAGGTGGCTGGTTTGATGCAGATAAAGTTAGGTTTCGTAAAGGCAGACCTGAAAGAATTGGTGGATGGGAAAAACAAAGCACAAGTAGTTTTATAGGCACTTGTAGAAAAATATATCCATACAAATCTTCTGTAGGTACAGATTATATTACTTTAGGAACACATCAAAAATTTTATGTATTAGAAGGAGGGACTTATAATGATGTTACCCCCATACGAGAAACAGCGACTAATGCTATTACTTTTTCTGCTACTGATGGCAGCACTACTATAACAGCAACTGATACTGACCATGGAGCAGTTACAGGAGATTTTGTTACATTTAGTCAGGCTGTAAGTCTAGGCGGTAATATAACAGCTACAGTTTTAAATCAAGAATATCAAATAAATTCAGTACCTAGTGTTAATACTTATACATTTACAGCTACAGCGACAGCTAATTCTAGTGATACTGGTAATGGTGGCTCTGGAGTAGATGGAGCTTATCAATTAAATTCTGGATTAGATGTATATGTATCATCTACAGGTTGGGGTGCAGGTACATGGGGTGCAAGTACATGGGGTTCTACAAGTAATTTAGTGTCAAGTAATCAGTTAAGATTATGGTCAATAGATAATTTTGGTGATGATACTATATTAAATCCTAGGTCTGATGGTATTTATTATTGGGATGAATCATCTGGAACTAATAACAGAGCAGTAAATGTTACAAGTTTAGGTGGTGCTAGCAATGTGCCAACAAAAACATTTCAAATTATGCTTTCAGATGTAGACAAACACGTTATAGCATTTGGATGTAATCCTATAGGCTCTTCTAATTTAGACCCTTTATTAGTTAGATTTTCAGATACAGAAAGTATTACTGACTGGACACCAACAGCAACTAATCAAGCTGGTGGAGTACAGTTATCAATGGGTTCTACTATAATAGGAGCTTTAAGAACAAGACAAGAAATACTTATATGGACTGATGTAGGTATAGTTTCTATGAGATTTGTAGGAGCACCATTTGTATTTTCATTTAATGAAGTTGCTAATGGTCCATCTTTAATATCTCCTAATGCAGCAGTTAATGCTAATAATCAAGTTTACTTTATGGATAATGGCGGATTTTATACATATGCAGGTAGTGCACAAAGATTACCATGCACTGTATTAGATTATGTATTAAGTGATTTAAACCAAGGTCAAGCATTTAAAGTGTTTGGTGCAGTTAATAGTATTGCTAATGAAATTATGTGGTTTTATCCATCAGGAGATAGTTTAGAAGTAGATAAATATGTTATGTATAACTATTTAGAACAAGTTTGGTCTATTGGCACTACAACAGATGATTTTGTTAGAACAGCATGGGATGAAGCTTACATATTAAATAACCCTATAGCAGCTAGTAAAAATAGTAGTACAAATAATAATAACTACTTGTTCGCACATGAAGTAGGACATAGTAATGATGGTAGTGACTTTACTGCATATATTGAATCAAGTGATTTTGATTTAGACCCAGATGGAGAAAAATATATGGCAGTAAATAAGATAATACCTGATATAGAATTTAGGGACCAACAATCTACTACAGATGATGTAACAATAACAATTAAAGGTAGAGATTATCCATTACAAGATTTGTCTACCTTATCAACAGTATCAGTAACTCCTGACTCTACATTTACAAATACTAGAGCAAGAAGCAGGCAATGTGCTATCAAAGTATCTAATTCATCTGCTGATTATGGTTGGAGACTAGGTGATTTAAGATTAGATATAAGACCAGATGGTAAAAGATAATGGCAAATCCTAAAACAATAGCATTACCTTTAGCACAACAAGAATATAATACGACAGATGAATCAGTTACAAGAAGAATTATAGAACAAGCAGTACAAGATTTAGCTATAGAAATAGATAAATTACAAAAAATGCAAAGCGTTGTAGCAAGTAAAAGTGTTAAAAGGCATCAATTTTTATTAATGGGAGGCAAAAGTGTCTGATAATTTAAAAGTCTTAGGACAATCAGCACCTGCTGCAACAACTGAAACAGTTCTTTATACAGTTCCTGATATGACTCAAACAACTATAAGTTCTATAGTTATATGCAATAGAAATAATAGTAATCATAGTTATAGAATAAATGTATCTGTAGCAGGAGCTACAACAAGTAATAAAGAGTATTTGTTTTATGATGTAACAAGTACATCAAATACAACACAAGCTCATGTAATTGGTATAACATTAAATCAAACAGATGTAGTAAAAGTGTATGCAAGTGCAGAACACTTAAGCTTTAGTCTTTTTGGTTGCGAAACAACAGAGGAAGATAGATAATGGACATTCAACAACAAACTAAAAATGTAGCAGCTCAAGGTCGTTTTGGCGATTCTATGCTTCTTCATGTTAATCCTGCTGAAGTAAAAGGATTAGCATCTGCTGTACCTTTAACTATAAATCCAGAAACAGGACAACCTGAAGCTTTCTTACCTTTCTTAGCACCTGTATTAGGCTCTATGCTAGCACCTACAGTTCTTGGAGCAATAGGTGTTACTGGTTTATCAGCAGGAGCTATGGCAGGTATAGGAGCAGGTTTAGCTACATATGCACAGACAGGTGGTTCTGGTTCTAAAGCATTACTATCAGGACTTACAGCAGGATTAGGAACAAGAGCATTACAAGGAGTAGCACAAGGAACACAAGCAGGAGTAGATGCAGCAATAGCAACACCACCAGTAGACCCAAGTTTTGTTGGACCAATGCCTACACCAGTTGCTCCAGTAACTCCTCCAGTTGCTCCACCACTAGATAAAAGTATAACAGCAGGTGAATCTCTTAAATCAATGTTTACTCAACCTGACTTAGCAGGTCAAATGGGTGGTTTTGATGCAGGTATGAAAAGTTTAGCAGGAGCAGCAATGACTCCTGCTGGAATGGCAGCAGGAACAGCAGCAGGTACAGCAGGCGTTATAGCATCACAAGAAGAGTTTGAAAGACAAATGGCTCAACTTACAGAAGATGAAGAAGAACGCAAAAGAAGAATGTATGAAATGTACCCTGAACAAATACCAATGAAAGAAGGTGGTAGAACTGGTTATTTTATGGGTGGTATGATGGAAGATAAATTTGTACCTGATGCTCCATATGGTTATGAAAGTGATTATAGTGGATTAAATGGTATAGGTGGTGGTTTTAATGCTTATAGTACACCTCCAAGAAGAAGAACTAGACCAATAGGTCGTGGTTTTATGCCAGGTTTTATGCCTGAGTATTCTTATTTTGAAGGCATGAATCCAAGTGCTACAGCTTTAGGTTATGACCCATTAGGTAATTTTCAAAATCCTCAATCTTATCAAGGAGGATATAGCCAACCTTCTAGAAGAAGAGGTGGCTTTGGTGGTCTTTTGGGTGGTAGTCGTAGAGGCTATAGACCACAACCTCAATTACAACCTCCTCAATTTGCAGGATATGGCAATCCATTTATGCAATCACCTAGCTATCAAGGATTCTATGGTGTACCACAAATGCAACAAACTTTAAATCCTTATGCAAGATTTACACAACAACCAATGCCTTATCAACCATATCAACCATATGTACCTCCAGTAGAAACACCTCCAGATGATGGTGGTGGAACTGGTGGTGGTGGAACTGGTGGTGGTGGAACACCTCCTATAGACCCACCAATAGATGATGGGGGTGGTCGTAAAGGAGCTGTTAAAAATCCTGACCCTATAGCACCACCAGATGATTTTGTTAATCCTATTATTAATCCACCTGTAGGCGGACCAGTAGAACCTCCTGTATATTATCCTGGAGGAACACCAGGTTTTTATGATAGACCAGTACCTAAACCTGTAAAACCTATTATAGAACCTATAAATACACCTCCTCCTACAGTAACAATACCTATTGAAGGTGGAGCAGATGTAACAATACCTGACTTTAGTAGACCTCAACCACCTGCACCAGTTATACCACCTGTTATGGCTCCACCTATGAAAAGACCAGAGCCACCTATGTCTATAGATAGAATTAGTAATTATGATTTAGATAGAAAATTTGGTGCAGTGCCTATTTCAGAACCAGCACCTACAGATGATATGGCTAGACTCGCTCCTGCACAATTAGCATCTATAGGAACTCCATTGTCACAAAGTGCTTTAGACCAACAAGCAGCAATGAGTAGTTTACAAGCTAATAGTATAGATAATTTGTTAAAAGGACCTAAAATGTCTAATGATAGCGATAGATTTAATAGGGACCGAATTGCTATAGCAAATCCTATAGCACTACCTCCTATAGCACCTCCTGTTCAATCAGTAACTACACCACAGCCTATAGGTCAAGAACCACAACCTCCTCAAACTAGTGGTATACCAGTAACAGGTGGTGGACCATTAGGTAGTGGAATATTACCTGTAGCTAATTTACCTTCAGGACCAACAGCTCCTCCAAGTAATACTGGTAGACAAATACCATCAGGACCAGCTATGGGTGGTATAAGTGCAGTACCTACACCAGCAGCACCAGCTAATCAAAAAGGTAATAATCCTCCTACTATGTCCATTGGTGGACCAGGTGGTGGTAGACGCGGTATCTTTGGAGCACCTATGTTTGCAGCAGGTGGAGATACTGACTTACCTAATGAAGGCTTAGAAGCTTTATCTAAAACAGAAAAAGGTAGAGAAGCTGTAGAAGCAATGGGTTATCAAGAAGGCGGTCAAACAGATATGATGCAAGACCCAGTAACACAAGATGTAATTATGTTTATTCTTGGTGAGACTGATAATGAAAATGCAATCAATGCTTTCGTAGAAAAATATGGTGCTGAGCAGTTTATGTTCTTAAGAGATAAAATCTTAAAACAAGCAGCAGGTAATCCAGATGCACAAACAGAAGGCTTAATACAAGGTAATGGCAATAGCGGAATGGCTGATGACTTACCAGGTGTTATAGGCAATAAAGAAAAGATAGCTGTATCGCAAGATGAGTTTATAGTTCCAGCAGATGTTGTATCTATGTTAGGAGATGGTAGTTCAGACGCAGGCTCTAAACAACTATATAATATGATGGATAGAGTTAGACAAGCTAAAACTGGCGGAACAACACAAGCTCCACCACTTAATCCACAAAAGGTATTACCAGCATGAATCAAGTAGCAGAAAAAATAGAAGTAGAAGCAGAAGAAGGTTTTGAAATATCGTTAATGCCTAGCGATAAGATGACTCTTGTATGGGAACAATGTGAAAAATTTCTAGAAAAATCTTGCAAACGCTCTAATGGTAGAAGTACACCTAAAGATGTATTTTATGATTGCCTTAATAATAGAGCTTCATTATGGATTATCTTTGATAAAGGTAGTTTAGACATTGTTGGATGTGCTATTACAAAAATAAATCAATATCCGACTGGCAAAAGAATGTTAAACATTGACCATGTAACTGGTAAGAAAATGAATGACTGGGCTGATAGAGGGCTTAAAGTTATTTACAAATGGGCAAAAGCTAATGATTGCAAAGGTATAGAAGGCGTTGGTAGAGAAGGATTTTGGAACTGGATTAAAGCTAGAGAAGATTGGAAAAAAACAGCAGTATTCTTTGAATATGAATTTGAGGACAATGAATAATGAGATATTTTAAAGGCGGTGGTGGTTCATCAGCACCAACAGAAACAACAGTAACACAAACAGATTTACCAGAATACGTTCAACCGTATTTTGAACGACTTCTTAAAAGAGGAGAAGCTGAATCTAATCAACCTTATACACCTTATCAAGGTGAAAGATTAGCTTATTTTTCTCCTGATGAACTAACATCACAAGCAATGACAAGAGGGTATGCACAAGCTGGCACTCCTCAAGAATATCAATTAGCTTCACAAAGAGCAGCACAATTAGGTGGACCATATGGGTCTGGTTATCAAGCTGATTACTTAGGCAATACATATGATGCACAAGGATATGGTTCAGGCTACCAAGCTGGACTAGTAGGTTCAGGTTATCAAGCAGGACAACAAAGAGAAGCTTATGATGCACAATCATATCAACCAGGTTATCAAGCACGAGGATTACAATCTGGATATCAAGCACAAGATAATTTTTCTACATATAATCCATTTGCAAGACAATCAGGTTATCAAGCAGGTCAAGTAGGACCAGAATTTCAACAGTTAGGATATGAAGAAAACATAAATAGATTTATGTCTCCATATCAACAAGCTGTAACTGATATACAAAAAAGAGAAGCAACACGACAATCAGAAATGATGGGTGATAAAACTGCTGATGCTGCGGCTATGTCTGGTGGTTTAGGTGGTTATCGTGAAGCTATTATGCAAGCAGAACGTGAGCGTAATTTAGGTACACAACTAAGTGATATACAAGCTAAAGGCAGTCAAGCAGCTTTCCAATCAGCACAACAACAATTAGCAGCAGAAAGAGCATCAAGTTTAGATGCTTCTAAATTTGGTTTACAACAATTTACTGCTGGAGAACAAGCTAGACAAGCACAAGAACAAATGCAACAACAAGCTTTCCAAGTAAGTGAAGCAGCTAGACAAAAAGCAGCAGAAATGGGTATGACTGCTAGACAACAAAATCAAGCAGCAAGACAAGCTGAAGAACAATATAGACAGTCTGCATTTGCTCAAACAGAATCTGCACGTCAAGCACAAGAAAAGTTTGGACAAAGTGGTTTCCAATTAACAGAAAGTTCTTTCCAAAAACAAGCAGATATAGATTTAAAAAGATATCAAGCTGGAGAAGCTGCAAAACAACAAGCAGCAAAACTTGGTCTTACAGCAGCACAACAAAACGAAGCAGCCAGACAGGCTCAAGAAAAGTTTATGCAAAGTGCATACGCTACATCAGAGAAATCATTTCAAGAACAAGGCAAACAAGACATTGCTGCTTATCAAGCCAGAGAAGCTGCTAGGCAGGCTCAAGAGAAGTATGGACAATCAGCTTATGATATGTCACAGCGTTATGGTCTAGCCTCTGTAGACGCTCTTAGAGGTGCTGGTGGAGATATACAAGATGATGTAAGGCAAAGAATTGCTGCATTACAAGGCATAGGTCAAGGTAATAGAGCAATGCAACAAGCATCTATGGATATGGGATATCAAGACTTTTTGAGACAACAAAACTATTCTAATCAACAGTTAACTCAATTAGCTGGTTTATTAAGAGGTGTGCCAGTAACACCACAACAACAAATAAGTACCTATCAACAACAACCAGGATTATTCCAGACCGCAGTAGGAGCTGGATTACAAGGACTAGGTTTATATAGAGGAATGAGCTAATGGCAAATTTAGTAGAACTATCAAATCAATTAGAGGATTTTCCAGAGCAACAACTTGTGCAAATGTCACAAGACCCAAACTCTATGTACCCTTCTTATTTAGTATTGTCTGAAATACAAAGACGTAATCAAATGAGAAAGATGTATGAAGCTCAACAACCAAAACCTGAAACAACTGTTGCTGAAGAAGTAATAGGTGAGTTTGCAGGTCAACAAGGTTTACAAGGAGCTATGGCTCAATCACCTGGTCCACAAGATGCTTTCCCACCAAGTGATATGGGTAACATGGCTCCGCCTTCTCCTATGCAAATGATGGCTAGTGGCGGAATTGTTGGATATAAAAATAAAGGCAAAACAGAATATAAAGAAGCTGCTGATGATTATGGCAAACAATTACTAGAAATTTTTGAAAAAGAAGGAAGATATAAAAAAAGATATAGTGATTATGAAAAAGGAGAAAGATTTACTTATCCTTTAACTCCAAGAGATTATGTTGTAAGTGATGAAGAATATAAAAGATTAAAAGAAGGTAACTTTGTAATGGGTGAAGGTGCTTTACAAGAATATAGACCATTTCTTATGTTATTAAATGCTTTAGATGGTGAATCTGGTGCAAGGTATATGCCAGAATCAGAAGTAAAAGGACTTAAAGCAAAATTAAAAGCTTCCATAATAGAAGATAAATTATCTCAAATGGGTATGGCTGCTGGTGGTAGAACAGGTTATCAAACAGGTGGTAGTTTAGGTTTAGGTGGAGATAGTTTAGCTGGAACATTTACTAATCCAAATGAAGTTTCTATAGAAGAAAAAGATGCAGTTGATAAAAATATTGGACAACTTTATGAACAATATGGTGCACCTACTTTAAAAGCTATGAAAGTTTTAAATGAAGATGGAAGTATTAATTATATTAATTCTGCTTTAGCTTTAGCATCTATTAATCCTACTTTTAGATTAGGTAAAGCTGCTGTTGGATTAGGTGGTAGAACAATACAAAAATTTGCACCAAAATTATTAGAAAAAGGAAAAAATTTTATTACAAAACCTGGAGTAAAAATACAAAATCCTGCTTTAAAAACAGGAGTACAGTATGGTGATGATGTTATTGACCCTAAAACTGGAGCTAAAATAAAACAAGTTATTACTGGTCCTAGAACATTAAAAATACCAAGTGCAAAAGGTTTATTAAGAGGTGCAGGTAATCTTGCTTTACCAAGTTTAGTTGTAGGAAATTTAATTGAATCAGGTATGGAAAGAAAAGCAATAGAAAAAGAAGAAGCTAGATTATTAGCAGAACAAAAAGCAGCAGAACAAGAAAGATTATTAGCAGAACAAGAAGCTAAAATAGCTTCAGAAAAAGCAAAACAAGAAGCTGCTATACAAGCACAAATAAAAAAAGAAAAAGAACAAAAACAAGCTGATATGTTAGTAGGTCTTGGTGGAGCTATAATGAGTGCTAAGAATATAGGAGAACTTGGTACAGGAATTTCTGATGTATATACTGGAATACAAACAAGAGAAGATGCAAAAAGTTTAACTGGATTGCAAGGCAGATTATTACAAGCACAAGCATCACAAATTGAAGCAAATATAGCTGGTATGGATTTAAAAGAATTACAAGCATCAGCAAAAATAATTGGTGATGGATTAGAAAATGGAGCTTTAACTGTAGAAGAATATGGTCCTACATTCCAGGCTATAGCTGACAAAATAGCATTACTACAAGGTTTACAACCTAAACTTGGTGGAGAAACTATTTTAGCTGCTAATGAAAAAGTTTCAGGCGGTAATTAAAAGGTTATTTAATGAGTACATATAAAGCACCAGATGACAAAATATATAATATTCCATCTGACCCAAATGAGAGAGCTCAATTTGTTGCTGCTGTTAAAGAAAAATATGGTGAAGATTTAGACCAAACATCAATATTAGGACAAGTAGGAGAATTTGTAAAAGCAATACCAAGAGGTGCTGCTGGATTAGCTTTAGATGTGCCTACAGGTATTGTTGGTTTATTTGATATTGGCAATGACAGTAATTTATACAAAGGTCTTGAAGGACTACAAGATAAACTAAGACAAGATTCTATATTAGCAGGCGACCCAGCTTATGCTGATAAATTTTCTACAAAACTAGGAGAAGGCGTAGGTTCATTCGGACCATTCCTAGGTGCAGGTCTAGCAGGAAGAGCTTTAACAAAAGTACCAGGAGCAGCTAAAGGTCTACTATCACCAACATTTACAGCACCAGCAGCTTTAGCAGTACCAACAGGTATAGCAGCACAGGGTGATAGACTGCAAATGGCTAGAGAGATGGGTGAAGATGTAAGTGGTTTAGCAGAAACTACTGCTGAATTATTTGGTGGAGTTATAGGTCTAACAGAAGTATTACCTATTGCTAATATATTAGGCAAGGTTCACAAGAACGCACCACTATCAGCTAAAGAAAAACTAGTATCAGCATTACAATCAGGTGCTGCAGAAGGTGGACAAGAGGTAGCTGCAAGTATATTACAAGACCTAACAGCTAGAGGACTCTATAGTGATGAGCTTCCTATTGGCGAAAGTATGTTTGAAGAGTTTACTATTGGTGGCATTATCGGTGGTGCTGCTGATTTAGTTGTTTCTAGTATGGCTGGTAAAAAAGCTGTAAGAGACAAACAAATGGAAGAAGAAGGTCTTAGAGCCGAAGAAAAGAAAGAACAATTAATTTTAGCAAAAAAAGCAGAACTAGCTCAAGAACAAGGGACACTTGATGTAGTACAAGATACACAAGTAGTTACAGTTCCACAAATACCTGCACCTAAAGAAGTTGCAGTAGAACCACAAGTAGAGATTATTGAAACACCTGACAATAAATTTTCTCTTATAGATATATCCAACCCTGACAGTCCTGTCGTATTAGATACCAAAGATAAACAAACAGATGCATCTATAGCTAAACAAAAGCTATTAGATACTTTTGATGTAGCTCAATTAAAAGATACATTAGATAACGATACCTATAACTTAGGTATGGTTAATAGTTCTACTGCGTATGAAATTGGTCAAAGTGTATTAGATACTAAAGCTGCTGATGTAAATATCCAACAGTTAATTAATACTGTGCCTGATAAATCTAAAACAGAAAAAAAATTAAAGAAAATTGTAGAAGATTATACGCAACAAACAGGTAGACCTATGAGTAGTATGCCTCGTATTAATATGAAAGAAGCTAAAGACTTGCTTACTACAAAAGAGTTTAATGATTTTACTTCTGCATATGCAGAAAAAACATTTCAAGTATCAGAAAAAAAAGGCGAACCATCTATTATTGCTGATAAACAACAGCCTGATACATCAGTTAAATATGTAAAAGATATTGCAGCATCTAAAAATATTGATTTAGATTTTAATAGTCCTGCTGTTCAATATGCAGCAGAACAATACACAGGTACTGCTGATTACAAAAAAATGAATAAAGGTCAAAAAGAATTATTCTTGGCTAAACTACATTCATTACCTAAGTTCAATTCTAGAACAACTTTTCCAGACTTTAAACCAAGAGATTATTCTGCACAAGAAACAGCAGACTTTGTTGCTGAAATGAAAAGCAATAACTCTACATTTACTAGAAAAGATTTATCTATGATTGGTAAGAATGACCAGTTCTTAGAAGATTTACTTTATAGCGGTAGGGCAGAACAAGTAGAAGGAACTCGTAGCTATAAAATTAGAGATAACTTTGAGTTTGATATAGCTAGAAGGGCAGAAGGATTTAATGAAACACCACAAGAGTTTGGTGCAAGGCTTACTGCACAAGCATCAGAAAACAAACTTACACCAGAAGGTATAGCAGAGCTTGTAGCAGCAGAAGAAACAAGACAAGAAAAATTACTACCACCAGCAGAGGTTATACCTAAGACAATTAACTATGCAGAAACTTTAGAAGAAGGTAAAACTAATAAATTTGCAAAAGAAGTTAGAAAAAATCTTAATAAAATGGGTCTTAAAGATACTGGCATTGTTATAAGTGATGACATTATCTCTACAACTACTCTTAGAAAAGTAGAAGATAAAATAAAGTATGACCCTAGAATGTTGATTGACCCTAGAACTGGTAAAAAAGCTAGAGGTGAATATGATAAAAATACAGATACTATTTTCTTATCTCTTAATGCTGTAAATCCTGATGGCAATGCTACAGATATAGAAATACAACAACGATTAAATTCAATATTAGACCATGAAGTAATTCATGCTCTGCGTGCAAAAGATTTAATTACTGAAAAAGAATATCAATATCTTAAAAAACAAGTAGAACAACAAAAAGACCCAAATACAAAAAAAACTTTTCTTGAGCAAGCTAAACTTGATTATGCAGATATTGGTCAAAAAACTAGAACGGCAGCAGAGGCTACAGAGTTTTATTATGAAGAAGCTATAGCAGAGCTATTTAGAAAAAAAGATTTACTAGTTAATAATCCTCCAAAGGTTCAAGGTATCTTTAAAAAGATAGTAGAGTTGTTTAAGTCTATGGGTCAAGCTATGCGTTCTTCAGGATATAAAAACGCACAAGATGTATTTAATGATATTGAATCTGGCAGAATAGGTAGTAGAGAAAGAGATGTAATACGAAGCACTAGACTTGGTGATAAAGAAAAAACTATGTTCTTAGATAGGATTCCACAAGATAAACCTGTGCCTCCTATTGATAGAGTGCCTGGAGAAGAAATTGTTTCTACGCTTAAGCCTAGAGGCATTAGACCTTTAACTATACCAAAGCCTAAACCAACACCTCCTACTACACCAACAACTCCTGTTACACCTGCAACTCCAACAACTATATATAATAGAGCTAAATTAACAGATAAAGAATATAAAGCTGAAAGAGATATTATTCTCAAAGGTTTGCAAGATGCAAAAGTATTAGATAAAGATATTTTTGATAAAGATGGTAATGTAACTAAAACTGTTAAAGGTAACTATGATTCTGTAAAAATGATGAAGTGGCTGGTTGATAATTCTCCTAGTCAAGATTACAAAATTATTGCACAAAAAGTCCACAAGTCTTTATTAGCATTAAAAAAACAAAAAAGAACATTTCCTTTAAAACTTAAAGTTGGTAAAAAAGTTATAAATAGTCGTGCACTTGGACAAGTTAGCCCAAGAAAACCTACTGACATTTTTGAAACATTAAATTTTTCTGAATTTACTATGTCTATTAATGATAGCAATAGAAATATATTAATGGATGAATCTAAATGGAGAAGAGGTAATGGTGTAAATTTTGAAACACTATTACATGAAGGAATACATCAAGCTACATTAGCTCAAATATATGCTGTACGAGAAAATACAACCACAAGAGTTGCTGATTCAGGAACGATGGCTATTGCAACTGATAAAAAAGGATTAAAAGTTAAAGCCGCATATAAAGAATTAAGTACACAAGCAAAAAGAATACAAAAATATTATAGAGATAGAATGAAATTCTATGATAAATTATCAGATAAAATTGAAACTCCAGAAGGTCTTAAAGAATATAATGCTATTTATAATAATGCTCCTGTAATAGAAAAAGAAATAGCTGATATATACATTAATACAGATTCAACTGGTTTTAAATTTAAAAGAAGTGAAGGATTTGGATATGGAATGGAGTTTGGTCAAACAGAATTAAGACAAGCATTTAATCAATATAGAATTAGATATCAGTTATTTTCAAATGAAGTTCAAGCAAATGAAGATGTATCAGAGTTATTAACTTTTGGATTAACAAATAGAGAATTTCAAGAAATGCTTGAATATATACCATTAGGCAAAGATGCAACTGGTAGTGTATGGAATAAATTTGTAGAAACTATTAGAAAATTATTAGAGATACCTGCAAAACTTAATACAGAATTATCTTCATTTCTTAAAAATGCTTCTACAGCCTTAGACCTTAAAGCAGAAGGAATAAAAGCACCTTTTGTACCTGATAGTAAACGAGAAATATCTCAAGACATACCTACCTTTAGTAGAGCAGAAGAACCTATAGGTAAATTTACTATAAAAAAAGATGAATATGTTGAAGGTAATATTAATGTAGGAAAAATACTTGGATATGATGTAGAAATATATAGAGATACAGGTGGTCTAGGAGGTGAAAATTATTCTATGATTATTACAGACCCTAGAGTTGATATGGACACTGATTTTAAGTCTATAGGTTTGTATAGTAAAAACTTACAAGAAGCAAAAGAAGATGCTGTAGACAAAATTCAAGGATTAATTAATGATGGAGATATTGTAGACCCTACTTCAGTTTATTTTACAAGAGGTATAGGACCAAGAGAAACATTAGCAAAACTTAAAGATACAGATACAGATTTACCTACATTTAGTAGAGAATCAGATGATGCATACTTTGCAAGAGAAAAAAAGAATCAAAGAATATCTAATTTAGAATCTATTATTTATTCTAAAGAAGCACAGCTAAGTCAAGAAAGAGGTAGTATGAGAAATGCTACTGCCAGAAGATTAGAAAGAGAAATAGAACAACATAAAAATGAAATAGCTGAACTAAAAGCAGGAGATTTACCTACATTTAGTAGAGGTCAAAGATTTAATGATGGCATTAATTCTCAAAAGAATATTAAATTAGCAGATGCTCTAGCAGAAGCTGAAGAAACAGTTAAACAAACACCTAGGGGTGCAATACCTTTTTACAATCTAAACGCCTCAGACATGGCTTTAGAAGTTGCTATAGACTTTAATAAAGACTTATCTGCTACAACTCCAGAAGATATACCTACATTCTCTAGACCAGGATATGATGGCATAGACTCTGATATAGCAGAAGCATCAGAAAGACTTGGTGGTAAATATCAACCTGATAGGTCTTGGGGTGCTAGAACTATAGAAGCTGTTAAAGACCCAGTTACATCTATTAATAGTTTCTTCAAAGACTTTAGACAAAACTTTATAGATAAGTTAGACAAAATAGACAAGAAAATAATGAAAGCTTCACAAGATAGTGAAGAGGTAAGATACTTTAACAATACAGCAGATACAGCAACTATGGCTGCTTTAAGATTAGCAGATAGAGCAAGAGGTCTATTTCAAGGTATGCTTACTAGAGGATATGTATCTGATGTTATAGAAGGCAATTCAGCATTAGCAAATGTTAAAGATTTAGAATTACAGAATGGAGAAACAGGTGGTCTTATACAGATACTTGCACCATTGTTTAGTAATCCAGAAGTAAATTTAGAAAAAGTATTTAAACTTTACGCTACATTAAAAAGAGCAGAAAGTTTTGATGCCCAAGGAAAGTTAGTAGAGACACCTGTTAAAGCAGAGGACTATGCCCTAATACAAAGAATAGAACAACAACATCCAGAAGTATTAGAAGTCTATAACAACTATCAAACTTGGAATAATAAATTAATAGATTTTGCTAAAAAGAAAGGTTTGTTAGACCCTGAACAAGCAGAACTATGGGAAACACATTCTTCATATTATCCTTTCTATAAAAATATGGTTGATGATACTGGAATACAAGGACCAAGTGTTGCAGGAGGTTCATTACCTAATAATCCATTATCTATTAAAATAGAAGGTTCAGAAAAACCTATAGATGTAGACCCAATAGAAGCTATATCAAGAAACTCATTATCTATTCTTACAGCAGCATTAAAAAATGATGGTACTCAAAAATTATTAAGAGATTTAGAATTAATAGGTGAAGCAAAAGAATTAAAAACACCACAAGAAATAAAAGCTAACAAAGCTAATAGAATGTTTGTTTTTGAAAATGGACAAAAGAAATTTTATAGAGTTAACGATATAAATTTATTTCATGGCATACAAGGAATAGGTGGAGTTAATACAGGAACAATCACTAAAATATTAGCTTTTCCAGCAGGTATCTTAAGAGATACAGTTACTCGTGACCCAGGATTTGTTGTTATTAACATACTTAGAGATACATTATCATCTGCTGTAACAAGTGGTGCACCTTATACTCCTGTTGTAGATTCAGTTAAGAATATGTTTAGAGACATGGAAAACTTAGAAAAGTTTGGTGTTCTTGGTGGGTATGACTTTTCTAATGATGAAGGTAGTGTAAAACAATTCATTACTAGAACTATGAGACAGAAAGGACTAACACCAGAAAACGGAATGTCAGCCTCTAGTGCTTTCTTTAAAGTATGGGATGGATTAGGAGCATTAACAACCAAGTCTGATGGTGCAACTAGATTAGCTGTGTACGAAGGAGTTTACAAGAAACTAAAAGAAGAAGGATATACAGAAGCACAAGCTCAATCCGAAGCTGCGTTCCAGGCACTAGAAATAATAAATTTTGGAAGGCGTGGATTAGACCCTATGTTCAAAGTCATCACTGCTGCGATACCATTTTTAAATGCAAGAGTGCAGGGTCTTGATGTTCTGTATAGAGGATTAACTGGTCAATACTCTTCTGTTGAAAAACTACAAGAAGGAGAGACGCTCCAGGATGTACAATCAAGAATATTAAGACGAGCAGCCCTGAACGCTGGCTTGCTGGTATCTTTAACAGCACTCTACTATATGATGGTAAGTGACTCAGATGAATACAAAAATCTGAAACGAGAAGTAAGAGATGATAACTGGGTCATGCCTATAGGCGATGGTCATGCAGTTAAGATACCAATTCCATTTGAAGTAGGTATGCTATTTAAAGCTATACCTGAAAGAGTCTTTGATATGACAATGGGTGAAGATGCATTTACAAGAAAGTCTGTAGATGAAGCACTTACAACTACAACAAGACAGTTACAAACATCACTAAATATACCATTTTTCCAACCAGGTGGTGGTTTACAATTACTGAAACCTATAGCAGAAGTCTATAATAATAAAAATACTTTTACTAACACAGAGATTGTTCCCTACTATCAACAGAAAAAAGAAGCTGGACTACAATCAAGAGCAACTACCAATGAGTTAGCTAAAGTTATGGGAGAGTTCTTTAACATATCTCCATCTAAGATAGAGCATGTTATGAGAGGTTATACAGGCACACTTGGTGGATATGTATTAACTGCTATTGATACTATCACTAGAGGAGCTACAGGGAGTCCTCTGCTACCTTCTAACTTCCAATTAAGTAAGATGCCAGTCTTTAACCGACTATTACTAGACTTAGATAAGTCAGGCGGATATCAGCAACAGTTCTATGAATTAAGGAATGAGGTTGACAAAGCTGTTCAGACTATCAATTCGCTTAAAAAACAACAACGCTTTGATGAACTATCAGCTTATAGAAGCAATATGCAAGGTGTTTTAAATGTTAAGGGTCAAGTCAGAGCAATAGATAGGTATCTATCTAATTGGAGAGAGCGTAGAGATAGGCTTATGAGGAACGAGAACATATCACTAACTGTTAAGTCAGATATGCTTAGAGACTTAGAACTAGAAAGAGATATGCGACTAGCTATGATTCCTGAATTGAGGAAGAAAGCTAACATTCCTGTTATCACTATGAACCTCTAACATAGCTATATCCTTTTCTTCTTTTAATGGCTTTAGTGTAAAGAAGTCTTTATGTTGTGGATGTCTAGCATGAAACAATCTAGCATAGAAACAGATGTAATCATTACTAATCTTAAACTCCCCACCTCTAGTTTCTATCTCATTATGCCAACGAATACGATTGATAATCGCCCAATGTGAATACTTCTTTCTACCACTATTGATAGCCTCCAAAGTATACTCTTCAAACTTATCCCAAACTTGTGGATTCTGTTTATGCCAATCCCACCACTTTCTTTTTCTCTTTTCTAGTTTTTCTTTCAATATGTCTTTAAGCATCTTACCTCCCAGATAACAATAGACCAGTTAATATTTATTCTCGCTGCGAGACGGCTGCGATTTCCAACACGCATCTAGGATTGTCTTTCTCAACCCCACCAAATTTATAAATGACTTCTTTGATTTGTTCAAAGCTATCATCTTCTAACACTTCTGCTTTTACCAAAGCATCGCAAGTAAACTTATCAATAATAGAACAAGGATTACTAACATCTAATCTTCTCTTGCTCTTTGCATAATATGTATAGGTCAATACAACAGGCTCTTCGTATTTAGGATGGCTTATCCTAGCAACAAGATTCTCTGCATAAATCTTTTTGGCACTTGATAGTATTCTGTAATGGGCATTACGATAATTGTTTAGATTAAGAATGAACTTCTTATTCTTTGAGTAGTAGACTTCTAATGGCAAATCAATCTTCACAAAGCCTCCAAAGATAATAGACTGGTAAATATTTCATTTCCCCGACTGCTGTGTTTTGTGTACCTGTGGTGTTGGCGGACTTATTAATTCAAACCAAAATTTATCACTCTTGATAACATCAATAACCTCTTGTCTTGTAGGCTCTTGTTCAAACTCTAATTCAATCTTAACTTTGTGCACCTAACAACTCCTCTACTAACTCTAGTAATTCTTTTTCTGTACCATATTCTTTTTCAAACCTTCTCTTCCAAGGATGTCTGCTTATAGGCTCTTCTCCTCTACCACCTCTATGATGTTCATAACATAAAGGCAAAACCTTGAAGTGTGATTCTTCTTTAGTCTTGCCTTCTGTGTGGTGGATTTCAGCAGGTACAAACCTAAATCCTTTTTTATAACAGACAATGCAACCTAGTTGACTTACTTTGTCCATATGCCTAGATTCATCTGCTGTTGGATTTCTTCCCTTTATCGCCATCTTTATCCTTTTTCTTTTTACCAAAAATTGCTTCAAAGTTTTTATCAAACTTATCTTTATCATATGGTTTATAAATAGAACCCTTTCCCCCATGCCATTTAGCCATTATCTATTTCCTTAAAATGATTATTAATAAGTTGTTTAAAAATTTCTCCTACTGTTACTCTTCTGCCAACTTCTTTAGAATAATAATTCTTTATAGCGGTAAGTTTTTTATTTGTTAAAGGGTCAATTCTAAATTGTACGCCTTGTGTATTTTCTTTTTTCTTTTCAAAAATTAATTTCATTTTCTTTTCCTAAATAATTTATCTGCTTTTCTTTTCCATGACCACTCTAAGAAATCACTGATAGCATCTTCTAATAACTCAATCAAATATTTTCTTATCATCTCCATCCCATATAAAACTTACTGTTGTCTTTCCATGACTGTCATACTGAATCTTCCATATCTTAAATGGACAAGCATTGAGCCATCTATAAAATTCTCTAGCTTTCTCATTCATCTTCTAAATACTGACATTCATCACACCATAACCAACTGTTGTTTATATGATGTTTTATATTATCTAAAAAATCGAAAACATTTCTCTTAACATCATCTTTGTCTATAAGAAAAATACTATCATCAGCAGGCAACACTTCTTTGCACTCTGTACAAATTAATCCTAATTCATTTGGCTTACTCATGCTCCATACCTCTTACGCTCTTCCCTAGCATTAACCATCTTAGTACGCCATTCTTCAAACCCTACTTCTAAGGCTCTTAGCTGTACTTTAACTGCACTCAACTGACCTTTAGCTACTGCAACTGCCAATCGTGATTGATAAACCTCTGCTTGATTTTCAGCGAATGTATCTTGGGCACTTGTCGTCTTTATGCCTTCTGATAAAGCAACTGTTTTCCATAAGGCTAACACCCTCTTAACATCTGCTTCTGACTTTAACAATTCGTATTCAGCAGTCTGCATTACAGGAGCAACATCCCTTATCTGATTCTGCCAACTCTCTATCTGTTCATCCATTACACTCTCCCTCTAAATAAGTAGAACAACCCTCTAAGTTGCTCTACTGTTAAATGCTGTAAGTGTTTTGGTATCTTTTGATAATCTATCTCTTTCATACTAAACCCCCAACTGTGATTTGTGATGTTCTTGTCGTTCATCCTCTAGCTTATGAAACAAGTAGTCCATAAGCTGAGAATGAGGAGTAGTGTTAAAACCATCATCTACTTTTTTCATTTGTTGGATAAGAGTTTTGTAGGCGACCATGAAGTCAAAAAATATATACTCGTCAATATTCTCTTCGACTTCCATTACCAAGTCCTTACCATATGTGTAAACTTTAGCCATGATTAAAATGGTAAATCATCATCATCAAAGACTGGATTGTCGTTGACATTTTCTACTGGCTTTGGCTCTTCCTTCTTCTGTGGAATATCCAATCTAGCGTACTTGTATTCTTTACCATTCTTGGAAGTTCTATTCCATAATGCCACTCGTAAATCAACACCACCATTCTCGTTAGTGTCTCCACCTCGTAGCTTCTCTACAAGTTCTTTCAGCATATCTCTTGATACAGAAACCTTACCTGTCCAATCAGGCTGTTTCTCGCTGTTTTTATAATCATTAGTGTAGATTGCTCCATCACTTTGGTTTTTATTGTCGTACATAATTACACCTCCTTAAGGTTTGATACGATTGATTTAAGTTCTCCATCCAACGCTTCCTTCTTTTCAGGAAACTTCTCTCTCAAAGTAGTTAAGTCCGCAGTATTAGACTTGTAATAAGAAGTCATACCTTCTTTAGTCTTTTGCAACTTAGCTAAATCTAAGAAACTTTTTACAAATAATTCTGCCCATTCTTCGCCTTTATCATCTTTAGGCTCTTCAACAGGTTTTTCTTTAGGCTTTGTCTTTTCCTCTACAACATTTTTTAATTCAGTTATAGGCTTCTCTTCTTTATCAGAAGATGGAACATCCTCGCCTGCATATATGTAATGACCTAATCCATACATTGCTAGGCACTTAACCAAACAACGCATCTTAGTATCATTAACTTGTCTTGAATTAGGATTCTGAATAGCATTGTTTCTATTATCCATAACACTAAGAGTCATTTCTCTTGTTAGGTTATCTATAGAAACTCTACATCTAACTTCTGCTGTGCCATCAGGAAATTTGACATAAGGTACATCATCCTCGCCTTGATAAAACAGGTAAGTAGACTGTGGATAGTGTTCTTGTAAAACACCCCACGCCCACGCCCATGATAGGTAGGATAGATTCATCTTCTTTTCTACCTTGTCTGAACAATCTATCTTAGATAAATTATCCCAAACATCTTTATAAGTAAGTTCCTTGCTAGGCATTTGCCACCTCCTTTTTTGCTTCTTTTAATTCATCTTCAAAGATATATTCAATAGCATATAAAATTGAATCCCAATTTATACCCCAGTTAGCATCATGTTTTGATACAACATAATCAAGCACTTCCAAACATTGGTCATTGTCTAGTTCTAAAGGTAAATAATTTTGTTCAATTACATTCCTAACATCTTCCGCTTCCCAAATAATGATTACAGAATTGGTTTCGTTATAACCATATCCATAATCAAGTTTTGGTTTTTCTTTACTTTCAATACTCATTTGCTTTCCTCATTTTTATATTGATTACAAAATTCAGCCACATCACAGTAATCTTTACATCTGATAGATTCGCCTTTAGCAAATACAACATTCAATAACTTACTATCTTTATGACCCTCCACAAACTCATCAGCTTCTTCTTGGGTATCAAGCAGTCTTACTGCACTTTTTCTACCTTTCTTTTCCACACGATAAGTATCTTTTCTTTTCCATCTTTCAGCATCAGTACAAAGTGGTAAATCATTATTGATTAAATACCCTATCTCTGCATCTTGATGGATTGAAACTCTTTCATTTACAAATCTTTCTTGCTCTTCATCTGACCACATATCAATTTGGATAACTGATATTGGGGATGGTGGATAGTCTCCTCCACTTCTCATGTATTGGTTTTTGTTCCAGTCCCGAGCTATCGCAATAATATTTAACCCGTCAATATTCTTTCCTGTCTCCTTGCGATACAAATAAGCATATAGGTTTAGTTGTTGTTCCCATTCTGCTTTACCTTCTGTTTGTGCAGAAACAATAGACCATACTGAAGTAACTTTGTAGTCCTTTAGTATGTTGTCGTTTATGTCAATGCTGTCTGTTTGTCCACTTATAGTCCAATCTTTCACTACAGAGTACATACGTTGCTCTGTGATAGTGTCTTTGTTATCTTCGTTGGCTCTCTCTAGGATGTTGTGAACTGATTGTCCTAGGAGTTTCCATATCTCACTTGATACATCTATAACCAAGTTATCTGAATGTTCTTTTGCCAATAATCTAATTTGCGGTGGTTGAAGTAAACCAGTAACAGATATAATTGCTTCGCCTTTTGTATAGTTATCATTATGAATTGCATTGATAATCTCTTGCGGAACATTATGTTTGTTGGTGTACTTCATACTCTCCAAATTCCTACGCCATTATCTAGCTGTCTTACAGTAAATTTAAAGTTTGGATTTCTATGTGTGAATCTTAAACAATAGTTTCTAATTATCTTTACCTCACTAGATATCTTAGACTTCGCCATAGGTATTTCTATTGTTTGTCCTTTTTTCATATCCTCTAAGGGTATGTCGTACTTTCTAGGCTTGCCTACTCCTCTTGGTATAGGTACGCCATCTTTAATTTCAAATTCCATTTATGCTCCTTTAGGTAAAAAATTAAGTTTGGTTTTAATTGACTTAACATAATTGATATCTACATTAAGCATGGTTCTAAGATGTGCCATTTGTTGTGGTGTTATTTTGTCTAACAAGATTTGTAAGAGTAATATTTCCTTTTCATCTAGCGTTGTCATTCATACCTCCAAGTATAATAAAAAAGGGCTTTGTTCATAACTCTTTATGACCCATGCCGACTGTTTAGTAGTATGCATGGGCAGAGCACTGGAATAGATTTAATAGCTTTCCACTTTTCCGCTAACCCTTTAGCTTATTGGCTATAGCTGTTTATAGTCGGCTAAACCCCACATCATAATGATGGAAAATTCAGACTCTCATCTAATCACTTTAGGGGAGTAAATTAGATGATGTTTGAGTTAAGTTTAAATGATGTCTTGATAATGTGCAAGAAAAAGATTAATATATTTGCATGAATGAAAAAGTACAAATAAAGCAAGAAATTTTAGATGGATTGGTAGTCAAACAAGCAGTAAGAGATATTGCAAGTAAAGACCCAAACACTTCAAAGCAAGCATTATTATACTTTGTTTCTAATGATTTTTCTAATCTGTGCCAACGAAATGACATTGCATCTGATGGCATTGTTAATGCAGTTAAGGAATTAAATGATTATCCAGTCCTATCAAAGAAGAGATTAGCAGAAGATGTTTGTAATCTAGTTGATAACTTTTTTGGATTGGGTAGTAAGTAGATATATATAGTAAGTAGATACTTACTGTTATTTTTAATTGTATCTAGTATCTACTAGATATTAATACATTTTAAGGAGGTTTAAATGTATGTCAATAGCGAAATGAATAAAAGAGATTTTTTAAGTCATATCAACAATCAATCTCGCACTAGCGGAATGAAGCAGGGTCAACACAAAATCCCATGTCCTGAATGTCAGCATGACAGGTCAAAAAACAAACACGACAAACCATTATCTGTAAACATAGATAATGAAAAAGTTATATATCATTGTCATCATTGTGGCACAAACGGATTAATACCAAGGACAGAAGGAACAGTTATGAATGTAGTAAAGAGCGTTAAAAAAGTAGAACCAGTAGCACCAGTAAAACCAAAATCTATACCCAAAAACAATTTAGATTCAGAGTCAGCAAAATGGTTGGAGGGCAGAAAAATATCTCCAAAGGTTGCCGAAGCATCTGGTTGCGTCATCTCAGATAAAAATAATAAACCAGTCATAGGTTTCTCGTTTGAGTCTGGTGGCGAAGTTGAAGCAGTAAAGTATAGGTCAGCAAATGGTACTAAGACTTTTTGGTGGGAAGGTAATGCACAAAAGTTATGGGGTAAACAAACTGTAGACAAGTCATTACCAACAATGGAAAGTACCATAATCATTACAGAGGGAGAGATGGATGTACTTGCTATCAAGACTGCTTTTGATGGAGTAATGAATGTGAATTGCTATTCAGTTCCCAATGGTGCTCCTAATAAGATTACAGATAACAAGATAGACCCAAGTGAAGATGGAAGATTCAAGTATGTTTGGAATGATAGGGAAAAGTTTGATAATGTTGAAAGGGTAATTCTATGTACTGATACAGATGATAATGGAAACATCCTTGCAGATGAACTTGCTCGTAGATTAAACAAAGCTAGGTGTTATAGAGTAGATACTTTAGATTGTAAAGATGCCAATGATGTATTGATTAAACATGGAGCAGAAAAATTAAGGAAAGCTATAACAAGTGCAGAGCCTATTCCTTTACATGGATTAAACAGTTTAGAACACTATGAAGATGAATTCCAAAGTCTATACGAAAAGGGTATGCCAAGTGGTGTGTCAACAGGTTTTCCAAGTGTAGATAAGATATTCAGTTTATCTACAGGAAATTTAGTTGTTACTACAGGTCATGCAGGAGATGGCAAGTCAGCGTTTATTGACCAATTAATAGTTAATGTTGCTAGGAATAGTGGTTGGAAAACTTGTTTTTGTTCTTTTGAAAAGCCAGTTCAACTTCATGCGGTTCAGTTATCGCAAATCCTAGTTGGTAAACCATTCTTTGAAGGACAAAACGAAAGGATGAATCAAGAAGAAAAAGACTTTGCGGAGTCATGGATTAAAGAACATATACTATTCCAAGATTATCAAGATGGTGGTATGCCAACAATAGAAGCTATCTTAGAAAAAGGTGCAAGTGCGGTAATGAGAAAAGGGATTAGGATTTTAGTCATAGACCCATTCAACTTTATTCATACAGACCATAAAGGATTAGAGACTGATATGGTTTCTGAAATGCTTACAAAAGTTCAACTCTTTGCAAAGCAACATGATGTATTAGTTTTCTTTGTAGCACATCCAACTAAACCATTTATAAGAGATGGCAAAAAGAATGTTTGTACTGGTGTTGATGTAGCTAAATCATATGCTTGGTTCTCAAAAGCAGATACAGGTTTAACAGTTTATCGTGGAGAAGAGGGAGTTGAGATACATAATTGGAAAGCTAGGTGGGGATGGCAAGGCTCTCTAGGAAGTGTTAATATGTCCTTTAACCCAGTAAATGGAAGATATGCAGAAATCGAAGCAGTTGCAGATAACTTTGATTGGGAGTTCTAAGTCGTTGCAAGTTAATGATATTGGAAGTCCTTATCTACATCTAAGAAACTCTGTTACAATTACTAAAATTGGAAAAAGTAATGTTGGCAGAGCAGTAGTGTGCGACCAACATATAATAGATAAATCTTTCTTAGACAAAAAAATCACAGCAGAACAACATAATGTATGCAATAAATACTTAGAACTTATTGTCAAAAGTGGAACATTCGGAAAATCCACCAGCTCGGGCTTTGATGATAGAATATTTACCAGTCATAGTTCTTCTCAGCCTCCACCAAAAGCTATCGTTTTGACTAAAGCTCAAAACAAATTAGTAAAGGAGTGTGGGTATGGAAAAGAGAAGATGTTTTGGCGTATTATGGTTGATAATCCAAAGAAATTGGATAAAAGAAAAGAGTTAGCAATGCAAGATTGCTCTAATGCACTACTAACCTTTTGGTATATTAGTCAGAAGAATCCTGTTTCCTTGTTTCAGCAATCCCTGTTAAACCCCAACTCGTAGGAGTTTCTATAGTAGCTTCAACAGATTCTACTTTTTTAGGTTCAACATTTTTTTCTTCTGCCAAACTATGAATCATATGAATGATTTGTTTGTTTAAAGAACGACTCTCTTTCTTAGCTAGAGCGTGTGCTAAATCGTAGGTTTCTTCTGAACATCTAATGAATAGACTTTTCATTGTTATCTTCCTCATAAATTACTTGCGGACTATCTTGCACTTCTGCTATAGCTACTGATTCTCTACCAACTTGATAATACCTATCTTCTTCTAACTGTTTAATGGCACTTTCAATTAGCCATTCGTTAGCAGTTATCAAAGGGTCATCAAGTAATGAGATAGCAAAAGATATAGCATCTATTTCAGATTCAAATATCCAAACTAGATGAATCCATTTAGCACTAGATTTAGTTGAAAACATATTTCTAGGGTCAGGAATATCTACTTTATAAGTGTGTCTAATTACCGCATACATAAGCAGTTAGTATAATGCAAAATGCTATCAAAGTGAAATACATATTGTTCCACATGGAACACAATGGTGTCGGAGGTAATAAAAATATTTACCAGTTTATTGTTTTTTTACGGAATCTGGAGATGGATGCGTATTGATAGTTCAGGTAATGTTGGAATCGACCATTAACAAACTACCAAAAAAAAAGGGACAATCTTGCGACTATCCCTTTCCAACTTAAAAGTTTTGGAGGTGTATATAAAATGAATAGTATTTATATACCAACTATCTTAGTTCATATGATTGCAAATTGCAACACTTATTCACAATTTATCCACAGACTTATCCACACCAAAAAAACCAGTAAATATTTATTTAAAAAAGCAGGTCGGACTGCAAAATCCCCCCCCACTCACAACACCAGCAAAGATAATATACCAGTTAATATTTTTTATCTGGGCGAAGGAATGATTCGCATATCCACTTTTTTCAGACCAAAAAAAAAGGCGGACACCACCTTTTACAGTAGCATCCGCCTTAATTTTATTCTTCAGTTTCTTCTAAATGATTAATCATCATGTTAAAAGCAACTATGACTTCTTCATGTATTCGTTTATACAGTTTGGTCTTATCGTGATAATCTCCCCAAACTTCTTTTATATGTTCAGCTTCATTCTTGAAATCATTTTGAATATCTTCTGCGATATTTTTAATTCTATCTAGGTCAATATTCATTCTTGCACCTCAATCTCTATAATCTCATCATCTTTTGTAAAGGCTAAATGTTTTGGATTAGGAATGTTTAAGTTCTCCCTTTCCTTGTATAAAACATCTTGCACCTTATGATTGATTGAAACCAAAGTATTAAAGTATCTAACAAGTGCCAAATCAATATCTGATTTTTCATCTAGTTGTCTATTTATCTTTGTATAGATTTCGTTGCAAGTTCCAATGTTCACTTTTAAAGTAAACTCTAGTAGTTCTCGATTAGTCATTTTTAATTTCTCCGCTATCTACTTCCATTTGACTATCTTCGCCAAAGTCAGTGTATTTAAAAGTTGATGTAATTCCACCATCTTTTTCACAATCGCCCTCTTTTGAAATATTAGGCAAACATATCGCGTCATGAATTTCACTTTCAGTTAGCTTTTTGTCAGACACAATTTCAAAATATCTTGTATCAGTAGATTGTTCACTTACTTCGTAAACATATTCTTTTGTTTTATTCATAATAATTACCTCCAAGTAATTGAATAAGTTAATAAACTGTTTCATGCCTTTTGGCAATCATCAGTAGAAAATACACATTTTCTATACAGTTTTGCAAAAATTGACTTCGTGAGACTTCGCCTGTTGCAAAGTTAAGAGTAGGTTAAGGGCATAAGATACCCAAAAAAACCCACTCTTAAATCGCATCAGAAAAAAACGAATCTACCAGTTTCTCGTACCTGCGTACAAAAAATATTTACTGGTCAATCTTCTTTGCGATAGATTATCTCGCTTTCATTTCTATCACTAAGATAAGCAATAGCATCTGATTTATTGATAGTCTTTTCAAAGATATTAGTTTCATGCCTATTTGTAACATTTGATTCATCACCCATGTTTCCATTCATTACCCACCTGTTAGCAAACCATTCCGCTTTTTCTTTATCCAAAGTCCATGAATAACCCTTATCATCAATACCACCTCGATAAATCGTTATGGTATTTGGCAACTCATTAAAGAACTTAGTATCTTCTTCATCCATCATTAAATGTGAATCAGAAAATTCCAAGAACAAAAGTTGTTCCCATGCTAAATGATTTTCATAGACATTTTCAGTATCAGTCCAAACATTAGCTATCACTTCCCAATATTCTTTTTTGTTTGGCTTCCACCAATCCTCCAAAGCATCAAGAATAGATTGAACTCGATAGGCTCGTTCATGCAACCAAAGATAAGAACTGATATCTTTATCCTTGATAGCTTCAGCAACCTTTTCTTTTTTGAAGTCATAAACTTTATTAGCTTGGCTTATAACCATTTCATGGTTAGACCAAATACCAATAAAATACTTATGATGAATCATTTCAATCCCACCCTCGCTAACAGTCGCAATACTGTTAGCAAGTTCATTGTTTAATTTACTCATTTTCTACACCTCCAAGTGTAATTTTCTGTTTCGCATATCCCTAAATTAGGATGGCTCATCAGTTTGGTTAATTCCAAATACAGAAAAACAGAGGGTGGAAAAAAATATTTACTGGTCAAATATCTTTTCCCACCATTCCATTGCTAAAGATTTTCCATGTTGATATGTACTGTTTCGCCAAATGGATATTTATAATATTCTCGCATATAACTTTCGTTTGTACTTAACGCCCATATAACTGGAACGCTAGGCTCAACTTCAGCATCAACGCTACAATATCCATCAGTGAAATATACAAAAGCAATAACATCTTCAGTATCTTCAGTTTCATCGTTGAACAAATTAAAGGGTGGTTCGAACCTAGTTCCTCCTCCACCTCTTAAATTGAACTCCAACTCTTCATTATCCAAATCAAATTCATCCCACCATTCTCCAGTTGTAGGATTCTTTGCAATTGATGTATCACAATAAGTTACTCTAACTTTATTGATACCGCACTCTTCACATAAGTTTTGAGTTTCAGTAGCAAATATATTGAGTTCTTGTTGAGATACACTCGCGGAAGTATCTATTGCAACTACAATTTCTCCGCCTTGCGGTTCGTTGTCATTGCTAGGTAAATTGACACCCCTCCAAGAATGTCTTTTATTTAGTCTGCTCCACGTTGGATTATTGCTCTTAGCGGAATTTAATAAATCTCGCATTACATCAACCCAATCAACATATGTCTCATTGAGTTTTTGCACCGCACCATTCATTGTAGAAGTACCACCTTCAGAACATCCCTCTAACTTATCTGCCATCAAGATTGCTCGTTGTATGTTTTCTTTTACTTCCGCCATAGCACTATCAGATAATGGATTACCCTCTTCATCAGTTGGCATCCAAACTTCACCCATTGATGGTTTCATATCTGCTAGTTCATCCAATAAGGATTTACCGCTTCCATTTCCATCTTGGCTTTCATCTTCGTTGCCATCATCAGAATCAGAGTTACCATCATCATTTTGGGAATCGCCTTCGCCACCTTCAGATTCATCAGAATCTTCAGACTTAGATTTCATTTCTTCAATGGCATCTTCTAAGGCTTCATCATCATTCATTAAAGTTCTATAGACTGCTTCAGAACTCATGCCTTGATATCTTCTATCAAGCAATCCATCTTTAGGCAGTTCCATATTCAAGTCATACTTAATCCATGCATTGATAACATAGTCAGTTGCTACATTCCAAA